>Ga0307510_10010568_pt1 | contig 10969 bp, 18 predicted proteins | sample 12_EM_MG_FD_207224 | JGI IMG/M metagenome (GOLD analysis project Ga0307510, IMG submission 207224) | Populus trichocarpa ectomycorrhiza microbial communities from riparian zone in the Pacific Northwest, United States - 12_EM | ecosystem: Host-associated > Plants > Roots > Unclassified | place... | reverse complement strand
TAGAATGCGGAGGTGTCCTGAGAGTTGGGTCTGAGGTCTTGGATGGATACGGCTAAAAGCCCGGCGACAGCAGCAGAGAATAAACCGGTCTATAGTGTTCTAGTTAATTCATATGGCAGTGAGAGTTACGACGTAGTGACTGACAAAAACGAGGATGCCATCGGCGTCTTTTTGCCAGCGGTCCATTTTCTTATCGTCTTCATCCGTTGCTATCTCCGAATACAAGGAGAAGAGCATCTCAGAGCTATCACCCCAGGTGGGTGTTTCTTTTTGGGCCTCGGGCATGTTATACTGTACGGATCGTAGTGCTGTGAGAGGAAACTCGACCGATTGACACAAATGATTGAACAGAAAACACGAGGCAGACCTCCATCAGCTACTACGGATGCATGGGGCAGTCACGTGAGCGGTGGCTAAGGCTACTTGGACCGCCTCATCCCACTCACTCATACCTTATACTTATACACCATGAGCAATCTCGAGAGTGAGTTACCGTTTCCCCATCCTAAACAATAACTGATCTCTCACAGAGACGTTATTCCAGCTCAAGGTACCCATACTCTTGTTAGTTTCAGACATTGAACGTTGGCTCACGAATACTCGTCCCGCAGTTCACAGCAAAGTCGCTGAATCGTCAAGCAAAAAAGGCCCAAAAAGATGAGAATTCAGAAAAGGCACGACTAAAGAAGGTGCGTGTGCTCCATCCCTTCTCCCCCCACTTCTCCCCCACATACCCTCCAAGAAGGAACTCAGCAGACGGACTTTGTTTTTATACAGGCACTCCAGCAGGGCAACAACGACGGGGCGCGGATATACGCATCCAATGCGATCCGCAAGAAGAGCGAATCGCTGAACCTCCTCCGCCTCGCAAGTCGCATCGACGCCGTCGCGAGCCGGGTCGAGACGGCCATGACGATGCGACAGGTGACGGGGAACATGACGAGCGTCGTGAAAGGGATGGACAAAGCGATGGAAACGATGAACCTCGAGCGCGTGCGTCCGTTCCACACCCTTCTCCCCTTGCCCATCACCTCATCATTTCCTCTGTGTCTGTGCTCTCAATCGACGACAGATCTCGCTCGTGATGGACAAGTTCGAGTCGCAGTTCTCGGATTTGGACGTTCAGACGTCGTACATGGAGGATGCGATGGGTTCGACGACGGCGGTGTCCACGCCGCAGGACCAGGTGGATTCATTGATGCGGCAGATGGCGGAGGAGGCGAACATCGAGCTGCAGCAGGATCTCGCGGCCAAGGAGGTGCCAGACCTCGCCCCGCCCCAACGTGCCCCAGCGATCGGCGAGGAGGACGGCAGCCTCGCGGATCGCCTACGCGCCCTCCGGCCTGCTACTTAGGTGCCTTTATCAGCTGTGCTATTACATATATCTCCTCCCCTCTTCCCTTTCTTCTTGCTCTCGATGTGGATGTAGAAATGTACCGTCATGACAAGCTTCTCCAATCTGTATACCGTCGCTCTGCCAAACGGACACTCATCGCTCTCATGGCAACTCATAACGAAACATGGATATGGATGGGCGTACAGTGCCTAAAAGCAATTAGTTTATCACATGGGGCTATTTCGTAAAACGTAAAAGCATGAATTCCCGGTCAACGGAGGGGAATAGAATGGGTATGGGGAGTTAGGAATGAGCGAATGAGCCAAATTGCAACAACTAGAAGTGACATAGCCAAATAGCCAAAAGATTTCGCCCCTAAGTAAGATACAAACCAGATGGTGTGGAGACAGGTTAGGTAAATGAAGAATATGAATAAGTATTTGAATGAATGTGGGATATATGAGATGAATTGAAAAATGAATTGATGTTTCATAAATGCGGTGCAAAGGCCTCTAGGACGAGATGATTAGGGAATATATACAAGCCAACTTGAAAATCAGGGACCGTGAAGACGCGACTAGGCGCGACGCCAAGGTCGCAATCTAGCGGTGAAACGTGGAGGGTCTACCATTCATTCTCACGGACGATCCTCACCAGGTCATCGAGCAACTCGTGCTTCTCGCGTGTACCAATAGGACGTGTGGGAGCTTTATCCAGTAGGCGTTCCACGCGCCCAAGCAACCCCACCGACCCTTCGAGGGGAATAAGATCCGCGTCGTACCTGCGCACGTCTGCCAACAAGAAAAATCAGCAAAGAGCCCCAAGCCTGTTTAAAAAGGGAGGGAGAGAAGAATGCGCATGCTCACATTTTTTGAAGGTTTCGAAACCTTCCGTGCCAAGCACTTCGCGGAACCGTCCGGTGACCTCCCGGTCCTTACGCGAGCGCGAGCGCGCATACCCAAGCTCGTACTCTGCGAGCCGTTCGCGCGTCCGCCGCTCACCCTCGCGCTCCCGCACACGCTGCTCCATCTCACGCTCACGGAGCAATGTATGCGCCTGCGCGTCACCATCGTCGCCGCCCTTGGCGTCCCCAGTACCAACTCCTCCTCCCGCTGGGGCCCGGGGGTCATTGACCCCACCAGGCGTCCACTCCCGCACGCGGATTTTCGTCGGTGCCCATGTGAGGCCGAGTCCAAGCTCAACTTCACGTTGTTCCCACCGGCCCGGGCCAGAAGGGACGCTCCTCACGGGCGATGCCGGCGCCTGTACCTGCGCGACGTGTCTTCGGGAGCGCTCGCGGTCCCGGTCACGCTCCCGTTCGCGTATATCACTTCCGCTCCCACCTCCACTACCTTCACCCCAGCGCCGCTCGCCATTCGCACTTGTAGTACTCGCCGCGCTCTCGAACGCAAACGGTGGGTGCACACCTGCGCCACGGACCCAGCCAGCCGTGCGCACCACGCGGCCCCAGCTCCCCGTGCCACCCGTAGCCGCTGCGCCCGTTGTGGTATTTGTAGCGGCAGTGCCAGTGGTCGACTGTGACGCTGCCGAAGGGGAGGTCACTGAATGCATGAGCGGAGATTGAGGCGCAGGATGTGGGGACCCAGTTCCACTATGGATACTTGGTTGAGGATGCGTGTGGGAGCGCGCGGGATGGGCGTGGCTCCGTGAGCGTGTATGCATACGCGTATGGGAATGCGCGTCTTGCCCATGTGAATGCTTACGTGCGTGCCCGCGGTTGTGATGCGTATGCGACTGGGTGTGTCCGCTACCATTGGTGTGTGGTGAGGCGACGCGTCGGTGCGCATTACGGCTCGTACTACGCCTCGCGTCTCCACTGCGCTCAAACTCGGAACTTTGTAGTCGTGCTCCTCCAGTACCCTTAGGCGCATTTGGACCTTCGCGCGACGCCGTGCGTGTCCGAGTGACCGGCGCACCAACGACAGGTCTTCCAGCACTAGTATCACGGTGGTCGTTTGTACGGGCGCGCTGTTTGGCTCTCCCTCTCCCACCGGTAAAAAGTCCCATCAGTGGTGAGCATCGGCCATCACGCTCAGAATCGGAAGATTCTGGTTCGCGGGAGGCATGGATGCGAGGTGGGGTCGAGTGTGAGCGCATGCTGGCTTCAGGGCCATCCGCAGGGATCGGCGGGGGTGCCATGGGTCGGCGCGGTTGTGGAGCGGCAATTGGCGGACGGGGCGATGCAGCTACGGATGACGGGCCTGCAACAAAAATAGCACAAAGTCGGCTCAGGGATACCTCGTGAGAACGAGGTTCAACGCACCGATTTTAAACCAGCTCTCGATCTTTGACACTTTAGTTGGGCGACTTGGGGGGCTCTGTGGAGAAGGGGAAAGAGCAGGAATGTCCTCATTCCTCGGCGAGGTCGGCCGGGACCAGGGTGGGACAGCGAGGCCAAAGAGTGGCTTAGAACGGCGCTTCTCTTTGGTTGAGGTTGGCTGCGCTGAAGAAGCCGCAGCGGGGACTGGGGGAGGGGGCATGCGGGGATCGTAAGCGATCAATGATTCATTAACATTGATACCAGAGTCATTGATCAAGTGTTGTGATTTCGACTGCGCACGGTGTGATCTATGAGCACGGGACGTGCGTGAGTGCACATTGCTTGGTGTCACGGTTTCGCCTGTCGTCGTCGTATTGTCGGAGAGTGGTCGGGAGAGTGAGAAAGGGCGTGATGTCGGAGAATTGAACGTGGGAACTGAAGCTATATGAGAGTCGGAAGTACCAGACGTGGAGCCAATGGTGATGGTGGTAGCGTTCAGCGGGTCGGGGCTCTCGTTCGAAGCCGAATCGGAAGGGCGGGACTCGGCCTTGGAGCGCGAGCGGGTAAGTGATGAGGGCTGCGAGAAAAAGCCATAGAACTTGAGAAATGAGAGTGTCTCAGTAAACAAGGGTCGTTGAGGCCAAGTCGAGTGAACTCACCTTGGCACGACGGGGGAGCGATTCGGGAGTTGGGTCAGCGAAGAGGGGGGGCATGTGGTGGTGGTCGAGGTCGACGGGTTGATGGGATGGACCTGTGGGAGGCTCGTTCTCATAGTCTGAGGCCAACGCGCGCGAGCCGTGTGTGCTCTGTGGGGCGAGGCCGAAGGTGGGGGTCAACGGACTGCATCAAAAAGACACGTTTCAAGGGCGATAGAAGGAGATGAACTCACGACGGTCCTTCCTGTGTGAGTTGATTTTGAAGAAACAGAGCTGGGTGACCTGACGAGACGTGCAAACTGCGAAAAAAAGGCGTGCGTCCAACACGTGTTAGGTACGGAAGGGGATAGAAAGGAGGTCAGCGAGGATGCCACGGGCCAACGCACGTCGTGAGATAGTCTGAATTTGGCCGACTCGAGCACACCGAGCGACACACGGCGTTCAGATTTCGGTCTGATAGAGTCAGTTTCGGAGGTTGGCGTGGAAGGAAGTGGTTCGAGGGAGGAAGTCGAGGATAGAGGAACGTCATTTGGGAGGGAAAGTGCCATTGGCATGTTGACATGTCATAGAAAGAGATGGATGAATTCACTCCTTGTGGCCTTTCTCGAAATAGCCGCAAAGTCTCCCGACGACGACGACGGCGACGGACACAAAAAATATTGAATGTGTGGGAATCTTGCCACGTGTGACCGACACACCAACTAACTTTCCCCGACGAATCACCCTAACCTAACCCTATTTGGATCGGTAACCGCGTTCCTCGCATAACAGCGCTCTGCTACCAATGTCTCGCCTACTGTAGTCCTCGGAATACTATCCCAACATGACTTCTTAGAAGGCGACACGCCGCACAATCTACCCATCGGGTACGTTCCCGAAGGACCTATATTGCCACAGCTTCTAAAAACTTGGAGGTACCTTATCCCCACAAACGAAGCTTCGAAAAATGTCCGCGGGTCTCTCCTCTCTTTTCTTTATACCCTCATCCCTTTTGGTGTGTCCGAGCATGCGGAGGGCCAGCTGTATAAAATGAGCTATAGAGCCACTGTCAAAAGACTCTGAATGCGATGGACTCCTACCTCGAAGGCCAGCTGTCTCTCCCCAGAGATAAGCAGGACGCTCCTCACTTGTCTCCAGACGAGAAACACGTCTCCGAGACAGTGGTGAAAGTGACGGACGATTATGATAGTAACGAAGTACTCCAAGATGAGCGAGACATCGTTACGCACGTCCTTTCAGTCGACGATGATCCATCGTTGAGGCCATGGACGCTCCGCGCGTTTGTTATTGGCATTGGCCTTTCAGCTTTTTCGGGCGCCCTCGGTAAGTACTTGACTGGAGCACTCGACTTGTTCGCTCAACGTTTCTCAACAGCGGAAATTTACTACTTCAAACCGGTGAGTACACCTGTCAAGCTTGCTGCGATATGTGAACCCCGGTTCATTAATGTTGCGGAAAGCAATCGATCGTTATATCCACTTTGGTCCTTGGTATTATCAGCTACATCATCGGAATAGCAATGGAAGCTGTCATACCGCGCTTTGGATGGTTCCGCTATCTGAACCCAGTACGTATTTCTCACTCCTGTCTTTATACATGCCATAAAAATTTGCTTTGAAGGGCCCTTTTAACAAGAAAGAGAACGCGTTCATAATCGTGATGGCAAGTTCGGCCGCAAATGTCGCAATGGCGACGGAGGTTTTTGCATCCCAAGCACTATTCTACAACATTGCGCCGAAAGGGTTGGCACCTATGATTCTCCTTACCGCAACTCAATTCCTTGGCTATGGAATCGCGGGTCTGATGAGACGTGAGTTTTCTTCGGCATACCTGATGAAAATGTCCCAATGAATGCGTGTCTTCGTCAAGCGATCCTCGTGTACCCTTCGAAGATGCTATACCCCAGCATCATTCCCTTAGGTTCGGTGCTTAATGCCTTCCATGACAAACGTAGCGCCAGCCAATACGAATGCAACAAGAAGAGACTGAGGTTATTCTATTTTGCGTTCCTCGCGTACGTCCTACATCATGTTACCGTTTCTCAGTTTCTCACCTGCTCATTTGAGGTAGGATCTTCGTTTGGGAGCTCTTCCCCGAGTGGATCTTCCCCTTGCTCACAGGCTTCTCAATATTTTGTCTCGCGAACCCCACATCATATCATTTCACGCGTATATTTGGTGGATCCAACGGCAACGAAGGACTGGGACTGTTATCCTTGTGTTTCGACTGGCAATACGTCGCGGCAGCTTGGAACCCGTTTGCAACCCCGTTGAAAGCAGATGTACAAGCAATCTTTCCTGTTATTTACATCAGGCAGCGCTGACGTATATTTCCTAGATATCTATTCTGATCGGCTACTTCCTCGGCATGTAATACGTTCATCAACTCAATTATCTTCGCGCACTGATTGGCTTCTTTGACAGCATTGTCTTACCAAGCGTATACTATAACAATGTCTGGGACTCCAGGTCCTTCCCATTTGTAGGCCTACCCTCTATCATCTAATGAATTCCACTTACGAGCTTCGACAGCTTTCGCAAGAATTGTTCTACGCGAACGGTACCGTCTACAATCAGACGCTTATCCTCAACGACAAGTTGGAAGTCGACCCGGCTCGGGTAGCAGAGCAGGGACTGCCCTACTATGCTGGCACATGGATCGCACATCTACTGTGCTCCAACATTGCATTAGCCGCGACATTCACCCACATCTTGCTTTGGAACCGCGATGACATTCGTGCGGCGTGGGCTTGGATGAACATGGATTCGATCAAGAAGATGATCGCAGAAGCGGACTGGAGAATGTGGAAAGAGGTGAAACAAGAGGTTCCCCCCGATGCCGACATCGATCCCCACTATCGGGAAATGCTCAAGGTATGCTTTTCCTTCATCGCACCCCCTGGTCGTATTCACGATGGCTCAGTATCCGGATGCCCCGAACACGTGGTATGGTGGCATGGTTGTGTCCGTAATCGGTGTCGCGTTAATGACCAATCGGATGCTTGATTCGACGCTCCCATGGTGTGTCGAGCCAAGAATAAAAAAAGGGTTGCTCGGGTGACACTGACATGCTTCTCTCTCCCCAACGTCAGGTGGGGCGTCATCGTTGCAATTTTGCTGGCAACCGTCGCAATTTTATTCCTCGGGGCGTTTACTGCCATGACGGGCATTACGTTCTCCATCCAACCGTTCTTTCAGATGATCGGTGGATTCTTACACCCAGGAAAGCCGATGGCAAACATGTACTTCGTCCTGTACAGCTATCGTGAGTTATCGATGTCGGCTGCGTCTAACCCTTCAAGACTCGAACGGAAAAATTAGATCCGGTGAAGCAAGGGGAGCTGCTCCTTAGGGACCTGAAGATTGCGCAGTGTACGTTTGCACAGCGGATCCCACATGTCTCTCCTACTGATGCACATTGATGCACCTCAGACACAAAACTCTCCCCTCGTGCGACCTTCACGGCCCAGGTCATAGGCACACTTGTTGGAGCAAATGTGAATTTATGTGAGTATTCAGTTGTTCTCTACTGGTCGCGGTACTAAGTAATGCTTGTGTCCTAGTCATGATGGGCTCTATTCTCCTCCGTCAACACGACATACTGGTGTCGGTTGAGGGCACCAACATCTGGTCCGGCGGTCAAGTCCAGCAATTCAACTCGCTGGCCATCGCCTGGGGCGGGTTCTCTCATGACCTGTTCGGCCTCGGCAAGCGTTACCAGTGGGTACCATTAGGATACGTCCTCGGCTTTTTCGTCCCCATCCCCTTCTGGCTCGTGCATCGATACTACCCAAAATTGCGTGCCGATTACCTGTACACGCCCCTCATCGCGTGAGCTTCAATCGGGTCGATTGGTTAACCGACGCTGACCGCACCGCCTCCGCCCCTCGCAGCTTGTGCACGGGCATGCTCGCCGGTGGGATAAACACGGGTCCAATGGTGCACTTCATCATCGCTATACTGTCTCAGTGGTTCCTGCGCACGCGCAAGCCGAAGTGGTTCGTGAAGTACAATTACATCCTCGGAGCTGGTATGTGTCCTTCCGTCATCGGCACGGCCTGAATTGAGACGATCTCCGCACAGCGCTTGATGCCGGAACCAATTTTATGGTGTTCCTCTTGGCATTCGCGGTGCAGGGTACGGTAACAAATCCGCACTTGTTCCCAAAGTGGTGGGGCGCAAACCCTAACGGCAACTACGACCGATGCGCGCATATACCGTCGTGAGACAACGGCTCAATCGGAAAGTCCTGAGAAGCGATGGTAGTGTCCGAGATCGGTAACCTTGTTTGGAAGATGGTGCAGACGCAGTGTGTGTCGGTTATTCGTGTTCCTGTACATATGTGGTAGAGCTGCTTGAGCAATGATTGTCGTGCTTTTTGGCTGACAACTTGACACACGCGAGAGGAAAAAAAGAAGGAAATCGGGGATGCGAATCTTACATCTTTTAACTGCGTGCGTGGAGGAAGACGTATGGTCGGAATTTGACGCTACGTTGTGAGAGCAACGATGTGCTTCACACGCACGTACTCGTATCATCACGTGATGTGAGGAATGAGGCCATAGCACTCACGATTGCGACATACGACATAATACACGGGCATAGGCTCGCACGGATGAAGCAATTCGGCTTATCAAAGCCATCGATTCCGCTCATACCTTCGACAGCGACATCACCAGTAATTACGACCACGACGACTTTGAAGACCTTTACACAGCGGCCCGCCCCACGATTTAGCTACCAAGCTCATGCCCAACCTTCACTCTAAATCGTTTATGAGGGTCTCCCGCCCCCTCCGCGCGGCCGCGGCCAGCGCAATCCGCGGGCAAGCCCGCCCATCGTCCTCCAGCGCCCGACGGCTCAACCCAGCAGCCCTCCAGCCCTCCACCCCCGGGCCTTCCCGTCCTCTACCCTCCTTCCCCTGCGTCGCCCAACACGCAGCACGCGAAAGCCGCATCCTCTCGCAGCTCGAACGCGCATCTCGATCCTCCTCACCTGACCCTGACCCCTCGTCCTCCGGACCGGAACCGCCGTACGCACGTCCGTCCCCGTCCACCTACCAGACCTACCGCCACGTGGGCGCGCTCCCGCTGACGTATAGCGCCGAGCCGCTGTCCGAGTTCGACGTCGCGTACGAGACGTGGGGGACGCTCTCGCCCGCGCGGGACAACGTGATACTGCTGCACACCGGTCTCTCGGCCTCGTCGCACGCCGCGTCGACGCGCGAGAACCCCGCACCGGGTTGGTGGGAAAAGTTCATCGGTCCCGGCCGTGCGTTGGACACGAGCCAGTTCTTCGTCGTTTGCGCGAACGTGCTCGGCGGTTGTTATGGTTCGACGGGCCCGTCGTCCGTCGACCCGACCACCGGGAGACCCTACGCGACTACCTTTCCTGTGATCAGCATCTTCGATATGGTCAGGGCCCAGTACGCCCTCCTCGATCACCTCGGCATCGAGAAGCTCTATGCGAGCGTCGGATCGTCCATGGGCGGAATGCAGAGCTTAGCAGCGGGGTGGATGTCCCCAGAACGGGTGGGCAAAATTGTCAGCATCAGTGGCACCGCGCGCAGCAGCCCTTCGAGCATCGCGATGCGGTTCGCCCAGCGGAGTGGTATGTGGACAATTCACATTTTCGAATCGACCCCCTTTTCCCCCATGGACTAACTGCGATCATGACCTGACCAAAAAAAAAATAGTTCTGATGGCCGATCCAAATTGGAACGAGGGGTTCTACTACGACGGTTCGCCGCCCCACACTGGTCTCAAACTCGCACGCCGTAAGCTCCCCGCTCTTCCCGTTCTTCATTTTCTTATTTTGACGTTGCTGAGTGTCTCCTGATCTGATTTTCGTACTTGGCTCCCTAGAAATTGCGACGATAACATACCGTTCAGGGCCAGAGTGGGACATCCGCTTTGGTCGGCAGCTGCGTGAATCCTCCGAACCTGAAGGACAACGTATACCTGCGTTGTGCCCAGACTATCTCATCGAGACCTATCTCGATCACCAAGCAAGTGTCTTTATTTTTTTTCATTTCATTTTCCCCATCCTCGTTCTTTCCCCATATGGTGTGTTCCCAGTCTAACGCTTGTCGTGCGTGGTGACACAGGGAGAACAGTTTTGCCTCAAGTATGACGCGAACTCACTGATCTACATCTCAAAAGCGATGGACCTATTCGACATGACGGAGCCATCCCTGATCTCGTTGGGGCTCTTGCCGACGACACCGACGCCAACGACACCTCCCGTAAAGGCCCGTACGCATCCACCACCGGCCAACCCGGCACCGCACCTACCCGCGCTCGCTGCGGGCCTGCGTCCGCTCGGCCACATGCCAACCCTCGTCCTCGGCGTACAATCCGATATCTTGTTCCCGGTAGAGCAACAGCGCGAGCTCGCCGACGCGTTGCGCATGGCGGGCAACTCCCGTGTGAGCTACTACGAGCTAGGGGGCGTATGGGGCCACGATACGTTCCTACTGGACGAACAGAACGTCGGTGGCGCGATCAGAGGATTCTTGTCCTGAAAAAACAAAAATCCCCTACCGGCCGGAGCTAGAGTAGCTTTCAGAGCCACAAATGCGTGCAGTACGTATTGTATTAGGCATGCATACAAGCTACAAGCTACCAACGTCTTTTTTTTTTTTGCTTTTTGCTTTTTTTGGTGATGATGGGAAATTTGCGGACTTACTGTAATCCTG
>Ga0307510_10010567_pt1 | contig 10969 bp, 8 predicted proteins | sample 12_EM_MG_FD_207224 | JGI IMG/M metagenome (GOLD analysis project Ga0307510, IMG submission 207224) | Populus trichocarpa ectomycorrhiza microbial communities from riparian zone in the Pacific Northwest, United States - 12_EM | ecosystem: Host-associated > Plants > Roots > Unclassified | place... | reverse complement strand
GTAGGTGTTAAAACACCCCTTCAGGCTTAATTGCTTAAGTCAAGGAGGCTACGAAACCATACTTATCTACTTTTTTATTTATTCATTTTATTATCAATTTGTTTTGTTTTTGTTTTTGTTTTTGTTTGCAAATTATATACTATCCCTTTCCCTTAGTTGTTACCTTTAACAAAAGAACATAAATAATGTAATAATACAATGTGCAACCCACAATCATATGTTAAAGTGTGTGTATGAAAATGAAGATTTAAGAATACTTGTTAAATGAGTATATAAGCAGATTCAAGTGATAACAATGTGAGAGTTTGTAAACCTGAATATTTCAAGAAGTGTTATGATAGACCTTGTTACGAATAACCATTGGAAAATGATTACTAAGATGCGTCTCAAGAGTCAATAGAATTCCTCCTTACCCTGCCATACTAACAACAACAGTTCTATCAAATAGTTTTAATAATAGTAAAATAGTTAGTATTTTTATAAACTACCCTTACCCCCCAACCAAAACGAGACATTGTCCTCAATGTCTTAAGGTAGAAAGATACAGTATAGAAGACATCACCTAAAACAACGACTACTGACAAACCTGAAACACACTTAAACAAATATAAGAAATAACAAAACATAAATATTATGCTATTAATAAAACCAAAAGACACAAGTTTTCACAAACTAAGGCTTAAATCCAATCTAAGCTTTTTACGACGTTCCGTGATTGACCAATTGAGTCGACTCATAGAGGAATCAACTAGAGGGATGAAAGATTGTAGTTCATCAATCAATTGCTCAGCAGTAGCAGCAGAGATAAGGATTTGTCGCGCTGAAAATGTTAGAAATTGTTGTTCCATAACATGATCAAGAAAAGACAGTAAATTATTATAAAAACCATTAACATTTAGCAAACCTATACGTTTCTGGTGAATGTTCAATTGGGTCCAAGAGAAAATATGGAATATCTCTTCTAAAATGCCCAGACCACCCGGTAAGCCAATGAAGGTATTAGCATGTTCAAACATTACAAATAGTCGTTCAAACATTGTGGAGACTTGTAGTTCCTCTCCAACTGTTTTTCCAATGATGTCCATTTTGGCCAAAGCTGTTGGAATGACACCCAAAACTTGACTGCCACCTAAAAATACAGCTATTGACACACTCTCCATTAACCCAAGGTTGCCTCCCTCATACACTAAATGAATCTTTCTCTCAACTAGTACCCGACCAAGATGATTTGCTGATTCTAAAAACTCTTTTTCTTTCCCAGGACAGGATCCACCAAAAACACAAATATTTTTTATTTTAGGAATTGAGGAGCCTGCCATTTCTACACACTTCTATATCTGTTGAATGTATGGGTTGAGTATAAATGAAGGGAAGGAAGAGAAGATTTTATAGATGAGAAATTAAAAATGCAATCATACCACTTATATGTAGGCTAGCTGGAGTCTCACTTTCTCTCTTTTTTTTTTTTATAAAACAAGCATGTGTATATACAAGTAGTTGTGATTGTGGCTCACATCTTCCCTTGGTTTTACGTCCAAGAATGGCTTAAACGCCCTCTATGGGTCGGGGATAAGCTTCCCATCCAGTTTTCTTAAAAACTGACAAACAGGGTCGTTTTTAGTCAGATTCCCAAGACTAAGTCGATCATGTTCTTTATGAAAATGAAGCCATTAATCATGAATTGCATGATGCTTATTGATATGCTTAAACTTAATGGGTAGTCTCGCCTGACCTGGGGTCGCAATGAGAGCATCCTAGAAAGTCGATGCCCGAGGGTCCAGGAGATCCTGGGGGCGACAGGCGTGCGCATGACCGTGTCTGAGGGTCTCTCAACCACCACTTTTCGTGGCGACCATCGCTGAGAACTCGATTTTGGGCCAACCGCGAGCGGAAGCGTGAGGGAGACCAGTATCCGCCCCCGCCCTTATGAGCTGAGGGGAGTGAGGGTGACGATGCGTGCCACCCAGGCAAACATGCCCTCGACCAAGAGGCCTCGAGCGCAACTTACGTTCAAAAACTCGATGGTTCATGGGATTCTACAATTCACACCAAGTATCGCATTTCGCTAAGTTCTTCATCGATGCGAGAGCCGAGATATCCGTTGCCGAGAGTCCTTACTCAGGCCATCCTTAATGAATTGTATTTTATCTTCATGGTTTATAGAAAGCATTCCTAAAAAATGGCATTTTGCATTACAAGTCCATCTGGCACATCGGTGACAGACTTTCAGTCGTTTTGCACGACGTTTCTTTGCAAAAGTGCTTTTACCTGTCCCAGGCATGTATGAAATAAAAGTATTGGAAGACTCACCTGATAATCAGACCTTTGTTTCAATCATCCAATGAATATCTTTAGGAATTCCATGGTTCATTAACAACCTTAATCTTTCACACCATTATCCGCCATTTGATCGGGGTTGGAGAAAGACTAGCAAAATAAGAATCACACCAAAAAGAAACACAAAAACAATGTGAAAAAAACAAAATAATCAACCTTTATATATAGGATCATTCAAACCAATGGATTCATTTTCACTAGGAAAATTATCAAAGTAAGCTTTGAAACGATGTCCATTTACCTTAAAAACATTGTTATTCTTTGGATTCTCAATATCAAAGGCCTCATAAGGATACACATGTTTCACAATAAATGGACTGTTCCATCTTGATCTTAGCTTTTCAGGAAATAAATGGAGTCGAGAATTATAAAGCAAAACCTTTTGACCAACATCAAATGTTTTTCTCAAGATTCTCTTGTCATGAAACTCTTTGATTCTTGCTTTATGAATTTTTAAATTCTCATATGCATTATTTCTTATTTCCTCAAGCTCATTTAATTGTAATTTACGCAGCTGGCTAGCATCATCCAGGTTTGAATTGAAAGCTTTAATAGCCTAATAAGCTTTATGTTCAAGTTCTACAGGCAAGTGACAAGGTTTTCCATAAACCAGCTTATAAGGTGACATACCTAATGATGTTTTAAAAGCAGTTCGATAAGCCCAAAGTGCATCATTAAGTCTTAAAGATCAGTCCTTCCGATTAGGGTTCTCTATTTTTTCCAAGATTTGTTTGATCTCCCTATTAGCAAGTTCTACTTGTCCACTTGTCTGAGGGTGATAAGGAGTGGCAACTTTGTGTGTGATTCCATATTTCTTCATTAAAGAATCAAATGGCTTGTTGCAGAAATATGTTCCACCATCACTTATCATGGCCCGAGAGATTCCAAATCGACTCAAAATATTTTCTTTCAAAAACTTGATCATTGTTTTATGATCATTGTTATGACTTGGGATTGCCTCTGTCCATTTTGAAACATAGTCTACTACGACTAATATGTACACAAAACCAAACGATGGAGGAAATGGACCCATAAAATCTATACCCCAACAGTCAAAGATTTCAATGACAAGAATATGATTTAAAGGCATCATGTGATGTTTTGAAGTAGATCCTAACTTTTAACAATTTTCACAAGTTTTGCAGAAAGCATGCGTGTCCTTGAACATGGTGGGCCAATAAAATCCACATTGTAAGATTTTTGCAGTTGTCTTCTTTGATGAGAAATGACCCCCACATGCCTCAGAATGACAAATTTGAATGACACTATTTACCTCATTGTCGGGAATGCATCTTTGAAATATTTGATTGGGATAATATTTGAATAATTAAAGGTCATCCCAATAAAAGTTCTTCACTTAGTTCAAAAACTTTCTTTTGTCTTGGGTACTCCAATGAGCTGGCAAATCTCCTGTTGCAAGAAAATTGACAATTTTAGCAAACCAAGGCATTGTAGAAATAGAAAGTAAAGATTCATCAGGAAAGTAATCATTGATTTGTGTGATGTCAGATGTGGAATCTTTTGTCAATCTTGACAAATGATCCACGACAACATTTTTGGTGCCTTTCTTGTCCTTGATTATGATATTGAATTCTTGAAGTAACAAAATCCACCGCACCATTCTAGCCTTAGAATCCTTCTTAGAAAGAAGATATTTTAATGCTGCATGATCACTAAAAACAACAACAGGTGAGCCAACAAGATAAGATCTGAATTTTTCACATGCAAATACTACTGCAAGTAATTCCTTTTTGGTGGTAGTGTAATTCATTTGAGCACTATTTAAAGTTTTACTTGCATAGTAAATTACATAGGGTTTCTTATCTTTTCTTTGTCCTAAAACAACACCCACGATATAATCACTAGCATCACACATTATTTCAAAAGGTAATGACCAATCAGGAGGTTGAATGACAAGAGCAAAGGTAAGCAAGTTTTTAAGTTTAACAAAGGCTTCTTCACAATGTTCAGTCCATTAAAAAACATTATCCTTTGTTAGAAGGTTATACAATGGCTTAGATATTACACTAAAATCTTTGATGAACCTTCTATAAAAACCAGCATGTCCTAAGAATGATCTAACATCTTTAACAGATTTTGGTGTTAGCAAGTTGGCAATTAACTCGATTTTAGATTTGTCAACCTCAATTCTTATTGATGAAACAATATGACTAAGTACAATGTCGTTTGTTACCATAAAATGATATTTTTCCCAATTCAGCATAAGATTCTTCTCTTCACACCTGTTCAAAACTTTCTCCAAGTTAGTTAAACAATCATAAAATGAATCACCAAAAATAGAAAATTCATCCATAAAAATCTCAAGAAAACGTTTAACCATATCACTGAATATGCTAAGCATGCATCTTTGAAACGTGGCTAGTGCATTACATAATCCAAAAGGCATCCTTTGGTATGCAAACGTACCAAATAGACATGTGAAAGTAGTTTTCTCTTTATCTTCAAATGCAATTTCAATGTGGTTGTAACCTGAATAACCATTTAGAAAACAATAAAATTCATGACCTGCAACTCTTTCTAGAATTTGATCCATGAAAGGTAAAGGACAATGATCTTTTCTAGTCATTGCATTAATTTTCCTATAGTCAATGCACATGTGCCAACCAGTAATAGTCCTAATTGGAATTAACTCATTTTTCTTATTTGTTATCATAGTAACTCCAGACTTTTTAGGTACAGCTTGGGTTGAATTACATGCTTCAACAAGTTGTGTATCCAAGACTATAAAATCCACAGGATAAATGAATTTATCAACTTGTACTAACACATCTTCAACTATTCCTCTAGGCATTTTTACAGATCTATCAGCAAGTAAAAGAGTTACAGAAGTAGGTTTTAACTCACCTAGATTGAGACTTTGAAAAACCGAATATGGAAGTAAAATCACACTAGCTCCAAGATCAAGTAAAGCTCTGTCAATTTTATGTTCTCCAATAAAGCAAGAAATTGTAGGACAACCAGGGCCTTTATATTTCAAAGCATTATTGTTTTGAAGAATGACACTTACTTGTTTGGCTAAAAGGGCTTTCTTTTTCACATTCAGTTTTCTCTTCACGGTGCACAAGTCTTTCAAAAATTTAGCATATAAAGGAACATGTTTAATAGCATCCAACAAAGGTATATTGATCCTTACATGTTTGAAAGTTTCAAAGATTTTAGAATTGTGATTGACTTTCCTTTGTTTGGTTATGACATGAGGGAATGGAAGTGCTGGTGGGGAATCAGTCTTTTCTTTGCAATGTTCAGGTTCAACCCTTTCCTTACCCTCAAAGATTGACTCATCATCTTTCTCTCAAGGTTCAAGAATGGGTTTTTCAATAACCTTACCACTACGGAGAGTAATGACTTATTTGACTTGATCCATGTGTTGGCTTCCGGAACCACTTGCATTTGCATTGTACTATCCCTTGGGATTTTGCTATGGTTGTGATGGAAACTTACCTTTCTCCTGAAAACTGAGAGCAGATGTGAACTTTGTAAAAGTATCTTTCAAATCTACCATGGTTTGAGCATTTTGAGTGTTGATTGTCTCTTGCTTTTCAAAGAATGCATGCAAACTTTCCTCAAGATTTCTTCTAGGAGGGGGAGCATAAGGAGGTGCATATCCATGAGAATTTTGAAAATTATGGTGTGCTTGAAATGGTAGCTGTGAAGTTTGTGCATTATTGTTACCACTCTTCCAACTGAAATTTGGGTGATTTCTCCAACCAGAGTTGTATGTTTGTGAGTATGGATCATGATTTGGCCATTGGAAATTGTTTAAAGCATTGGCTTGTTCATGGAGACATTCCTTAAAAGAAGGCAAAGTTGGAAAATCATTGGTTGAGTGTTCATTAGTTTCACATATTTGACACACAATTTCTTGAACATATTTTAATTGACCACTCTTTTCCAATTCCAGTGCCTCAACTTTTCTAGCTAAAGATGTAAATTTGGCTTGGAGGTTATGATCTTCCCTAAGATTGTACAAGCCTCCACTAGATGTATGAGGTTGAGTTTTACCTGGTGCCTCACAAGTGCCTGTAGTGTCCTAATTTTGAGCATTTTCAGCTAGCAAGTCTAGGTACTCCATTGCTTCATCAGGGTCTTTATCTTTAAAAGTTTCATTGCACATCAATTCCACCATTTGCCTATCTTTAGGTGTTAACCCTTCATAAAAATATGAAACCAATCTCCATGTTTCAAAACCATGATGAGGATAAGTATTAAGCAAGTCTTTGGGGGTGTTTGTTTTCCGGAAAGTGGTTTCCGGGAAACCATTTTCAAACTTTCTGTGTTTGTTTGCCATTAGAAAAATTGGTCAACGGAAAATACTTTCCGGTCAACGAAAAACACTTTCCAGTCAAAGGAAAATTTGGCTTGGTTTCCAGGAAAGTGTTTTCCTTTTATTTTGGACGGAAAACACTTTCCGGAAGTTGTGAAAAATTTAGAAATGTAATATTATTTGCTGATTATATCAAATTTAGTCCTCAAACTTTTGATTGCTATATATATTTTGTTTTGAATATTTATTTTTCAATTTCATCCCTTAGAATTTAATTTTTATATTAAGGCTATGTTTGTTTCCCGGAAAGTGGTTTCTAGGAAACCACTTTCCAAACTTTTCTATGTTTGTTTGCCATTAGAAAAGTTGGTCAACGGAAAACACTTTCCAGTCAAAGGAAAATTTAGCTTGGTTTCCAAGAAAGTGTTTTCCTGGAAAATTTGGGCGGAAAACACTTTCCGGAAGTTGTGAAAAATTTAGAAATGTCATATTATTTGCTGATTATACAAATTTGGTCCTCAAACTTTTGATTGCTATATATATTTTGTTTTGAATATTTATTTTTCAATTTTATCTCTTAAAATTTAATTTTTATATTAACTTTGGTACTCATTTTTATAATTGTTATTTGCTTTTCCCTTATCATTTTTTTATTAAAATTTTTTATCTATCAAATTTGGTCCTCATTCTTGTGATTGTTACTTATTTTATTTGAAATAATTTATGAAATGTTAATTATTATTATTTTAATTTCTTCATCTTTCATTTTTTTTATTTTTTAGATTTTATTTCTATTATTTTGATTATTATTTATTTTATTTGAGATAATTTATGAAATTATATTTTTTTTCAATTTCATTCTCATTCAACTTTTTAATTTGTAAAATTTGTTCTTCATTATTTTAATAAACTTGAGAAAAATAAAATATTAATAAGTTATTTTCCAGCTCATTTTCCATGACATAACCAAACACTGGAAAGTATTTTCCAACTTATTTTTCATTATACTACCAAACATCATAATATAATTTACTTTTCCAGAATTCACTTTCCAAAAAAAACTAGTTTCTAGCAAACAAACGGGGCCTTTATATCTATCCCAACACTGGTAAAATGTTTCTCCTGGTTTTTGAGTGAAAGTGGTGATTTGTCTTTTGAAAGAGTTTGTTCTATGAGAAGGAAAAAACTTCTTCAAAAATTATTGTTGCATTTCATCCCAAGCACGAATGGATCCTAACCTAAGATTTTGTAGCCATGTTTTAGCTTTATCTTTTAATGAAAAAGGAAAAAGTTTTAATTTGATGGTGTTCATGCTATAATTTAAGTCATTATAAGTGTTACAAACTTCTTCAAATTCTCTCAAATGCAAGTATGAATTTTCTAGATCTAAGCCATGAAAAATGGGTAAAAGTTGAATAATATCTTACTTAAAATTAAAATGAGATGTATAAGGAGGAAAAACTATATATGATGGTGCACTTGTTCTTGTTGGATTCATATGATCTTTAAGTGTTCTAACACGATTATTCTCATTATGAATTGACTGATTATCTTTTTCGGCCATGTTTTCTGAAGAAAATAAGGATTTCCTAGAAATCTACCACTTAATGTGCATGTCCAAACTCTCATGCAAGTGCAAAATGAAAGAAAAGAAAAGGAAAAGAAAAAAAAACAAAAATTAGAAAAACAAATAAAAGTGAAAACAAAAGAAAATAAAAAGAAATATATAATTTATACAATAACTTACCTCCCAGACAACGGCGTCAAAAACTTCACACGATCAAAGAGTTGATGTTTTATCCCAAGTGCAGGAGTGTCAAAGTAATAAATAACCCGGCAAGACCGGGGTCGAACCACAGAGAGGCCTATTAGCCCTAAGAAGAATAAGAGGGCTGATGGTAGAATAGAGAGGAGGGGAAAAGGAAGAGACACTCTTCTCTTCAGCATCTTATTCCAAAGACTAGGTGGAGAAAATCACATGCAAGCAAACACATAAGAAAAAATAAGAGGTTTGAGTGAAGATTAAAGCATCAAAAGCAAAACAAATTGAGGGAAAGGAAGACAGGAGGCTAGCGACAGTAAAGGAGGAGTGGAAAGAGACCAAGAAAATATGAGGGAGAAGAGTTTTTAGGGAGTAGAAAATGCAACTAGGATAAACCCAAAACCTTCCTAGAACAATTTATAATACATTGGGTAAGTGTTGTACAAAAGTTGTCTCTTAGATTAGGGTTTTTGAGGATTTTTCTTGGGTAGATAGAATTGAGAATAGAGTGTGAAATAAGAGAGAAAGCCTTCAGCCAAACATGAAGGAGGTGGGGGGGGGGGCACTTTAATGTTGAATTATATATTACATGTTAAAATAAACAAGTATGGATTATACAAGAGGCTATGGTGTGTTGAAACATGAACATGTAAACAAATTTATATGTGCATGCTCTTATGAAGTTAACTTTGAATATATAAAATCTTAAGAAATATCTTGTTTTCTATACAAAGGAAAGGGTGTTAGAAAAAAGGAAAAAATGCATGAAAATAATTTTTTATATGTTGGACATGCAAAGTAGAATTCTAGACAATGTTGCTAGTTGACTTCTGACAAGAAATTTTTTAACAGACACATTAATTCATGTATATAAATTTTTTATTTTCACTCTTTATTGACATTAAACATTTAACTAATATACATCCATTTTATTGTGTAAAATAAAATAATATACTTATTTGAATAAAAATAAAGTTCAGACACCCAATTTTAAAAATCAATAAGTTCAAACACTTAAATCATATTGTTCCTTTGATTATCTCAAGAGTAGACTAATAAAATCCAAAATGGGTGCATTATTAGGGTCATTCCAGGGAGGCATTCATGTCATTTCCCCTGCATTAAAGTGATTTTCAGTTCATGTCGCCACGTGTAAATGTTCCATACATCATGATCCATGCTTACAAGTTTACTAGAATATTCCCTATGCTTTGTCGTGGGTTTGATCAATTTTTTTTTAAAATATAAAAAAATTACTAAAAGTATGAAGAATTTTTTAATAGTATTATTAAACCTGATAAAATGGGTTAATTTTATCTATAACATTCTACTTGAAGGGATAATGACCAAAAACTTCTTTGTGATTCAGGAGGAGCGACCAAGATTGGATCTTCTGTTGGGGGAGGTCATGAGACAGGCGGAGTAGGTGCGTGATTTTCCCTCCTCTTTGCACTTATGCAATTTAAAGTTCTTCTGGTGAATGCCATTACAATAAATGTCATGTTCAATGTAAATAAAGTCTAGTGTATTTACAATATTAGTTTCGGCTAATGGCATCCGTGATAGGATTGCTGGAGATGAATTATAAGATTAGCTTCGACTAATAGCATCTGTGATAGGATTGCTGGAGATGAATTACAAGATTAGCTTCAGCTAATAGCATCCATGATAAGATTGCAAGATTAGCTATGGCTAATCGTTGGGACGCCTGAGAACGATTGATAAGACTCGATTTGTAAAGGGTATCCATGTTTGAATGATCTGGTGAAAATTGATAAATATAATTGTCTAAAAATATCCAGGTTGGACTATGCAAAGTCACCTTGTTCATGCAAGTAAATAAAAGAATTCATATTAAGGATATGCAAATGAGTTTTAATTGTTTTAAATGGTTTTACAAGCAAATTATAAGTTGATTGTTAGAATTTCTATGGATTCGATAGAAAATTTATACTTCATTCATATACATTCCATGATCATATATATTTCTTTTATCAATATAATGGTATGCTTACTGGGTTGTTTGTGTAACAGGTCCATCAAATGTCCAGGGAGATCATTAGTTTAGGACTCTACTTTGTTAAGCTTACGTAAATATTTAACTTAAGCATAATGGAATTAACGCGATTATGCAGCATGCTTTTTGTGTAAACCTTGATATATATATATATATATAAAAAAAAGTCTTAGCTCAGCATGTAGTACATTAGTTATCCTGTAATTAACCCTTTTGAAATGTTTAAGAATACTTATTATGTTTTAAATTCTCTCTTTACATGTTAATATCCCCTTTTCTTTTAAATTTTATAATATGATTTGTGGTTTATGTTCATATTGAACTTATTTGTAGGATATATATATATATATATATATATATGCAGGTACTTGTTCAATCTTTTAAAAAAAGTTAAGAACAAGGCGCATGTTGAGGCATCAATATGTGAGGCCTATATTGTTAAGGAGATCTCAACATTTATCTCATACTATTTCGAACCTCATTTGAGAACGAGGATCAACCGTGTTCCACGGCATGATGATGGTGGTGAAGTGCCTTCAAGTGGGAACTTGTCAATATTCTCCAATCC
>Ga0307510_10010566_pt1 | contig 10969 bp, 13 predicted proteins | sample 12_EM_MG_FD_207224 | JGI IMG/M metagenome (GOLD analysis project Ga0307510, IMG submission 207224) | Populus trichocarpa ectomycorrhiza microbial communities from riparian zone in the Pacific Northwest, United States - 12_EM | ecosystem: Host-associated > Plants > Roots > Unclassified | place... | reverse complement strand
TTGTTTACTGTGGGACCGAAGCGTAAGTGTGCAGTCAATAGCGGGCGGGCAAGGAGGTAATGGAGGCGGGGGGGACTAACGTGGATGTAAAGCTCCGCTGGGAGTATGCGCCCCCAAGGTAGAAAAATTATAAGGTTTGAAGCTTTTATCTTTCCAGGCACCACTGAATGGCTCCAGGTAAGCAATTTAAACATGGCTCGGATTGGAAAAGGGAGAGAGGAAAAAAATACCTAGCGATCATTTCCGCAGTCAGATCTGTCTCTTCCTTCACAACCTCCAGAGCAAACTTAGGTCCTTTGTTTATCTTGAAGCTGATACGCTTCTGCACAGTGAGGAGCTTCCTCTTTTTCAGCTCTGCTAGAAGTGCTGGCTCGGGCATGTTTTGTTTGGCTTTGATTAATTGCAATTGGTCACGAGTGGTGTCTCTAATCGAGGATGCCTAAGCAGAGCGTCTTAGCCATTATCTCAGATATTATGGTAAACGCCATGGGGGAGTTCATACCTTTCTAAGCAACCTATCGCCATCCTTCATAATCCACCCCTCTTTGAAAGCCTTCCCCTGACCAACCTTCGCAGTTGTCCCGCCAACAATTCTCTACCCCTATTAGAAACCGAAGTAAAGATTGGGCTAAAAAATGGACCTCCTACAGGTAGTTCGCTGATTTTAATGCCGTCCAAGGCAGCGCAAACCGCCTCGTAGACTTTCGCCTCGTGGCTCCCCTCCCTTACAATTCCTTCAGCCTCCTCGGTCAAGACCGGCTCTTCGCGGTCGATTGTCTCGTAGACGAGCATCTCCCTGCTCTGTAGCGAGTCTAGGGCTCCCTTCAACACTGTAGACTCGACATCTGGAAATGCCTCACCAGAGGCAAGGGGCAATTCTGTCGCATCGCTGAGGGAGCGTAAGACCCGAATCGCTAGCTCTGTGGCCATGGTTGACGTGAAAACCGTTGAGAGCTCGAAATTTGAATATAGCGGTCTTTTATTGACTCAACGGGATGAGGGGCACTGGTCGAGAAACAATTGCGGGGAGGGGCCAATTTCTATGCCGGGTAACCATCGGATGAGCGCGGAAGGTAAGCTGATCAATTACCCGGCTGTAAGGTCCCCTGCCTTGTCAGCGAAGCCAGCTCAACCTCACTTGTGCCCCTCCTCCTTCGAACCAAGTCTTCTAAAAACCTCTCCCAACATCCACAGACGTTTCTTCCTATTTCCACGGTGAACGCTAGTACTTTCCAAACAATCCGACTTACCACACGACAAGTGACTCTCAACTAAAGCACCAATATGCCTAAGAATAAAGGAAAGGTATGTTTTTTTCTCTTTCACTTTTTTTCTTTCTTTCCTGTTGCTTGCGCTGCCGTTTGGCCAAAATGGATTGTACAAATAGTATACATCGCGCACGGATCGCTAACTGCGTCGCTGGAAATAGGGAGGAAAGAACAGGCGTAGAGGAAAGAACGAAAACGATAATGAAAAGCGCGAGCTGACCTTCAAAGAAGATGGTCAAGGTATGCTTTCATCGCCGTTGAAATCGGGCCCCGGCGTCCCGTCGCCACGGGAAAAAGGCAATGATAATCAAAGCTTAAACTAATACCTCATAGAATACGCACAGGTCGTCAAGATGTTGGGTAACGGTCGTTTAGAAGCCTTGTGCTTTGATGGCGAAAAGCGTTTAGCCCACATTCGTGGGAAGATGCGCAAAAAGGTATATCTACTTAGCTCCTTAAAACAACCTTTTTGTATCAGGCACGTTGGGTCATGGGCTGACAGTAAACAAAGGTCTGGATTAATCAAGGAGATATCATCCTTCTCTCTCTCCGCGACTACCAGGATGAAAAGGGCGACGTCATCCTCAAGTACACCGCCGACGAAGCCCGCTCTCTCAAAGCCTACGGCGAACTTCCAGAGAATGCAAAGATCAACGAGACGGATACTTATGGTCAGTTGCCCACCCCTCCTCGCTGTCGTCATCTCAGTCCTGAACCCAATATCGATATTGATGTATCAAACAGGCCACGAAGGAGCCGACGAGTGCAACTTCGAGTTCGATGTCGAAGCCGGCGATATCGACATCGATGCTGTCTAGAGAAAACAAAAACGAATACCAACCAAGCGGGGACGCAATTTTCTTTTTCTTTTTTCCCTATGACGAGACGATGGAGTCTTAAAAAAACTGCTCCAAGATCCCCGAAGTGGGGGGGAGGAGGGAGAATGTGTGGTTTAGTTTTTCTTTTTTTTGTTCCTTCCGGCGTTTGCTTCTCTTTTTTTAAAATATCCTCGTTCTCCCTTTGCCATGGGAGTGACTAGAGGCAGAGGGTTTGGGAAAGTTGGGTGGGGGAGCTATTGTTTCTTTCTTCTTTTCACTTCCGTATGGTATGAATGGTCCTGCATTGCGCACTTCACCATCTCATTTTCTCCTCCTACTCCTCCTCTTCGCTACGTAACGTCTTTCCGTGGGCCACAATATATGAACTAGAAAAAAAGAGATTTTTGCAGTCTTGTATATTCTAGGACCTGTCTTGCTTCTGTTCTGCCTGTGCTTGTGCATGTACAGAAGAGTTAAGTTAGGTTTGGATGCTAGTTTGTCTACTTGGGTAATACTGTAAAAATCAATATAAAAGTGATAATTAGCCTGGCATCAGGTTCTGTACCGTGCTGTGTTCTAGTGCCGGTATATTTGTCTCTTCGAATACAATTCTACAGTGTCCCACATGATAAAAGAAAGCTTTGGTATAATACCCAACCAACATGACCGGACAACCGCCGCACGGAAACTAAATAGGCCCTAACAAGATGGACCTGTACCGTAGGTCCGCAGTAGGTTCCTCCGAACCGCCTCAGTGTATGATATTTGTGCTGGTTACCTATTGATCCGTCCAGCTCAGACCACCTTTCGAAAACCTTCTCGTAAGGTGACTTACTGTGCCTCCCAGTGAGTTATCGAGAAGTCGGCATAACGGCGTCAGCACTCGCGGTACTTTAGCGGTGCATTTATGACCATCAACCCTGACTCACCAGCACACCGGTGCAACCTATCACAGTTCCGTTACTACATAATATCATACAAGGCTCCAACCACCGGCATGATGATAGAGGCTTTAAGGTGGGTGTATATAGCGTCCCTATGTGCCAAGAGCAGGGAATTTACAGCTGGATGGGGTTTTAACCTTGCAGTGGATGTGGTTAAAAAATCAATGATGCCCGGCCGAGAAATCAAAGTTTGGCTTGTGAAGTCAACACAGCTTATTCCGCAGCCACTAGGGTTTTTGGAACTAATGCTTCTTAGTGCTAGCATCGAGAATGAAAGCTTCTCTGGTTTCAGGAATGACAGAATTTTTAAAAAACGAAGTGGTATTGGTGGTGTTTGGATGGTTCAAATTTACTGAATTTGCTCTTGTCCCAGAGTCAAATCAAAAGGCCTAGATGATAGAATGCTTGGCATATGCATACCGAGCTGCGCAGAAGGACTCTGGATGTGTCTTAAACTCCATAAATTTGTCCTTGCTAAAAAAACCTAACTGGATGTGTCCACCGCAAAGCCTCTAACGGCAACAGCTACATTGTTGCACGAGTACCGGTACCAGTATCGTTTTGTTCGACACTAAATTTACTGTGCTAGCTGTGCTGGATGAAGTCCGCGGCTGGCTGCGGCGCTCGAGCGCCGTGTGAATACGGTTTCTCGATTGGGGCCTGAAGTAGGTGAGCTACTGGTACTGCACATATCCGGGATATTTGGATCGGACCAATTGCACACTAGCGAGTGGTGGGAGGACGGCTGTGTGAGAGCAGTACCGTACTGTGCAGTGCTCCACAAGTTTACTGTGCTCTCTCTGGTTTACGTTATTTTGAGCCCGGCGGATACACCGGGAGCTCTGTGTCTCAAGTTTACACAACAAGGTTGAACTAAAGTACCGATAGATGTTATGCCTGATAATATTCTCGGGAGGGTACCCGGGGTCGATACCCCCTGTCCCCTTTCCTTACTTAGCGAACAGCGACTGTGCCTGCTTGTTGGGGGAATACCGTAGCGGTTCATTTGTGGTGCTGGCGAGTCCTCGAGGCATATCCCTGGAAAGGGTCAAGATGCAGTGGAATGCTCTGTTGCATTGGTTCGCTGGTATACCTCTCTCTTCGCAGCAGTGCACCGTGCTGTACTGTACCTATAGAAAAAATTGTTTACCGGACCACACTATTTTCACCTTCCTTGAAATCAAAATAAAATTCGATGGTAAACAATAAAATGCTAATGCCCCGAGAATAGTACCAAGCGTAGATAATGACTTCCCGGTCTCCAGGAAATAGGTGCTGTGATCCTGCCATCAAACATTGGCTGAATCTACTTTAGCTGGACTGCACACATTGACTCAGTCTAGTCTAACTTCATGACGTTCGTGTCATGGTATTTGCTGAAAGAGAGTGCGAAAGATTGTTAGTGGGGCGGGGCTATCTGAAAGATAGGTATTTTGTTGAAGTATCATACTTTTTAGAATATAAACCGAATACTTTGATCCTGCACACCGGGAGGGCGAGGGCTCGTTCACATTTTTTAGGCGCCAGAGCTGACTAAAAATGTGAACGTATTTTCGCCCTCTGATAAAGGGCGCGGTCATTGGAGAGGGAAATCTGTCTTAGTCCTTAACGTCATTCAGGAGGTAATAACGCGAGTGAGGTCAATCACACCATAGCATGTTTTGATATTTCATAATAGAATTTCCTACGGTCTGGAGCCCCTAGGGCCTGGTGGGATCTAGAAGCCCGCCTAGGGTAGTGATTTCTTAGGAGAGCTGCCTTTAAATTAGACTGTAGAAAACAGGGGCGAATTCTCGGAGTCCACAGCATCATACAGGGCGCCCAGGCCATGGCCCACCCCCGCCCTTGGCCCGTCGGGTGTAGGGGAGTCTGGATACCCAAAAGAGTAGACTATAGTCCACGGTGTTCGCTGTCTTACCTCTAGAGCAGACGGACTGGGCCTTGGAAGACGACCTCACTCTGTGAAATAGTGAGGCACTTAATGCTCCTCTTGCATAAAGGGTGGCAATGACCTAGGGTGAGACTTTCTGGGTCATGGCTGTGAATAAATGAATTTGGGTATGAATGGTGGGGAACTAGGATAATTATATAGTAGTCATGTGGCGCTGAAGATCCGGTGAAGATAGGAGAGCGGTCTCAGACGGGGGATACAGGATGTATTTACATAGAACTAGTGGGTGATGAGAAACAGTGATATGACTTCTAGGATTAATATGCTACGCGTACGGAGCTCTAAGCTGCATAAGGGACTATTCAAACCGAGTGACAATACATGATAAAGTGACCACTGACCTGCGTATTGGACATAAGCCAAAAAACAAACCAAATGATCGGATACCCCAGAATACGTTCTCTTTGAGTCTTAACCTCACCCTTGGTCATTTTCTCCGCCTTCTCTATCTCCTCCGGTTTCTCCTACTCGTCGTCTTCTCCTTCAACTGAAACCCTCAACCCTCCCACACCCTTCTCAACTTCATCCACAAGACCCTCGATATATTCTTTGTCAGCCCCAGTAAGGGTGACGGTGTTCCTGGCTTTCCCCCAGCGCGGGTAGCTCCCGACTTTCACTCCCCGCTGCGTGACCTTCTCCTGTAATTTGGTCAAAAAGTCGGCAATCTCGCTCTCCTTCATTGGAGTGGACACAAGGACACGGGTTTGCTTGTTATGGCTATCGACATTCAAGTGTGGGCGTAGCGCCTCAAGGAAATCCTCGAACATGCGTGGGATACCGGGGAGGATGTGAACGTTGTCTACGATGCAGATCGGTACCCATAGATCGGGGGAGATATACACATGCCGCACGTTTGGTCCGGTGGGTAAGAGTGCCATTCGTTGTTTTGCGGTAAGCATCGGAGAAGGGGTCTCCCAATCAAATAGCGGGTGTGTTTTGTTCGATTTTGAGAGCTTGCACATTCGGGTCCAGGTTTCGTCGTGAAGGGTGAGTGGTAGATTAAAGGCTTTGGCGATCGATGGGTAGGTGATATCATCATGGCTACCACGCGCTTTAATTAGTCGGCGTGCGAAGGGAGAAGATTTGAAACATACGTAGGACCGATCCCCCCGGAGGTGACCACAAAATCGTAGTTCTTGCTCATGCGTTGAACAGCTTCCACGATTTCTCCTTCATCGTCGGAGATTACTTCCACTCGCTTCATTTCAACACCAAGATCGAAGCAGAATTTCGCAAAGTAGCTGCTATTCGTATCCACTACCTATTCTACGATAAGTAATCTCCTGGATTGGGGTATTAGGGCGGATGGATACCTTTCCGTTGAGCACCTCGTCTCCAATAATGAGACATGCTGAGGTACATATCGGTCTGTCGGAGCGTATGGCTTGTGGGGTAGTCATAATTGGTCTAAGTAAATGGCGAGAAAACTGAGAGAGCCGTGATAGCATACGGATATGGGTCGTAGCTTGGGTATTTGAGCAGTTGTGGTGTATCGTGTGGATTCCAGTAAGTTCTTGTTCCTTTGAGAGGGTTGTTCGGGCGATAAATACGGTAGCGCGGCGCCATGGCATGATGATATATAACTACTATGGGCTATGACTAGTATTGCACTCAGGGCACATGCGTGCACAAGTTGGAGATGTCCTCAGGGCCATGCCCCTTCATTAAACCTCAGCCTCAGTGCTCTACTAAGTTATTGTAAATCTCATGAAATTATGTGACCTTGACTAACACCATCAACCGTCTTCTATCAGCATTATTAATATGGTTATAGTCGTGTTACCTTTCAGTGCTAAGCTATGCGACCAATACGAACAGCGGTGCCTGGATTGTAGGCGCAGTGCATGCTTTATTCGCCAGGCTTGGATAAGTCAGTTACCGTACTGTATTGTAGATTCCGAACCAACACTGACAGCAGACAGTTCCTAAGAAGCTGGATCACTCCCGTTTATCTAGCACGTTAAATAAAGGCACGATAGCTTAGGCTAGGGCAGTGAAGGGAGCTTGCCAACGGCCTACTGGCTTCTATCAAATACCGGTACCGGCAACGATTGCAGTATCAGGAGCAATAGTACGGTAAGTTACCGGTAATCCTGCTGCGGATCTCAAACTGCGCTGCGCCCACAGGTGGGGCTGAGATTTGGTTTCGGGGATCTCATGACCGTCGAGGCTCAATAAACCTACGCCAGCCCTAAGACCAGGGAATACCCCAGATACAAGTACCGGTAACCCAATGCCGGTGCTTGGAGCCATACCGGTAATATTGTTATGATAATAATAATATCATCTGCATAATAGGTTCTTGCACTTGGAAATTCCCTTATGATACTTGTAGTATGGTGCCGTATCATATCGTGCCAAAGCTCATCCTAACTTCCAAGGGTTGCACCCCACCATCGCTGACTAATCCCCCTCCACTAAGGATCTGTCCTTCCATCCAAACTTCTGCCTCTTTCTCTAAGTCTGCAGACTCGTTCACTCGTTTTCAGCACCGAGCCTCTTAATTAACTACCAACATGGCTGAAAGCCAAACTAACACAGCCCGCGAGTGTTCACCTTTCTTTTCCTCACGTGCACGCCGCTAACGAGTTACAGAGTTGCTGGAGTCGTGGCATTCATTCCGCTATCTACTATTGTTGCTTGGAGTAGTAGGAGTCTTTGTTCTAAAAATTCACTCGTACATTCGAAACTTCAAGCAACGTGAGAGTGAGGGTTTAACGGCATTGGAGCCAACAACATGGGTCCAGGTTCCTGTGAAGGCGGAGTCTAAACGGTCGGTTAAAACACACGTTGCTCCAAGGAGGATAGTTGGGAAGAGGGGTTTAAAACCAAAGAATGGAAAGGTAGCATCGGAGGTCGAAGAGGGAGAGTTCGACATTCAGACTCTGATATTTTATTCCACGCTTACTGGGTCGACTCAACGATGTGCAGAGGAACTGAGAACCCGACTATTCAGTGTTAAGGGAGAGAGCATTTATCCAACTTTTTCAATCCCCACACCATCTAATTCGCTTGTCTCGGTCCCTATTCGAAGGAATCTCTTGCCGCCAGCTGTATATAACCTCGAAGAGGTGGAATTGGACGACTTCTTTGTTACACTACCCAACGAGAATGGGAAAAAAGTGAAGTACGTCTACTTGTTGTTATTACCTACATATGAAACGGACGCTCCCATCCGCCCCTTTCTAGAACACTTGCGGGAGACTCACCACGACTTCCGCATTGACACTGCCCCACTTCGCTCGCTTGCTGGGTTCTCAGTGTTTGGCTTCGGCGACTCGTCAGAATGGCCAACGGAGGAAGGCAAATTCTGCAGGGACGCAGTTGAGGTGGATAAATGGATGGGGAAATTGACAGGAGGAAAAGGAGGAACAAGAAGAATATTCCCTGTTGGCATGGGAGATGTAAACCCGGCTGTGGGACCTAATCGTGCGGAGAAAAGCTTGGACGAATGGAGAGTCCATCTAGAAGATGCCATGCGGGAATATGCTGCTACCGGGGCTCTGGGTGATTCCGCTGATTGGCGGACGGCAATTGAGTCTGGAGATGAAGATTCTGATTTTGAGACTGTCGATCCTGCAGAGGATATGGTTGATGTTGAAGATCTCGGAAATGTAATTCGAAAGAACCCAGCTGTTGCTAGAAAGGGTAATGTGGTAAAGAAAAAGGCTCTCCTACCTGTGGATTTCACCACACCAGCAGGAAGGAAGGCTTTGGAGGCCGGAGAAGGACAGAGCGCGGACCGCAAAGAGATGGTACCAAAGGGGGGTGTTACATATGAAGCATTGACCAAGCAAGGCTACACCATTGTTGGTTCCCACTCAGGGGTGAAGATCTGTCGATGGACTAAATCGGCCCTAAGGGGACGAGGAAGTTGTTATAAGTTTTCTTTCTATGGAATCAAGTCACATCTTTGCATGGAAACCACACCATCCTTATCATGTTCAAACAAATGTGTTTTCTGCTGGAGACACGGGACAAATCCTGTTGGTACTACCTGGAGATGGAAAGTAGATCCACCAGAAGAGATTTTCAAGGGTGTTGTTGAAGGCCATTACCGCAAAATCAAGATGATGAAAGGAGTTCCGGGGGTCCGGGCAGATAGGTTCAGCGAAGCCTTCAAAATCAGGCATTGCGCATTGAGTCTAGTCGGCGAGCCTGTCTTTTACCCATATGCAGGTTTCCATAACTCCCCACGGAAGTCTCATACTAACGAGGGGTTCTTTTTTTATTTCTAGATCAATGAATTCCTCCATCTCCTCCACTCCAGTAAAATATCATCCTTCCTCGTCTGCAATGCCCAGCACCCGGCCCAGCTTGCAGCACTCGGTCACGTAACCCAACTTTACGTCTCGATAGACGCCTCCAACAAAGATAGTCTGAAGAAAATCGACCGCCCGCTCCACCGTGACTTCTGGGAGCGATTTCAACAATGTCTCGACATCCTCCGCGAGAAGCGCAACCAACATAGGACGGTCTTCAGGCTAACCCTAGTAAAAGGCTTCAACATAGAAGACGAAGTGCAGGGCTATGCAGATTTAGTCGAGAAGGGACTCCCCTGCTTCATAGAAGTCAAGGGAGTAACGTACTGTGGAACTTCGACAGCTGGAGAAGCAGGCCTAACCATGAAGAACGTGCCCTTTTACGAGGAAGTCGTAGCCTTCGTCGAAGCGCTTAATGCAGAACTTGGCAAGCGTGGGTTGGGGTATGGTCTTGCGGCTGAGCATGCTCACAGGTTTGTTCCTCCATCCCCTACTCTATTACTTACTGGTGCGATAAGCTACTAATATGCACGCAGCTGCTGCGCCCTGATCGCCTCAAACCGCTTCTTCCTCAACGGGAAATGGCACACGCTCATCGACTATGCCAAGTTCTTTGAGCTGCTTGAGAGTGGGAAGGAGTTTGGCCCAGAGGACTATATTGGCGAGGCTACGCCGGAGTGGGCTAACTGGGGGAATGGGGGATTCGACCCGGCGGATCAGAGGGTCTATAGGAAAGGGAAGGGACCCAAGGAGGAGGTTGAGGAGAGCGGTGGGTGTGGGTAGTGTATGGTAGTGGGGGGGGAGTAAATGTACAGATACTGGTTTCCAGTGAATTTGGAGCCGGACTAGATAAGAAACACTAGAAAACCCACGTAGGAACATGTACATCAATCAGGTTACGGCCCAAGTTTTTAGATATTCCCTTGGAATATAATGTCAAAAAGAGAGACTAGACAATTAAAATTTAATTTAATAGTAGTATCACTAAAACATACTCCAAGCACTAGGAATCGTGAGGTCATGAGAGAGCAAAGATACTCAACCCTTCCCATTTGGTCCTGAATCTACTCGAGGATTGAAGCACCACGACTAAGCTCAAGCGATCAATCACCCCCACCCAATCCAAACACCGTCCATCCTATTGCACCTGCACCCCAAACCAATCATTAGTCCACAAAATAGACAAAACCCCACTCTCCCAGCCAGAAATAAGGGTCCAATCCATCAGAAGGTCTCCAAGTTCATTCAACATAATTGTTCAGCCCACATGTATCATGTACTCAAAACGTGCCTTTCATCACAGGATTCCCCACCTCCCCCCTAACCAGCCCACCATCCCATAAAACAGCAAGGGGTGATAGTGAATTGAGATACACACATTGAACCCGTGAGCACGCGCTGGCTGCCACCGCTACGACTACCACCGGTGATAAGTATTATACCGATACATACCAATAATCAACCTAAAAAACCACCCATCCTACTATCAACAACCACCGGTAATCCCCCTAACCACTCCAGCAAAACCAAAAAAAAGTCAGCCCGTAACCCAAATACGAAGAAACCAAACAAATAGAAGAGGGGGAGGAGGAGCAGAAGAAGGAGAAGGAGGCAAGAATCAGAAGGTGGTGATGCAAGACGTTTGTCCACAAGCTTTTTTTTGCGTTCGGAACAGGTCTGTGTCATGCTTTTATCATCATGGAGTATGGTATAAAACGGGGGAGGG
>Ga0307510_10010565_pt1 | contig 10970 bp, 13 predicted proteins | sample 12_EM_MG_FD_207224 | JGI IMG/M metagenome (GOLD analysis project Ga0307510, IMG submission 207224) | Populus trichocarpa ectomycorrhiza microbial communities from riparian zone in the Pacific Northwest, United States - 12_EM | ecosystem: Host-associated > Plants > Roots > Unclassified | place... | reverse complement strand
CATTGCCGCTCGATTTCGTCACGGTGCAGCTGGTCACGCGCCCGTTCACCCCGACGATGAAGCGCAGATAGACCGTGCCGCTGGCATGGTCGCGATACGCGTCGGCGGGATAGTCCGAATCCTTGATATGGCCCTTGATCAGCTCGAGCGGGGTGCCGCCATCGCCGTCGCCGTCTCCGCCGCCACCGGTGCCGTCACCCTGGCCGCCGGCGCCCGTGCCCGGGCCCGGCACCGGCGCGGCGCCGGCGGAAGGGGCGGTGCCCGGCCCGGCCTTGGGCGCGGCGACCACCGGTGGCGGGGGCGGCGGTATATCGACCCTGGGCGCTACGATCTCGGTGGGCTTGGCGCGCAGATTGGCGGGTGCCGCCTTGCCGCTCTTCTTGTGCGAGGCGCGCGGCGGCTCGGGCACGATTTTGGGCGGTGGCGGTGGCGGGGTGACGGCGAACAGCTTGAGCGGATCGCTGATGCTGCGCGGCACGCCGACCGCCAGCCCGGCGATCAGCACCCAGGCGAACAACGCCTGCACGGCCGCGGCGCCGGCCGCGCTGGCGATGCGCCCGCGTGTCCAGCGTCCTTGTCCCGCGCGATAGCCGTCATTGGTCATGGGTGGATGTCGTCGCGCTCCTCATCGCGGTGGCGCCGCTTGCGCCGTGGCGGATGAACCCGCGCTTGCTGGTCGGTGTTCCGTCGCAAGCCGTCCCGCTCTAAGCTCCGCAGGTGAGCCTCCCCGATCCCGCCGCCTTCATCCGCACCAATCTGCCGCTCGTGCCGGTACCGGGCATCCCCGAAATCACCCTGCACAAGGCCTCGCCGTCGAGCGGCCTGGCGACACTGGCCGCGCAAGACCCGGACTTCGCCTCGCCCTACTGGGCCTATCACTGGGCCGGCGGGCTGGCATTGGCGCGCTTCATCCTCGACCATCCGGAGCGCGTGGCCGGCCGCCGCGTGCTCGATCTCGGCTGCGGCGCGGGCCTCGTCGCGATCGCCGCCGCGAAGGCGGGCGCGGCCGCGGTGATCGCCGCCGATATCGATCGCTACGCGATCGCCGCACTGCACCTCAACGCCGCGTACAATGGCGTATCGATCACCGTGGCGGAAGGCGACCTGACGGCCGGAGACCCGCCGCTGGTCGACCTCATCCTGGTCGGCGACCTGTTCTATGCGCCCGATCTGGCGGAGCGTGTCACGGCGTTCCTCGATCGCTGCCTCACCGCCGGCGTGGCGGTGCTGATCGGCGACCCCTGGCGCGCACCGCTGCCGACGGCACGGCTCACCATGCTCGCCGAATATAAGGTGGCGGAGACGGGGCAGGCAGCGACCAAGGCGAGCGCTGTGTTCGCCATGCGGCCCGCCTAGCGCCGCTCAGCCATAAACGCCCGAAACATCCCATTTCAGCCCGCGCAGCGCGACCACGCGCCCGCCATCGCAGATCGGCGCGGCGACCAGCCGCATCCAGCGTGGCGCCCCTTGCGCGGTGACGATCCCGGCGTCGAGCGTAAAGCCGCGCCGATGCCTGATGGCATAGGCACGCAACCGCTCCATCGCCGCGCGCGACGCTTCGCCGTAACGCGCCGCCGCCTCCGCCCGTGATACCGTGGCGCCGCGCGGAAAACCGAACAGGTCATACACCTCGGCCGACCAGTTCAGGCCGTTGTCGGCCAGGTCGCAATACCATTGGCCGACGCCCTGCAGCCGCGTGGCGCGGACCGGTTCGATCGCGCTCATGCCCGCGCCATCGAACAGCCGCCCCAGGTCGAACCGGCATCCGTCTCCGCTCAGCGGCCAGCTGTGATGAAGCGGCAGGGGTTCGGTGGGCAGCACGGCGCGACGATCCTCATCTCGATCCGCCATGGTTGCGATCATCCTGCTTAAGATTCCGTAAGATAGCGACCAGAATTCGTCGCGTTACACCAGCCGCGCGAGGAATGCCGGCGGCACGATATCGGTCAGCCACACGCCATTGGAGGTCAGGAAGAAGGCCTGCCCGGTCGCGGCGAGATCGGCGGCGCCCACGCTGAGGATGACGGGCGCGCCACGCCGCGCGCCGACCCGCGTCGCGGTGGCGATGTCGGGCGAGAGATGGACATGGTGGCGGCGCATCGGCCGCAATCCCTCGGCAAGGATCGCCGGCAGGAAAGGCGCGACCGTGCCGTGATAGAGCAGGGCGGGCGGGTCGACGCGCGGCCAGTCGAGTTCGACCGCGACCGAATGCCCCTGCCGCGCGCGGATCATCGCGGCGTCGACCGACAGCTCGAAGCGCTGCTTGTCGCTGCTCTCGACGACATGCAGCAGCCGCTGCCAGTCGCACCGGGCGCCGGCCGCGCCGAAGGCGGCGAGCACCGCATCCACCTCGGTCCACCCTTGCGCATCGAGCGTCAGCCCGCCGGCCCGCGGATCATGCCGCAACCAGCGCGACAGCATCTTCGACAGACGGGTATCGTCGGTCATCGTCCTCCCCTTTCCCGTTCGTTTCGAGCGAAGTCGAGAAATCCGCCCCCACTCGCCTCACGGCGCGACGCTATACCCGTCGCCCGGCGCGACCCATTTGATCGGTACGTCTGCCTTGGGCTCATAGACGCCGTCGATGGTCGCCCTTTCAATGAGGCCGGTTGGCGTCACCTGATGGGTGTCGCATATTTCCTTGCCCATCATCGGCGCGAAGGCGGCGAGCATGGCGGTATGTATCGAGGCTGCCTGCTCCTCTCCCAGCAGCTGCCCGGCGACACGAATCCTGGCCGCGTTGAGCTGCTCGGCGCGCATGACACCGCAATAGGCATTGCCTTTCATCGTCACAGGCGCGGTGATTTCCATTGTCACCGGGCCATTCGGCGAGATCAGGATGATCGCGCTGTTGCTGTATCCGGTCCCGACGCGCTGATACGAGGCGAGCGAGCGGCAGGTCTTTTTCTGCTCGTCGGGTTTGGAGCATTCCAGCTGCCCGGCCAGCCCTGGGGCCAGCGGGTTGGCGATGGCGGCATCGGGCGCAGCGGTTGCCGCCAGGATGGCAAGACCAAGAAGCGACATGATTTTCTCCGTAGCGGACGGCGTGATGCTATCGGGTCGCGCGACTGCACGCCAGCCATCTGGGCACCGCTTGAGCTTCCTGCCGGCACATGCGACGCTGCGGCGATGGACAGCTTCGCCAATGGATCGACCAAGACGCTAAGGCACCGGGACGCCGTGGTCCGTTTCGCCCGCCGCCATGCCGGCGAGATCGGCGAGGCGCGCTTCGATACAAGCAACCGGGACGCGCGGTGAGGGCACCGACGAGCGTCGCCACGCTGAGCGACTTCGGCCGCACGCGACTGTCGAAATCCTTCTTCATGCGCGACTTCCTCTATTCCGAGATCGCCGCGATCCATGGCCTCAGCAACCTGCCCGACGATCCCGACCTGGCGATCGCTGCGGGCACGGCGCTGTGCGAGCAATTGCTCGAGCCGCTACAGGATCGCTTCGGCCGCATCGCGATCCGCGGCGCCTATCGCTCGTGCGAGGTCAACGCGCTCGGCAACCGGCTGATGCGCGCCGGCAAGCCGGGCTATAATTGCGCGCTCAACGAATCCAGTTACGCCGGCCATATCTGGGATCGCCGCGATGGCGCCGGTCATATGGGCGCGACGGCATGCATCATCGTGCCGTCGGCATGGGATCGTTTCCATAGCGAAGGCGACTGGCAGCGCCTCGCCTGGTGGATCCACGACCATCTGCCTTATTCCTGGATGCATTTCTTCCCGAAATTCTGCGCCTTCAACCTCAACTGGCATGAGCGTCCGCTGCGACGCATCGACAGTTATATCGCGCCGAGAGGGTGCCTGACCAAGCCGGGCATGGCCAATCATGGCGGCTCGCATGAGGGCGAATGGGCGGGTATCTGACGCGGCGCATGATACGCGCATGAACAATAGTCTGGAGGATCGATGAGACATCATTTTTCGCGTGTGATTCTACGGTCCGCCTGTGCCGCCGCCGCACTGTGCGCGGTGCCGGTGCGCGCCGCCGACTTCGACCCCAAGATCGCCTTCGCCGCGCAGCCGCTGCCGGACGGCGTGAACGCCTATCGCTCTGCCAACGGCGCACCTGGCCCCGCTTACTGGCAGAACCGCGTCGACTATATGATCACCGCGCGGATCGACACCACAGCCAGGACGCTGACGGCCACCGAGCTGGTCGATTACACCAACAACAGTCCCGACACCCTGCCGAGCCTGTGGATGCAGCTCGACCAGAATATCTACCGTGCGGATTCGCGCGCGGCGACGATTGGCGGCGGGCGCAAGGGCCGCGGCGCGGCCGAGCATAGCGACGGCTATGCCATCGCCTCGGTGGACGTGCTGCGGGGCAAGGCCTGGGTGAAAATCCCGTTCGTCGTTTCCGACACGCGCATGAACCTCCGGCTCGACCAGCCGCTCAAGGGCGGCGGCACCAGGCTGAAGTTCCGCATCACCTACCATTATGCCATTCCCGGCGTGTGGGGCGGGCGCAATTCGTGGCTCGACACGCCGAACGGGACGATCTTCGACATCGCCCAGTGGTTCCCGCGCATGGCGGTCTATGACGATCTGCGCGGCTGGGACGCGCTCCCCTATCTGGGTTCCGAATTCTACTGCGAATATGGCGATGTCGATTACGCCGTCACCGTGCCCGCCGACATGATCGTCGCCGGCGGCGGCGTGCTGACCAATGCGGCGGAGGTGCTGACCCCGCTCCAGCGCACGCGCCTCGCGCACGCCGCGACGAGCGACGCCACGGTGATGATCCGCACGCCCGACGAAGTGACGCGCGACAGCGCGCGTCCGGCGTCGAAAGCCGAGAAGACCTGGCGCTATCACTTCGCCAATACCCGCGACGTGGCCTTTTCCGCCTCGCGCGCCTTCGTGTGGGACGCGGCGCGGATGAACCTGCCCGGCGGCAAGACCGCGCTGGCGGAAAGCGTCTATCCGGTCGAGAGTGCCGGTGACGCCGGCTGGGGCCGCTCGACCGAATATCTGAAGGATTCGGTCGAGCGCTTCTCGCAGCACTGGTTCACCTATCCCTACCCGACCGCGTGGAGCATCGCCGGCGGTTCGACGGGCATGGAATATCCCGGCATGGCGTTCGACGGCATCCCGGACAAGGGCAAGGAGCTGTTCTGGATCACCGCGCACGAGATCGGCCATAGCTGGTACCCGATGATCGTCGGCTCCAACGAACGCCGCGACGCGTGGATGGACGAAGGCTTCAACACCTTCATCGACACGTTCGAAAGCGACGAGTTCAAGGGCGGTGTGTTCGGCCCCAAGCGCGACAGCGAATATGCCCCGGGCGGCGGCAATCCGGTCGACGAGATCCTGCCGCTGCTCGCCGACCGGGATGCGCCGCCGATCATGAGCTATCCGGACGTGATGGGCGAAAAATACCGCCATTCGGTCAGCTATTTCAAGACCGCGCTGGGGCTGCGCCTGCTGCGCGACGTCATCCTCGGCCCGGACCGGTTCGACCCCGCCTTCCGCAAATATACCGCCGACTGGGCATTCAAGCACCCCAGCCCGTCCGACTTCTTCCGCGAGATGTCGAGTGAGTCCGGTGAAGACCTTAGCTGGTTCTGGCGCGGCTGGTTCTTCAACAACTGGCAACTCGATCTGGCGGTGACCAACATCGCTTATACCGATGGCGACCCGGCCAAGGGCGCCGGCATCGGCCTCGAAAGCCGTGACAAGCTCGTCATGCCGGCCGTGCTCGAGGTGAAATATGCCGACGGCCATGCCATACGGATCAAACTGCCGGTCGAAACATGGATGCGGATCAAGCCCATCGTCGCGGCGCCCGCCGGCCGCATCTCATCGGTCATGCTGGACCCCGACCATCTTTTGCCGGACCGCGACCGGAGCAACAACGGCGTGATGCCTTGAGGTGACGGCGAATGTTCGTTCGATGGCACGTGGATGAAGCGACCCAGGCCGGCATTGGCGACGCGTGCAGCGAGCGCGAACGACCCGACGCGTTGGTGTCCACCACCCTTCCGTTCGTTTCGAGCGAAGTCGAGAAACCCTGCGTGGCGCTGGAATGAATGAGGGTGCCACATGCAGGCGTCACCGTAACCCCGACAACAGGTGCAATGATGATTGCCACGCGTGAAGTCCCCTATGACGTAGACGGTCTGAGCATGATCGCACATCTGGCGCAGCCGGTCGGTCCCGGGCCCTGGCCGGCGGTGCTGATCGGACATGATGGGGTTGGCCTCGACGAGTACCAGCGGCAGCGGGCCGACGATCTGGCTGCGCATGGCTATCTGGCACTGGCGATGGATTATAACGGCGGTGAGGTGTTCTTCGATCGGCCGGATGCGATGCTGGCCCGCGTCATGCCCTTATTGGCCGATGTCGAACGGATGCGGGCTATCGGCCATGCCGCGCTCGATATTCTTCTCGCGCTACCCGGTGTCGACCCAGATCGCATTGCCGCTCTCGGTTATGGCGCCGGTGGCCGGATCGTGCTCGAACTGGCAAGGGTCGGCGTTCCGTTCAAGGCCATTGCGCTCGTCCATCCCGGCTTGCCGGACGCCAGGGGCGAAGACTGGAGCGATGTCACCAGCACGCTCCTTCTGTGCACGGGTTCCGAAGACCCCCTTTGCACCCCCGAGCAACTCCTGACCTTTGGCCACGCTCTCCAGGAGGCCGGGGTCGACTGGCGTGTCAATATCTATGGCGGCGCCAAGCACGCTTTCTGGGCGCGACCGCGAAAGCCGGATGGATCGCCCGCTAAGGGTACCACGCACACCATGGCCACCGTGCCCGGCGTCGGCCATCACCCGAAGCACACGCCGCGCGCATGGCGGGCGGTGCTCGATCTGTTCGGCGAAACCTTCTAGGCTTTGAACGTGCGCGCTGCATGACGGCGCCACGTGCCGGCGTCACCGTAATCGCCATTCGGCCCTAGGCGAAATAGCCGTCAATAAGCAGGGCAAGGACGGGGCCGTCGCCCACTTCCCGTCGTCGATAGTTCACGAACGCGGTGCACTCGATCAGTGCGTCAAACTGCTCAGGACAGCGCTGCTTGAACGCTGCTGCATCAACTATTGAGAGGGTGAGCAATTCGCCACTGGCGACCGGATTGGCCACCATCCCGCTCTCGGTGTCGTCGGCATAAGTGAGACAGTCGACCCACGCATTCATGTTGCGACCGTAAAATCCGGGAAAACCCAACGCCTCATCGAACACATCGTGGAAGGACTCCCAGTCCACAATTCTACCGGTAGGAATGTTTGCGACTTGGGTTTGCACCGCGCCCTCCATGCCAGCCGGTGTAACTGACCCAACCTTCGTCCGCTATTGGGGCGACAGCCGCCGGGCAGTTTTGCGTTCGGACTCCTGCCGGTCAGCGTTCAGGCGCATCCAGCGCATCGGCCGAGCGGGAACGGCACAACGTGGTGGATTATCGACTGACAGCTTTCGGGAGCGCAGCCATTTTTAGCGGCCGCGCCCGAGCGGTCAGTTCAGGCCCCACATCGCAGCGCGATTGCGCGCAAGCTCCTTCATGAAGCCGTCCAGCGCAGCGAGGCGACGATCTATCTCCGATGCAGGAACGGCATTCCAGATGGAGTGATCGTAGTTCTCCCGCAAGGGCTTAAGGTCATCGCCGGCCTGGAAGCGCTCGGAAATGTAGAGCGTTTCGAGCAAGTCTGTAGGGCGTCCACGCACGCTTGATTTCACGAGGGCATATTTGATGAGGTACTCGGACATGATGCCCTCATTGGATGTGCTGACCATATAAGCGTCCCCTTCCATCCCGGGATATGGGTAGCAGTGAACAGCTAGTCCAGAGCGCTTGCCGCTTTCGGGGGTAGTGGGTCAGTTTGAAAACATGGGTGCAAACGCGCCGCCGCCCATGCGGTAAGGAGGCAAGGCAAAGACACCCAAGCGCCCCCGCGATCCGAGCCAGCTTGCGCGTCACCCCGGCGATGGCCGCTGGCGTGTCGGATCGGCTTTGGGAGATTGCTGACATTGCGCAGCTGGTCGCGGATGCAGACGCAGCCCCAAAGAAGCGCGGGACTTACCGGAAGGCGGAATAGCGCCCGTTGTGGTTTCCCCAGAATCATGGATAGTGCTGTCTCATCTTCGCCTCGGAGACGATTGTGGCAGACATCATTGATCGCGAGGTTCTGCATTGTAGCTGCTGCGGGCTACGAGCAGTTAAGACCGAGTGGAGCTGCGGATGCGTCTTCATCGACTTTGATGAAAGCGCGAGCGCGTGCGGCTCGTGCGACAACTTCAGCGATATGCGGCAAAGTTGCGGAAAGCCGGGATATCCGGGCGACTAACTCAAAAACAGTTCAAATTGATCCACTACCCTTTCGGGTCGCGCGACTGCCAGCAGATGGACGAGGTTGGGCCGGTTACTACCGGCCATTTGACCGAACGGCCCGGGAATTCGGGAAGAGCCCCGCGATGACCCCCAGGGAGGATTGGCAGACCGCTTCGGTGGCGTTGCGCCATTGCAGATCGACGGCGCCTCGATGACGAGCAGGGCGCGTCCAGAATCCTCGCGCGCTTACCCCGTCAAACCCTTGGCGAATGCCTGCCATGCCGGGGTCATGTTGAGCAGGATGCGCAGCGCCTGCGTGGCGACGAAAAACCCGCCGCCCCACACCGTCGCCGGATGCAGCTTGCCGCGCACCCGCACATCATAGATCACCAGCGCGGCGAGCAGGATATCGGTGAGGAGGATGCCGCCGATCGCCGGCGTCAGGCCCAGCTGCATGAACTTCACGATCCGCGCCAGCGGGGTCGTCAGGACGGCAACGGTGCCCAGCAGCATCAGCCTCTTGTGCCACGCCGCGCGCTTGCGCATCGCAACGCCCGCAGCGACCAGCACGGCAAAGGTGACGATCGCGCCGAGCGGGAAGATCAGCGGCGGCCCCTGTGGCGGCAGGTGATGGGCGGCGACGACCTGCTTGGTGATGATCGCCGTCGCAATGCCCAGCGGGACCATCACGATGGCCAGCGCCACGGCCACGGGTCCGACGATGCGATGAAGGTCGGCCCGCCGGGCGGTGATCAGGCCGGTCTGCGCGACGTAGAGGACGATCCACCCGGTGAACACGACACCGTGCACATGGGCCAGCGTCGACAGCGGCCTGGCGTCGAACAGTGCCGAAAGATAATAGCTCGGCGCGAAGCCGATGAACGTCGTGAGGGCGATGACGCCCGCCATCGTCGCGAAAAACCGCCGCTCGTCGCTAAGGCGCACACTACTTCCTGTCGCCAGTGTCGCCACGTCTATGCCTCCAGCGATGGGATCGCGCCGTTCCGATCTCGTGCCGGCGTGAGGCTAACGGGCTGAGGGGCCGGCGTATTGTAGCGATGCGACGCGGTCGGTTATGTCTGCAGTTGGTGGAAAGCTGTCATTCGTCGGTGAGCCAGTCGCCGTCTGCCGTCATCAAGAACGCCCTATCAGCGGCAGCTTCAAGCGCCTCTACTGCGCCAAGACTTGGAGGTTCAGAGGATAGATTCATCTGGCGCGGACTGAGTTCGGACTCAGATCAAAATAAGTGCACCGTCACCGGGACCCGGACCGTGACCGGAGCAACAATGGCGCGGTGCCTTGAGGTAGCGGCGGAAGTCCGCTCGATGGCGCGTGGATGAAGGGACTCTGGCCGGAATGGGCGACGCGCGCAGCGAGCGCGAACAACCCGACGCGTTGGTGTCCACCACCCCTCCGTTCGTTTCGAGCGAAGTCGAGAAACCCTGCGAATAACGGTGCCACGTGCAGACGTCGCCGTAACTGCGGAGGAAATGTGGATGCGCTGCGCGGGCGCGCACGCGAACCATTGTCGTTATTTCAGATGCGCCTTACCTTCCTCGTCGGAGGATAAGTGTGATGCGGGCCGGATTTTTGTTTGCGGTGTTCGGGATGGTGGTTGCGCCTGTGTCGGCCAGCGCGGCGCCCGGCGATACATGTTCCGAGCCAGTCAAGGACTTGCTGATCAGCGAGCGGATCCTCGACCTCGCGGCCAGCGTGGCGAAGAAGGGCGATGTCGCGATGCTCGATCACCTCATGCCGATGCTGGAGCGGCAATTGGCCGCCCTGCCGGCGGTGCCGACGATTTCCGCGATCTGTTTCGGCAAGCATTATGTCTTCGACCGGCATGAATTCACCGCGCTGACCGCCGGGAGGAATGCGGCCGCAACGGCGCCCGGCGCGCCGGCGTTGCCGATCGCCTATTCGAAGGTGGTGGGGCAGGTCGCCTATCTCGTCGGCTGGCGGCGCTTCGAAAAGCACGACTTTGCCGGCGCGGTCGATGCCGATCGCAAGGGGCTGGCGCTGATACCGCTGGACCATGAACTCACCCGCGAACTGCTCTCGGCACTGTTCCAGGCGAAAGGCTTTGACGAGGCGAAGCCGCTGCTCGCCGCGACGCTGGCCGACAGCGACCTGACCAGTCGGGAACGCGTGCAATATCTCGACAACCTGACCACAGCGGAGGTCGCGACCAGGGACTATGCCGCCGCCCGTGTGTCGAACGCGCGCGCGCTGGCGCTTGATGCGTCGGATGACCTGGCGGTGAAGTTCGCGCGTGCGCTGAAGGACAAATGACGCCCGGCGCCGCGCCGCCTCAGCCGCTGCCGCGCATCGATGCGCTCGTCGATGCGGCGCTCCAGGATGGGGTGATTTCAGTGGTGATTTCAGTGCCAGTTTACTAAATGCACCAAATAGGACTGACCGCTACTGCTGAAACGCAGGCCCAGGATCAGTGAACCTCTTCACCGCCTTGCGCCGAGCAGTGGGCATACGCCTTCCGTACAAAGTCGGGCAATTCGCCGCGACCTTGCATGCCCAACAATTTCTCCAGGTTCCGGTGACAGTGCATTTATCTGACGTGGAGTCGACGCCAATTAAATGCATCTGTGGACGCCCCTTGAAGCGCAAGCGTTTTCTGGGGGTCTGGCGCTTGTCGGTTGCTGCCATCTGTCCGGCCTGTTGATGCAGCGTTG
>Ga0307510_10010564_pt1 | contig 10971 bp, 8 predicted proteins | sample 12_EM_MG_FD_207224 | JGI IMG/M metagenome (GOLD analysis project Ga0307510, IMG submission 207224) | Populus trichocarpa ectomycorrhiza microbial communities from riparian zone in the Pacific Northwest, United States - 12_EM | ecosystem: Host-associated > Plants > Roots > Unclassified | place... | reverse complement strand
TTAAGAATCAGAGAAGATGCTCAGGTGCTTGCTTACCATCTCTGTATTGTGTTTCTCTATGCTTACCTTCAACACTTATACTATCATCCTCATGGCAATAACTTTTATAGTTGTTTTAATACCAGGATACAATTAACTATTTGCAGTTGTGTGACCAACTATGGCTTGCTAAAGTATTTCTCTTATAGCTTTGGACTTTTTGAAAGTCTAAAATAGCCCAAGAGAGGAGTGAATTAGGGCTAAATTGAACATTTGATGCTTTAATAAAATAAACACCTCAATTTCAGTAACACCACACAATTAAGCAAAGAACATATAAAATAAGATAGATAGTAAGAGAAAGACACCGATTCTTATAGTAGTTTGGACAATCGCTTACTAATCTCCTTGAACCTCCATTCAAGTATTTACTATTTAGTTACGGTCTTTTTAGCGGGTGAGACCTTGCTGATTACACTAATCCTTTTCCGGGATCAAGATTAGAAAACCTTACAATCAGAGTCTTTTCAAGGATCAAGATTTAAAACTTTGAATTGGCTCACAACCAAAAATTACCCAAGTGATCAAGTGCCATTTACACTTTCACTATAGATAAAACTCTCACAAGAATTATCACACTTCACAAGAGAAGATTACAAAGCATTAAGCTGAAGTCTTTATAGAGATGTAATTTAGCTCAAGAATGTGAAAGAGGGGTTTCATGCAATTTAGGGTTTAAAGCTTTAAGAATTATCACACTTCACAAGAGAAGATTACGGTTCTCTCGACTGTTATCCATAAATTGTGAGACCATATCAACACATAGCTGGCACCATGGCATGCAAACTTTATGAAGTTCGGTTTGAGGACGACCTCAAATGACGCCAGGTTCTTATGATGATGGTTTACCACTTTATTAAATCAATATTGAGCTGATGTGAATGAAAAAAAAAGTTGTTAGGGGCACTATTTATTTAATGATGATAATGATGGCAAGCCCCACCCTCTCTACAACTGAGGTACAGCATCAAGCAAGCTTTTACATGTTGCTGAGGGATCCCTTTATCGTACAATAAATTATGCATCATGGTCTTGGAATATGCATAAACCTTGCGGTGCAAGCTACAAGTCTGCTTGGTTCTTTAGGTGGAATGGGCTGTTGCTGGGTGTCTCATTCCACTTTTGCTTCCATGGGTTTTCAGTTTTCAGTTTCATTATTTATATCGGTTCAATCTCTTGGTCAAGGCATGAGATTTTGAAGCATCTGGTGTTATATGGACTACTTTGTCTTTGCATCATATCAGAGGCAACTCTTTCTGCGCTTGCTGGGAGCAGGTGGTTATCAGAATCAGCATATTTTTATTTTTTGCTCAGGTGATATGGTTAAGCTGTTTGAGGAGGACCTGCAATGGATGACTGAATGATCATGTGCTGTCTGGGAAATTGCGACTCTCATCTGAACCACCGATTCTGCTTTTATGAAAGAATCGGTATTTAGATCATTTGAGCACCCTACTCATATCTTAACCTTTTTAATTTTTTTGGGTGGGGGTAGAATCTTAATGAATAATAGGCAAGTAAATGGTATAAATTTCAATTCCCAATGTAGAAATTTAATGGTTTCTCTAGTGATATGGTCAGCTGATTAATCTAAAAATGTCAGTTTCATACATGTTGGAAATAAACATGTTTTAATTTATTTTGATTCTTATCTGTAGGGAACTTTTGTCGAGGGAATAAAAGAAGAAGTTGTATTATCCCCTGCTCATGCACTTTCCCTTATAGCAGCTGGGGAAGGTAACTCTCAAGTCAAATCATATGCAGTAAACAAACGCAAGAGGATTCAAACAGCATTAGCTTTATTTAATACTATAGTTTCTTACTCTACCTCTCCGGTTCCAAAATAATTATGTTACCAAAACTAATTTTAACCAAAATTCTGAAGAAAAAAACAAAACTACATAATTGAGACTCTAATCAGCATATAGCCCTTTAAATTGAATACTTATGCAAGTAATGGACCGACATCTATGGAAAATTTATCAAAATGATATCCTTTTAAAACTGATATGCATTACTTGTACCGATAGAACTGTGGAAGTTAATGCCATAGGCAGGTTTGTTGAAAGTTAACAACCTATAGAAAAAATTTACAAATTGGTGCAGAACTTGTCTGTCTTGCAAAAGATGCTATTTGATTCTCTCTCCTCCCTGTATGTATATCAAGACTGCAATGTCTTTTCCATGATATCACAATTCTTTCCACGCTTTCTGATCAGGTCTTTCCTTTTGACACAGAGCACAGACATGTTGGGTCCACAAACTTTAATTTACTCAGCAGCAGGAGTCATACAATATTTACACTGGTATTCCTATCTTCCTGCAGCTTTAGTTGATTGTTACATTTCATACTCTCTTTCTTCAAGATAATTATAAGCTTTACATGTTTATTATATTGTAGTGGATTTGCAAGTGATAGTTTTACCTTTTTAGCTTACACGTAACTGTCAGACTTGCACGTCATATTCATCGACCTGCTTAATGAACTTGTTTGTTTTTCCTGAAACATTTGAATATTCACTTGTCTACTTGTTAACATCCAATCTTACCCCATCTGCCCACTCAGTGGCCAATATCCAATCTTTTTGGCAATTGCTAAATTATTCATTTGCCTTTAAGAATTGCAAGAAATCATTGTCAACTCTGTTTTGGGATAATTCATTTCATCAACTAATGATAGTTTGATCATTTATATATTCATTTCATTGTTTTATATCCTTTCCCACTAACTTTTTCCAATTATTCTAAATACAGACAGTAGAGAGTAGCCTGTATGGTGAAAATAGTGAAGGAGAGGCTGTAAATTTGTCCCAGCTGGTAATTCCTAAGGCTTCTATCTAGAATTGATGTCAAAGGACTTGTTGGTCACCTTTTTAAGTTTTTCATTGGAATTTCTCCTGTTTCTTTAATTATGACAACTCTTTCTTCCCCTTGATTTACTACAATTAATGATTTTGCTTGCTATGTTTGATGTCAATAAATTCCTTTTAACTTTCTGATATTTTACTTATACATGCAGAGCCTCATCGATCTGGCAGGTTCTGAAAGCTCAAAGGCTGAAACTACTGGCGTGAGACGGAAAGAAGGATCCTATATTAATAAAAGTTTGCTGACACTTGGAACTGTGAGGCCTCTTGTACCTGTATTATTCGCCTGTACAACAATAATTGACCACCTTCATGATAAATAATCTGAAAACTATCACATAAAAAACATTATTTACCAAACTTATTGCTTTCTGTTTCAGAATTTACTGCCAATATTTCACTCTTAAACTGAAGGGACGGCCTTACTGCCTTACATATGTGTTTATATCATGCTTGATGGTTTTTTGTTTCTGGTAATCATTTTCTATTTGATGAATTACCCAGCCAGGAACATGATAGAAAATGAGAAACCAGTGTGACTGGGTTACCTTAAGATTGATTGACTTGTTTTAGCTATCTTTTCATGCTTCTAGGTCCGTGTGCTTTTAGGGACTTAATATTGTAATTTGATATTTATGTTCTATTAATGTGCCAAGACTGAATGCACACTCTCTCTTTCTCTTCCCCTCCCTTTGTCCCTCACACATGCACACACTAATGGAAACCATCAATTTGGTGCTCATTATTTACAATTAAATGAACTGTGACTTTTATTCCCTAATAATTCCTAGTGAAAAGAAGTTATGTGCTTCATTTGATAGTCCCCAATAATTTACAATCATAAATATTTAAATTGTATGGATAAAATTGTATACTTGTGACTTGCATAGGTTATATCGAAGTTGACGGATGGGAGAGCCGCTCATATTCCTTACAGGGACTCTAAATTGACAAGGCTACTTCAGTCTTCATTAAGTGGTCATGGGCGTGTATCAGTAAGTGCTTGATAATATTTTGCTAAAAGAAACTACTTTTCTGGTCGTATGATGCATGATAATCGTATCATTGTCCTTCAAACAAATGCTGCTTGCATTTAAGAGACTCATTTTCCTTTCGTGTCTGAATTTACAGCTCATTTGCACTGTCACTCCCTCATCTAGTAGTTCGGAAGAGACACACAATACTTTAAAATTTGCCCACCGTGCAAAGCACATTGAAATTCAAGCAGCACAGAACAAGGTATTTTTCCTTAGAGTGTATGCATTCATTCAAACAATCTCACTTGCCAACATTTGAAATGATGTTTCAACCATTTGCAGATTATTGATGAGAAATCGCTTATCAAGAAGTACCAAAATGAGATACGCTCTTTAAAGGAAGAGTTAGAACAATTGAAAAGGGGTATTGTGACAATTCCTCGATTGAAAGACATTGTAGAAGACGACATTGTCCTCCTCAAGCAGAAGGTACTTCTTAAAGAGTTCTACAATCACTTGGAAGATTCTTTCTCTATTTCATAAATTTTCATTTGTTAACTGCAAGATTTAATTTATATGTTTGATCTCAATGTTAGTTTCTTTATTCCTGTCCTTTTCTTCCTTTTCATCCCATGTCCCAATCTTGTATATGACTGTCACTTAATTAATGCATAATGGTTTGATACATTTAGTCTGAATAACCATTATTATGACACAATTTCCTTGTTTTGATTTGATATGTACAGCTAGAAGATGGTCAAGTGAAACTGCAATCAAGATTGGAACAAGAAGAAGAAGCTAAAGCAGCTCTATTGAGCAGAATACAGCGGCTGACAAAATTAATTTTGGTGTCAACAAAAGCTTCACAACCATCAAGGATCTCTCACCGCCCAGGTCCAAGGAGGAGGCATTCCTTTGGAGAAGAAGAGGTACTTGGAGCAAATTTGTTTGATTTTTTTTACTTCTATCTATTTTTCTCTTGAACTATGATTTTATTGTTGTATAAAATCTTGGATTATGACTTTTATCTCTAATACTTTCCTAATCTGGAACTCTTTAAGTGGGAGCCTCTGTATAGCAGGGCTTCACCCCTTATTTTTCTGCACTTTCTTATATCTGATTATGGTTGCTTATGTGTAATTTGCAGCTTGCATACCTACCATACAAGAGGCAGGACTTGATATTGGATGACGAAAATATTGACTTGTATGTTTCTCTTGAAGGAAATACTGAAAGTGCGGATGAGACACTGAAAGAGGAGAAGAAAACCCGAAAGCATGGATTGCTGAACTGGTTAAAGCTACGGGTATGTGTAATTCAAAAGATTTATCTGCATGTTTTTATACTGGTTCTCTTGTAAAACAAAGTAAACTTGTTATTTTATCAGCTAGAGTGATCCTTAAATGATCGGATAGCCTCCTTTTAATAGTTCCAAATTTTGGTTTTTAGTCTTTTAGTTCCTTACTTTGGAGGATCATCCCTCTTGTAAATTTCAGCACTGATACAATTGAATTCAATTTTCTTTTTTCTTAGAAATATCTATTCTTCTTGATTAGAAACGAGATAGTGGATTGGGAATGAGCACCAGTGACAAATCAAGTGGAGTTAAATCTAATAGTACACCTTCAACACCTCAAGCAGAAAACAGCAATTATTATGCAGAATCCAGACTTTCACATCCTTCACTTGCAGAAAGTTCTCCATCAGCTGATCTTCTATCTGAGGTCAGGCAGGATAGAGAGGTACCTGAGGACAATTTCCTTGAGCAGGAAACTCCTTTGGTATGCTAATGGTCCTTTCATTTAATTGTGTATTCTTTCTTCTTTTTGGTTGGGGATGCATTACCATGGTCTGCATGCTTAATTTTCATGCGTTGCTGATTTCTAGAATGGCATAAAAACAAGTGATCAGATTGATCTTCTGAGGGAGCAGCAGAAAATTTTATCTGGAGAGGTGGCACTCCATTCAAGTATTTTGAAGCGATTGTCTGAGGAGGCTTCAAGGAATCCCCTGAAGGAACACATACAGGTATTGTGTTGTTCCTATACCTCCTTTTGTTATTAGCTGCTCTTAACAGGCTGAGAAATTTTGCATCATCATACTTTTGTGTTTAAGTTGGAGATGAAGAAGTTGAGTGATGAAATCAAGGAGAAGAATGAACAAATAGCTTTGTTGGAAAAGCAAATTGCTGATTCCATCATGGCCTCTCACAACAGCTTGGCTAACTTGGAAGCATCGCAAGTAAGTTTAGCTCCCTTATGGTAGCACAAACTCCTTGTATATGGCAGCTGCAAGTCCATCTTTAAGCCTTTTGTCTTTGTATGCTTGCAGACGATTGCTGAACTGACAGCTCAATTGAATGAGAAGTCATTTGAACTCGAGGTGATGTACCTATACAGCTTGACCTAAGAAAATTTGTCATTAGCTCTGAACTGAATATTAACATGTTCGATGATCACTTGAAAGAATCATTTGGAAACCTTTTCATCCTCCATCTAAATTCATTTGCATAACAAATTGGAGTCATCAATAAGAACAATGCAACACATTATAAAGTCACGGGTAATGGTACCCAAGTTGTGTGAACAGACTTATTCAATGGGTTCCTTTTGTTTTAGTCAATGATACATACCCATGGTTTTCTTTTAGGCATCTGATTTTATTAATTTGGCCTGATGATTGTTGTATTGCTGTATACTGTTTCAGGTTAAAGCGGCAGATAATTGTATAATTCAAGACCAGCTCAGCCAAAAGGTCAAACAGTTAACATTTTTTTTTTGTGCGTGTGTTTGTAGCTTTCACTGTTTTGCAAGCTGTGTTGTCGGTTGATGGCAGGCTCTAACTTGACATTGCCTCTCCATCAGATCTGTGAATGTGAAGGATTGCAGGAAACAATTGTCTCTTTGAAGCAGCAGCTCTCAGATGCACTGGAGTCAAAAAATATTAGCCCTCTAGCTAGCTACTCTCAACGAATTTCTGAACTAAAAAGCTTTCATGCACAACATCACATGAACAAGGAAACTGCAGCATCAAAAGATAGAAATGAAGATTTGCTTCTACAAGCACAGGTATGTATTTAAACCTTTTGGCACCCCAATCACGTATTATTTTGGTTGCTAAAGCACTATTTCCTTTTTCAATGCTTCCCCACCAGAGGTAAAAGATTTAGAAACTAAGGAAGATTTCAGATTTCATTCTGAGCTCATGACGCTAAATTTTCTGATAATACCATTAAAATGTCGACAAGGTTCTCATATCTTAAGAAACCAAAATAGAACCTTGTAGGATCTCGAGGATCACCATCCCAGGAAAATATGTATCGCCCATAACATGTAGCTTTGAGGAAAGCTAGGTTGGCTGTTCTATTTAAATTAAAGAAACTACTTTGAATTAAGAAGTGTATTCTTGTGCCAATTTATACTTGTGGTGGATCATCAAGAAAAACAAGCTTTTTGGTGGATTGCAGACATATAGATGGAAAATTCTTTGCTTGGCTTTCTGTATCTCTTCATATTGTGTTTTTACTAGTGACAAATTTTACAGCATAATTTCGATCATGTGATGGCTTTTGAAGTTGCATTTCTCATACAAGTACGAGAGGTGAATCCTTACTTTTCCTTGATCAGGCCACTGAGATGGAAGAACTGAAGCAAAAAGTTGATGCACTAACAGAATCAAAAGAGCAGTTAGAAACTCGGAACCAAAAATTGGCCGAGGAGAGTTCATACGCCAAAGGGCTAGCATCAGCTGCTGCTGTTGAGCTCAAGGCATTATCAGAAGAAGTGGCGAAGCTTATGAATCATAATGAGAGATTAACTGCCGAGCTGATAGCATTGAAGAACTCCCCCACTCAGCGTAGAAGTGGCAGTACTGTTCGAAATGGCCGGAGAGACAATCACATGAAACACCAAGACCAAGTTGGGGCAGCCTCAGAGCTCAAGAGAGAGTTGGCCGTGAGTCGAGAAAGAGAAGTTCAATATGAAGCTGCTCTTATGGAGAAGGATCAAAGAGAGACTGATCTTCAAAGGAAAGTTAAGGAATCCAAACAAAGAGAAGCTTATCTGGAAAATGAACTTGCTAACATGTGGGTTCTCGTTGCGAAGCTGAAGAAATCCCAAGGAGCTGAAATGGATGTCTCCGAGGCAACAGGACATGACGGTTTAGGAATCTGAATTTTATCCATCCAACAAGAGGTGATTTAAGGCTTTTGAATGTTTCAGAAAGGTCTTCTGGCAGAAGGTTTGAGAGTAGTGTATAGAAGATTGTGTTGTGCATAGCTCATTCCAAGATAGGAGTGTTTGTGTATTCCAATTATATTTTTTTATTCTTGATACGTGAAACATGTTGATGATCCAAATTCGAGGCCTTCCTTTTCATTTTCTGTTAATATTTGTACGAACTAAATGCTTTTGTTGGTTCATGCGGGGGTCTAATTGCGAATGCTTGTTTGATTAATCATTTTTGTTTTGTGTTGCCTAGACAGGGTATTATTCAATGTAGAGTGCAGACTGATTAGGCTCATGCTGATCTTTTGTATATTTTCCCGTGCAGGTCGGTCTGGTGTTTTGAACTTGGAAGAAATTCTTGCCCTAATTTTTCCCCCGCACAAATACAGCTAGTTTCTTTCCAAGAATTGTAGACATTTTCGTGCCTTAAAGAGGAGAGTCAATGATAACAAAAAAACCAAGTGAGAAAGACCCAAAAGCCTGTGAAAGAAAATATATAATTTTTTGATCTCGAGCGCATTAAGTAATAGAATTGTGCATTAAAAACAAAAATGTTTGTAAAGCCTCTTTGCCATTTTTTTTTTTTGCTCTTAAAGTTAATTTTAGTCATTTCCCTATTACCAAATAATATTGTAAAAAGACCGATATGATTAATGTGTTCTTATATAAAAAAAAACTATTTAATTTCTTAATTAATGATTTTAATTTTCTCTATAAATTGTTACAATAAAAACCTATGCCATTTAGGTTTTGCTAATATTTTTGGACTTTAACGTACGCTTTGCTATTATCTTTCAATTTATTTAATGATTTTCTTTTTTCCTCTTAAATTACAAAATGATAGTTTTTTAAAAAACTTTTAATATGCACACTTTATGAACATCTTAAATGTTATCGTAAAATCATCTCTAAATTAATTTGTTATCTTTTAGGAACTTGAAGGTTCATCTAACTAAGAACTTCAATATATCAATGAAATATTCCTTACAATGTTCTACAAATTTATATAGCTTTTTGACTAGCAATTCCATATAATGTTTGTTAATACAAATTTCTAGAAGACAAGTAATAAATAAATTCACACAAAAAAATAATCATGTTAGTAAGAAATAGTACACATATGACTTAGAATTGATCAATTTTAGGCTCTTAGCTACATGAAACTATTATTATAAGAGTAATTTTTAATCATTTATTACTTGACTGATTAAGAAACTAAAGCAATTTAAGATAATTTAACTAACAAAAACACCATATTCAATCTTAAAATAAAAGGATAACTAGAACATATATGTTCTAGATAAATTCATTGTTTCTATTGCAATGATGAACAAAGAAAAATAAACCCTAAATATTTGGACCTTTATATTACCTATTACAATGATGAACAAAGAAAAATAAACCCTAAATAATTGGACCTTTATTACCGGCCCCATATCTCTCCTAGGACTTGACTTTGTTGAAATTCTCACTTATCATGGTTGTGTTTGGTAGTCAATTCTTTCTGTTTAAGGTAAAGAAATGATTTTACCAAACTTGAATCAAGGTTACACCTACGACAAGTAAGAATTTAAAGAAATGCCTACACATATAGAGATTAGAGAACCTTTTCTAAAAAGCTTCAAGCTGGTCCAAGCCCTAGTCTCAACTCCAAGTCCAAGTCTTCATCGCCATTTTTACCAGAGGTGAACTTGGTATCACCATTTTCTTTCCTAGAAACCTCAACAATAGGATTAGTTATGGTTCTCGCAAGATCCATATCTACCCCGTTATTAATCTTGACACCATGAATCAGTGTCGTTAAATTTAGTAGTCTCCCACCTCGAGGAGCCTCATTATTCACAGCCCTCTCGTAAGGATGAGAGCGATGAGATTCAATATTTAACTTTATATTTTTCTTAAGGCCCCCTTGTGGTCGTGTAGACGAGGATTCGTCTCCAGTTTCATAATCGACACCAGACTGCACCCCTGGGGTCGGAGCACCATGAGTGAACTCGGATCCATGTCGTGGTGCAACTGGTGGCTCAACATCAATGGAAGGAACATGGACTCTTATAACCCTTCCTACAGTTCCGGGCACATATTTTCTTTTTCTTTTTTTACTGTGGGCATTATAATGGCCACCTAATGCATGCCCGCTCTTGAATTCTCTGTCACAAAGTGAACATATGTATCTACTTCTAAGCTTGGAAGTGACAGTACTTCTTTCATCAGAACTTGTATCATCATCTTTTTCCACCATTAAGAATGAAGAAGATGGATGGATTTAGAATGGGGGAAATAACGAAGAGAACAGACTAACAGTTGAGAGATATTCTTCTTGTATAAGAAAATGACTTGGTGACAAGTATATAAAGGAGTTTCGTACTTCAAAATAGGTTAAAAACTGTGTTGAACTGAATTAGATTTTGCAAGTTGTGACAGATTTACTGTATAAACACAGAGGCAACCTCACTACATGATCTAATCTTTTAATATAATGCTTTTTATAAGGAAACAAAGGTTAATAATAGAAAATAATTTATGTTTTTTACGCTTATGATCCCTTAGAAAGATTAACAGAATCTAGTATTTTTTGGTATCTTTGGACTCCCTTTTAAATTTTTTAAGTAAAATTTGGAAATTACTATTACTTGAGTTTTTTTACATGGAATGATTATAGGTGGCCCTGACAATATTAACATATTAGATCCAGAGGTCTCAATCAATTTTCTCACCAAAAGAAATTCTCTCCAAATTCTCACCTTTTTTTTTCCCAACCCTCTGATTTGTTCAAATGATGTTGCAGTGAAAAAGCATGCTTGCCAATTAAAACGCATGTATTACATTGATATCTCTCTAGATTTTTGTTTCCTTTTCTCT
>Ga0307510_10010563_pt1 | contig 10971 bp, 7 predicted proteins | sample 12_EM_MG_FD_207224 | JGI IMG/M metagenome (GOLD analysis project Ga0307510, IMG submission 207224) | Populus trichocarpa ectomycorrhiza microbial communities from riparian zone in the Pacific Northwest, United States - 12_EM | ecosystem: Host-associated > Plants > Roots > Unclassified | place... | reverse complement strand
TGAAAGGAACTAAAAGAAAAACTACTCAGAAAAATTCAAAACCCACTGTGATGAGATGATCATGCTATAATCGAGATTGCTAAAACCCCTTCAAGTGCTCTCTCGTTCTCAAGCATGTCCGAGGCAAAGCACAGTACTTACACACAAAGGCACAGATACGAAGTTGAAATGAGCTGCAGGAAATGGGGTGAATCCACTGAGTAAAAGAAGAGATGGGTTAATTTTGTAGCACAAAAAGGGTATGATTTTGTGTGATGCAATCAGCAATGCAGTACTGTATATATTGCTACAAATCTGGAAATTCTTCCAGGCTCCTTCATAAGCAAACTAGGGTAAAATATCTGTTGTCCATTTTCTTCAACCTGTATCTGAAAATTTGTAAAACGATCTGACAGACTGACACCATCAATTTGCTTAAATGCACAATCTGGAAATTCTTCCAGGCTCCTTCATAAGCAAACTAGGGCCAGAATGTCCTCTCTCATATTTTTTTCCTTTTACCCCCACAGAAACTGCTTCCAAAAATGACACAACTTGTCTCTCTAGGAATATATATATATATATATATATATATATATATATAATTAATTAATTAATTAATTCATAAAAGTAAAGCATAAGTAAAGGAAGTCATAATTGCCGTCCACACCTTAAAATCATGATTGAAGAAAGGAAGACAGTTCCATCCAGCTAAATAGTGGATGGATGTCCCTTTTGAGCATTGAAAAAGAAAAGAAAAAGGCCTCTTTCTTTCAGATAAGCCCACGGAAGGGCCCAATAACCAACCATGCTCCTCATGAGTCATGATCAACCTTCACCTTTTGTGTCCTTGATGTGTCCTCACAGGAGACCTCTAGAAGCTTCTAGCTCATGTTCCAAATTTCCAATTTTACCCTAAATTTTCATTGATCCTGATTTACTTCCCAGTGTGTTTGTTGCTGTGAGGTAGTGTTTTTTTAAGTAATTTTTATTTGAAAATATATTAAAATAATTTTTTTATTTATTTTATATTAATACATTAAAATTATCAAAAACAAAACAAAAAAAATTAATTTAATAATTTTTTAAAACAAATATATTTTTAAAAATCATTTAAAAACTGAAGATACCATGCGACCTTATTAAATAATTAAGTGTAGGACTCCCCAGTTATTTATTTTAATTATTATTGTTATTATTATTTTTTTAATGGAAGAAGGGTCTCCTAGAAAGTATATGTTTACATGGCCCATTTAAGGGTCTGGTGGGCTGGATGTCTTCTACGATTTGATGAGCAGCAAGGACTCCAACACCCGTTTGTTTATATTTCGAAAATATTTTAAAAAAAATTAATTTTTTTATTTTTTTATTTTAAATTAATATGTTTTAGTATTTTTAAATCATTTTAATATGCTGATATCAAAAATAATTTTTAAAAAATAATAATATATTATTTTAATATATTTATAAATAAAAAACACTTTAAAAAATAATTATAACTATACTTCCAAACAACTTAAAAACTAAAAATAATTTGTGATATAGTAAATTTCAAAAAGTCAAAATATCATATGTGTGTATAACGCAAAAGTAGAAGCCGGGGATCGCTATTATGCATGCAGATGTTCAAGTATTGGTACAGCCGTGATGGCATTATAACCATTAGATTTTTACACGAAACAAAATATATACTTGAATTATAAATTTAAATTATAAAATCATAAGTAATTATTTTAACTAATTATATATTAATATTCAAGTTAAAAAATTAAATTACATTTTATTATAATCACTAAATGATCTAAATAAAATGAGAAAAATAAATAATATGAATTAATAAATTAATAACATTGAGAAATAAAAAGTTTCAGAACAAAATTTCTCAATACATGAAAATTAATGAAAGGTAAGAAATACACATAAACCTAGTGATAGCCTGATTGTTCCGATCATAATAAGTCTTGATAGACCCCTTTTGAGTTGCAAATTAATAAGTTTAAATTAGTAATTAATTAATATAAATTCAATAATGAAATAAACCCCTAAACAATATCTAATGCGTTAGAAAAAATTTAAATTAAAAATAATTATAATAACTTAAAACAATAGAATAATAAAAAAAATCTTCATGTTAAAATTCCTCCATGTAACTTGAATCTTCAATTTTTACATATTCTTGGCAGATTTAAGTTTTGATTTCAAATATGTCGTTCTCTTTCGTTTTGATGAATTATTAGGTCTAAAGTATATGATTGAAAAGTTTCAAATGTCTAGTTTCTATCCCAACTTTAATCGAAGCAAAATTCCATCGGTATCGCTAGATATGTCCCAAACAGTACACGAAGGTCTTGTTTGACATATTTGTCAATATTAGTTTACTAACTTTGACCCTCTGAAATATTATATTTCCTAACTCCATTTTACCCGAAAATTTACCACTATATTTTTATGTATCTAATATTTCCATGTAAAATTTCAGCTCTATCCAATATATACAGTTTGAAAGATATATTCAATTTCGCAAAACTAGTCAGTAGACATTTTAAGGTCAAATTTGAACCTGATTTGGTTCATATCACAAATTTAGTAAACTCGTAAAATCAGATTGATTTTACCGATTTTGCACAAGTTAAATCTGATTTTACTGGTTTCAAGTTTTTAGTCCGATTTAGCATGTTAAATACATGTTGACTTGTAAAATCATAAGATTTTAAGAGTTAACTAATGATTTTAACAACAATGCTAAGCACTATAGACTATAGTTAATAAACTCAGCCTGGTTTTGTGGGTTGATTCTCGACTCGAAATATAGTCTGGGTCGGGTTTTATAGGAATTAAGAATACTAGGCAGGAAAAAAAGTCCAAATTTATCAAAACAGAGTATATGTGAACGGCAAAATATTACTCTAGAATTGATTCTGATAGACTGTTTCTCGTCAGATGCCAGGAGGGCCAATCATCATTTCTTCATCTCTGCCAAGAACCCAAGGACTGGATTTCTTCACTGTTGATAACAATTTTAGGGATGTGAGCTATATTCAGCCAGTCCTCTCCTGTTTCCTTCTTGCACCGCCTCTCCAGATTCGGACATTCTTCAATTTCCAACTGCTTGAGCATGTTAAGTCTCTTTACTCCATCCGGCAAAGACATCAAATCAGGGCAATCCGAGATACGCAAGTGTGAAAGTGACATGAGATGTCCAATCTGATTTGGCAGAGAAGAAATTCCCTTGCAATCACAGATTGTCAGAGATCGTAGAGAAGTGAGATGTTGGATACTCTGTGGCAATGAATTCAGCTGTGAGCATCCATAAATATACAAATGCTCGAGGGCGGTCAGGTATTGCAATCCCTTGGATAAAGAGGCCAGTTTATCACAGCCTAAAACATGTAACCGGCGAAGAGAATGTAAGCCACACAATCCATTAATTGGCAGAGATTTTAATCCTCCACAACTATTTATATGCAGTGACTCCAAAGAATTTAGGTTCTGGAGACCTTCTGGCAAGCTTTCAAGTTCATCACATTCTATAAGAAACAAGCGTTTAAGAGCAAATAGATTATCAAGCTGATTTGACAGTGACTTGAGATTTCTCAGCCTAACAATTTCCAAGCGCCCAAGGACTGCGTGGTTTTTCACCATTCCATCAGGAAGATGTGTCAAGTCACAGAAGTCCTCAATACGAAGGGAGGTAAGAGAAGTAAAATTCCTGACCGATAAGAGTGATGCAGTACTGCTGTTCTTGATTTTTAATGTTCTAACAGATGGTATGGCTGGCAAGTCCACCAGCTTAGCACAATTACAAACTGTTATCTCACGAAGGCAAGGAAAACTGTCTCTTCCAGTTCCAGCTGTATTTGTCCATGCCTCTAAGCTCTGCATGGAATCTAAAGTCAGACTCTCCAGTGATGGGAATGGTATTTCCTCATCTCCGTACACATCCCTGCTAATATACTTCAAACCTTTCACACTCTTCAGACGAAGGTTCTTAAGGAATTGTAGTTTCCCGAAAGGTGGAAGACGCTCACACCTGCAACACTCTTCCACTGATATTTGCACTAGATTTGGTAGAAGCAAGTCCATCATCCAATTTGGAAATTTTATGCCTTGATATCCACTTATGCATAGCTGCTTTAGATTTGAATGGGGTTGGAGACCACAAAGAACCTCTTCACTTCTTTCCATGCTGGCGTTGCTGCTTATTTCTCTTTTCCAAGATAAATTCAGTGACTGCAGATTTTTCTTCCCCATCAAATTGGCATCTCTGGCTTCTGTTAAACCTTGAATATTATCAAGATTCTTGATCCTCAATTCACCCCCAAGAAAATTTAATCTATTTAGCTCCCCTATGTTGTGACCATCATGCTTGCCCACAATGAACATGCTGAGCTTTTGCAGGCAAGTCAGTTGTCCCATTCCAGCTGGCATACACCGAAGTTCTTCACAACCTGTGATGTCAAGATACTTGAGATTTTTCATGTCCTTCATATCTTTGGGTAACATATGAAGGACTGTACAATTTCTTAGAATCAGAGTTTGCAAGTTTTGAAGAGAAATGGTTGATTCAGGAAGTTTATGGATGAAGGAGCCAGAGACATCTAAATACCTTAGATGCTTCAAATTACAAATTGATTCAGGCAATTTCGTAACCTTTATAGCCAAGGCCCTTAGATACTTTTGTCTAGAGAAGTAGGGATGAAGATCCTCACTCCAAGGCTTTATGTTGTCATCAACATGAGTTACCAAAAATGAGCGCAGTGACCGAGCTTTGAGGTCCTTGTCATCAGGAGCAGATACCAGTGATCTCCCATAAAAAGCCACATGACGAACTGTTTCTGACATTTGCATCTTTTTATTGCCCGCAATCAAAATGCATTCATGGGACGTAATGGATTGTGCAAGATCATGGATGAGATCGTGCAGTTTACATGTTATGTTTCCCAATCCATCGTCCTTCACATCCTGAAAAAATGACCTCCCAGCTAATTCATTGAAAATATCACGCCCCATGCCATGTAAATCCATTTGCCCTTTGCAAGCAATAAAACCATTTGCCATCCATAGAGTTATGAGCCGGTCCTTCTCCATGACATAATCTTTAGGGAATATGGAACAATATGCAAAGCATTGCTTCAAGTGTGGAGGTAGATTAATGTAACTTAATCTCAAGGCAGGCAAAATGGTGCTTCCTTCTTGTCGTAGATCCCAAATCTCACTTTCTTTGACACATAACCACTCATCTTCATGTTTCTTCAACCGCATCAGGTTTCCTAGTGCTTTTATAGCTAAAGGAACCCCACCACACTTCTTAACTATCGCTCTTCCGATTGTCTCCAAGTGTGCATACTCCTCTCTCCTCCTCATCCCGAACGCAAGTCGCTCAAACAAATGCCAAGAATCATCATCGGATAATCTTTCCATATGCAGACATAAAACTGGTTCCATTTTAAGAGCAACAATCTCAACACGGGTAGTTATTACAACAACACTACCTTTAGCTCCACACCTTAGTAAGTCATTCAAACTGTTCCACTTGTCATGGTAATCATCCCACACATCATCCAGCACAAGCAAAAGCTTCTTTCCACTTAACTTCTCTTGAAGACGTCGCTGCAAGGGATCAAGCTCTTTAATGTCACAAGGGCTATTTTCAACAGACTCTATCATGGCTCTTGTCAACCTTCTAAAGTCCGAATCATTAGAAACACATACCCAAATTCTCAAGTCAAAACGCCTCTTCACCCTATCGTCGTTGTTGATTAACTGAGCAAGAGTTGTCTTTCCAATTCCACCCATCCCACAAATAGCATAAACAGAGAGATCATTTGAAGTGGTGAGCAATGAATGGATTAGATCTTCTTTCTCCTTGTCTCTTCCATAAATTTTAGATTCATTCACGTAGGAGCTAGTCACTCTCCAATCAAAGCTGTCCACCTCTACGTCCCCAACTCCCTCTCTTAGATGGAAGTCATGCCTCTCCTTGGCAATGGCATCTAACTTTTCTCTTACAGTTTTCAATCTACGTGCCATTTTCACTCGAAACAAAAGTGGATTATGGGCAAGAGAAAAGAAGGATCTTACTCGGTTTTTGAGATCACTTTGCTGCAAATGCTTTTGAGCTTCAATGGTGAACTCATCCAGCACATCATCAGCATCATAAGCAGCATCCTTAAGGTTGATCAGCCACTGCTTTATAGCCTCATTCTTCCATTGCTTCTCCTCCGCATCCCGGACCACAGCTTGAATCATTGTGAAGGTGCGCTTGAGATTCTCGTGCTCAGTCTTTAGGCCCCCAACAACTCCCAGTTCTTGAAGCACTGTTGAATTCAAGTTGCTCAAGACTGTAGCCACAAGAGCAGAAACAAGTGCATCAGCCATAGCCTCTTGTGTTCTTCCCTTTCTTGGAAAAACAAAAATATAGAAGTAATGAATATGGATATGGATATATCTAGAATATGGATAGATACGGATATGGAGAGAGAAGCGCGGTGTGGATGTTACATGTGAGTGCTAGGAAATTCAGAGTAAAACTATTTAATTTTGTCTTCACATGTAATAGAGAATGCCGGTGCTTAATAGGGAATGTCTTCACATGGAAGAACTGGGACTTCTTGAAAGATTCATACATTGAATTTGTCTCTCTCTATGATGACTCAACCTTCTTACTGAAAAATCAAGGAAAACTAATGATAGCTGTACAGACAAATACAAAATTAAATTATGATAATCGGTAGTAGTTATTTTTTAGAAGTATTTTTTATTTATAAATATATTAAAATTATTTTAAAAGTATGAAAAGAAATTAATTTTTTTAAAAAAAAACACGTGCCCGACTGTGTTTCTAAACATATTTTAAGTGACTATTTAAAAGTACGGTAAATATTATGTTTGAAATTGTTTTTTTTTTAATATATTAAAATAATATATATTTTTATTTTTTTAAAATTTATTTTTGATATTTATACATCAAAACGATCAAAAAATATAATAAAAAAAATAATTTGAAGCAACAAAAAAATTCAAAAAATTGTGAAACAGCAATCAACTGAAACGCCAAACAGGTCTTTAAAAGATGTTTGTTTTTTTATGTGATATTGTGTTTTTTAAAAAAGTTAAATTAAAAAATATCAAAAACTATCTGAAAAAAAAAAAAAAAAACTACTACAGTAACAAAAACTACCTGAAAACGCCCTTCGAAAATTGTGGTTTCTTTTTCTTCGTTTCGGTAATACCGAAGTTGTAGTTATACTACAGTGTATAACAGAGGTCAAAGGTGGAGGCTGCAGATGCCACCCAACCACATCTTCGGTTGCTTGAAGATGAAATTAATAATAATAATAATAATAGTCTTCATTTGATCGGACTCTAAGCTAACTAAATTGACCTGAATTAAAATAATATTTTTAAAAAAATATCTAAAATAATATTATTTAAAAAAATATCCAAACTTTTTTTTTAACTAAACAGTACTAGTCCAAACCTTAGTTCGTCAGCTTATATCTATCAAATAAGTAATATAATAGCCTATTTGTTTTTGTTTTAAAAGTATTTTGGAAAAAAAATTATTTTTATTTTAAATTAATATTTTTTAATATTTTTATATTATTAAAAATAAAAAATATTATTTTAATATATTTTTAAATAAAAAATATTTTAAAAAACAATAAACGAGCATGCAACTTGCAAGGCAAGTAAGATACTGAAAGGTAATTATCTAGATGGTGACCCAGTAGTAAGAGTTTGGGATTAAGAGGTTTGCTCCCTCTGTGATCTCAGGTTCGAGACATGTGGTTGCTCATATGATGGTCATTGGAAGCTTACATGATCGTTAATTTCAGGGCCCGTGGGATTAGTCGAGGTACACGCAAGCTGACCCAAACACCCACGGTAAATTAAAAAAAAGATACTGAAAGGTAATACTGAAAAATCAGAGACTTTCGAAATGAAAGCAACCGAGGAGCTAAGCAGGAATTTTCTGATATGCTAATAACTTGGTCACCAGGTCTCCCTAAAATAAAATAAAAAACCTTGAGCCATGCATCCTTTACCATGTACCATATAAATCTGATACTGCTTTGCAGATTGAGGAATAAAAAAACACTTCATCTCTAACTCTTCTTATCGTTTTCAGTGATGACTGGAGAAGTATGGACTCAACTAAGCTCGGCCATAACTGGCCTAATGCTTGCTTGGGTCATGTTTCGACAATATTTCCCTCATCGACTTCGTGGCTATCTCGAAAAATATATTCAGAAGTTGATGAGTTTGGTGGTATCCTTTCATCCACATTTACCTTTCATGAATTCACGAGTGAGCGAGCGTCTCAAGCGCAGCGAGGCCTTTTCTGCCATTCAAAACTATCTCAGCTCCAAATCTACAAAGAATGCTAAGAGACTCAAGGCTGATGTTGTACATAAAAGCCAGTCTATCATCGTGATTGCCTGGAAGCGTGGCTATCTCCTTTATGGCCCTCCGGGAACTGGCTAATCGACGATGGTTTCTGCTATGGCTAATTTCTTGGGTTATGATGTTTATGATCTTGAGTTGACCACAGTCAAGGACAGCAGCGATCTTAGGAAGCTATTGATCGAAACCACTGGAAAATCTATCATCGTGATTGAGGATATTGATTGCTTACTTGATCTTACAGGACAGAGGAAGAAAAAGGAGAAAGATGAGAATGATGCCGAACAGGAAAAGAGAAGGATCCAATTTCTAAGAAGAAAAGGGAGGCTGAAGAAGAGAGCAAACGCACTAGTAAGGTTACTTTATCAGGGCTTGAATTTCATCGATGGAATCTGGTCAGCATGTGGGGGAGAAAGAATTATTGTGTTCACTACCAATTATGTGGACAGACTGGATCCTGCTTTAATAAGGAGGGGGAGGATGGACAAGAGCATAAAATGTCATATTGTCGCTTTGAAGCATTCAAGGTGCTAGCCAAGAATTATTTGGAACTCGAGTCCCACGAATTGTTTGGAAAAATTGAAGAGTTGTTGGGGAAGACAGATATCTCCTGCTGAGAATCTGATGCCAAAGTCAGACTAAGAAGACGAGGATACTTGTTTGAAGTGTTTGATTGAAGCTCTTGAGGCTTCGAAGGAGAAAGCAAGAAAAAAGCCTGAAGAAGAAGCAATGTTAAAGGCTGAGAAAGCAGACAGAGAATGGTGAAGCATCTTCTTCCAAGGAAGAAGTAGCAGTAAAAGAGGATGGTGTCACCTCATCCAAGGAAGTGAAGCAGAATGGTGTCATGGCTCAAGGTTAGAGTGGAGAGACAGTGTCAACACCTTGAATACACCATTATTAGACATTTGATTATGCAGGAACTTAGAACACAGCACAGTTGCAATGTAGTTGCTGTCAAATAAGTTTGATCAGCCGTTGTAATTGGATTACTTACTGCATAATTTCCTATTGTTAATTTTCCTGGTAATCTATCACTATTGTTAGTCAATTTTTAAAACTGTGCCACCTGCTTCTTGTAGATTCCAAATCACCCACTGGGTTTCACCTTTCTTTGATTATATAAGATCATAGAGACAAAAGATGCTAAAGAAGACAGTGTTTAGTAAATGGGGCATTTTCTTTTTGCTGTTGATCATCCTTTTTCACCCTTAGATTCCACAACTCCATCAACTGTCCCTTTTTCTTAAATATTCCTAGAGCTGATAGACATCCACTAACGCAAACAAAACAAGAAATTTTCAAGAGTTGGAACCATAATTGAACAGAGTTAACAATACTGCGACTACTGCAGTATTTCATTTCTACTATAGAAACATACAGATCAAGCGTAAACCCTAACCCTAGAGACATACTTGCATACCAGAGAAACAGAAAAAGAAAAGAAAAAAAAAAGAGGCCCAATTAACTACATGAACAAAAGAAAGGCACATAGCTAATCAAGAACTAGTGAACTTAGTGACCGCTTTAGTTCCCTCAGAAACAGCATGCTTAGCCAACTCTCCAGGCAAGACCAACCTGACAGCAGTCTGGATCTCCCTCGAGGTAATCGTGGGCTTCTTGTTATACCTAGCAAGTCTTGAGGATTCCTGAGCAAGCTTCTCGAAAATATCATTAATGAACGAATTCATGATACCCATCGCCTTGCTTGAAATCCCAATATCTGGATGAACTTGTTTCAGGACCTTGAAGATGTAGATCTTGTAGGTCTCTGTGCTCTTCTTCACCCTCTTCTTCTTCTTGTCTCCAGCTACTGCTGCTCCGCCTTCTTTTGGGAGCTTCTTGCCTGCCTTTGGCTTCTTCTCTGCCGGGGCTTTCTCTGCCACTGTCTTCTTCTCCTCCGCCGGCTTCTTCTCCGCTGGCTTTTTCTCTGCTCTTGGTGCCATTTTTTCTCGAAGGCGACGAAACCAGAGGAGGAGAGGCTAAGAGAGTTTTTTGTTGGAGATGACTTTTCGTGCTGTGATAGTTTTGTTTCTTCACTTATATAATAGGAGGCGGGTAGTGTCCTTGTGTGATTGGTCGTTTCTTTTTATATGGATCGATGACGTGGATGGTTTCGATCGTTGGATTAGAAAAGGGTAATTTATCAGTCGGCGGTATAGATTGTTTGATATAAGTTCCATAGTAGTCGTTAACACAGATTGCTGACATGGACGAAACAAGTGTCACGGAATTAATTATTTAAAGTTGAGTTTCGTATGAATTTTAATTTTAATTCTTTTAACTTTTAACTAACGAGGGTGTTATTTTGTGTTTAGAAAGTGATTAATAAGTGTTTGGCAACAAGTAAAACGCAGGTTTAGAGATGTGGGATCCATGTTTAGGAGGCTGTTTGGCAATGGCTGCATTTCAAAAAAAATCACAAAAATAAATTGTTTGTTTACTGTGAAACACGAATTATTGTTGGTGGGATCCATGACTATTTTACATTTCAGCCGCAGGGTAGCAAAAGGCACACTCAAGCTGCTGCTTGACAGATGATTGTGAGGAATGGCCTGGTTAACCAATGTTGCCTCCTCTTCTCTATTC
>Ga0307510_10010561_pt1 | contig 10971 bp, 7 predicted proteins | sample 12_EM_MG_FD_207224 | JGI IMG/M metagenome (GOLD analysis project Ga0307510, IMG submission 207224) | Populus trichocarpa ectomycorrhiza microbial communities from riparian zone in the Pacific Northwest, United States - 12_EM | ecosystem: Host-associated > Plants > Roots > Unclassified | place... | reverse complement strand
ATATTATCTATTGGGCATCAACTTAAATTTTGACCATGAATGTGGCAATTGAAAAAATAGGGAAGATGAACTTTGGGAACTAAAACATTTTTTTACCTAAAAATACTTAGAAAACACCATGTAGACTCAAATAAATTCTTTTTTCCCCTAAAAACACCCTAAAATTGATATCAAATCAAAACTCAACTTAAAATCTAAAAATTCTTGAGGCGACATCTACTTTTTCAAGCAAAACAGAAGATAAAAAAAACCTAATGAAACTTTTCTTATTGAAAGAAACTTGTTTATATCAAGATTGGAATCAGTTTCAACAAATAATGTTTTCTCTTCAACTAGAATTCAGCGAATCTCTCTCCTCTCTCAAAATATTAAAAAATATATATTAAAAGTAAAACTTTGAATACTAGATGGACCCAAAAAGTCTTAAAAGTTGGAGGGCAAAAAATAATATTTGTTACCAAATATTAAACAACCACTTAATTTTTTTTTATGTTTTTCACTTTGCTCCCTTACCTTTTAATAGTTTCCTTCATTAATAAATTTTGACTTATTAGTCATTGAATTGGTATAAAGTGCCATAATTGAAAAAAAAATGATAATGAAATTGAAGAAAAGAATTTCAGCTACTGTTCATTTATACAATTAGGTAATAAAAAAGAAAAGTCGTTTACGGAGGGGAAGCCAAGACAAGTAGTTAGGAAAGTAGAAGTACACGATCCGATACGGCAAAGGAAACTAAACGACAGTTCGTTTATATATGTGAAATAAATATAAAATACCGTTTATTTAATCACCGACCGTTGATAAAAGAACAAATGGCGGGAAAATCAATTCATGAAAAGTCCAATCCCTAGAAACCCCAAACAATACCCTCTCTCTCTTTAAAAAGAAAAGAAGGGGGGGAAAACCCTAATCTTCGTCTGCAAAAAAAATGGAGGAAAACGATCCATTCGCAGCAATAACAAAGCTGTGTCAAGTCTCATCTTCCCAAGAGCAACACTTAAACCACTGCCCCTTTGCTCTGGAACCTCAAACAAGCGGCGAGCTTCTCTCCCTCGACGCCGAAATCCCAGTCGCTTCTACCGCTATCACCATGGTCTCCCCTCCACAAACTCCCCAGGATAACCACAAGGACGGCCTCCAGAACGACGACGTTTTCACCACTCCACCTGAAGAACCCTTCCTCTCAAGCTCCAAAAACCAGCACGAGCAGCAGCAGCAGGAGGAGGAGGAGGAGGTTGCCTTTGATCATGGAAAGGAAGATCGGAGGTTAGAGAGAGCTGTAACTGATGAAAATATTGCCGTTGATGATGGAGATTGTGAGGAAAGTTCGCGAGAGAAGGATCTAGGGTTTACTGTAGAGGGGGAATTAACGGAGAGAATTGAAATTGAAGGCGATTCGGGTGGTGGTGAGGATAATTCTCAAGACAAAGAGGTAATTCACTGTAATTATATGAAAGGTATGGTTTTGAAAAGAGTATTAGCTTCTTCAAATAATGTTTTAGGTGAGTCTTCGAGCAAAAGATCGAAACTGAATGATAAAAATTTGGGCATGGTGACCCCAGAACCTAGTTTAAGAGCTGAAATAGGAAACAGTTTAAAGAGATTGGTGAAATCATTGGATAAATTTAAGTGGACTCCAAGTGCTAGTGTAGGGGCTGAACCTGTGAAATATGACGAGAGGTTAGTGAAAACAGTGGATGTAACCATGACTGAATCGAAAAGATCAAAACCTTTGGATAAAAATTCGGTTTTGGGGATTCCAAGCAGTAGTTTAGTGAGTGATATGGAGAGGATAAGGGAGGATTTGGGGGATTATGTAGAGAAATTGGGCTCTGAGGGAGGGAATGATTCTAACCATGGTTTGAAATCACCGCAAAATGAGCAAGTTGGAGAAATGGTGATTGAAGTCAGTAATAGTGATAGAGAATGTAGTGGAGAGAGCTCAGCAAAGAGGAAGTTGCAATTTTCTACTGAGGTGATAGAATCTGAGTTTGAAGAAACTGATGCAGCTTTGAGGTTTGTTGATGGGGTGGAAGAGAGGGAAGCTAATACTAGGGAGGAACATTCTGCTAGAAAAAGCATAGATGACCTTGACAAGTTTAGATATGTTGGTCCTGCAAATGTTTATGGCAAGGATGATGTCACAGAAAAACGTGTGTTGCCAGCATCTGTACAAGGAAGGAAGGAGAATGCAGGAGCAGGGAAAGCTGAGCATGTTACTGTTTTGTCTGAGATGACCTGTATGGATCTTGAGATCACACTATTAGATGTGCTGAAGACACTTGCAGAGAACGAGCATTGTGATCCAAGTCTGGAAAAGTTAAGTATCTTGGATGCTGCGACGATAGGTGGCATGACTTTTCCTTAGGCCTTGTTGACTGCCAAAGGAGGAGTATTGATTCGGAGATGACAAAGACAGGAAGGTGAGTTCTTAGCAGATGTTGGTTTTTTTTGGGAGATTTGGTGTGGTGGGTCTGCTTGTTACCTTTGGAGGAGCATGGATATTTTGCTTTGAAGCTTCATGTTAAAAATCCATAGAGGCAGGCAGGTTTTTGAACTTGGAAATTAGAAATGGTTCTGCTGCTTTAACTTTTTGCTGGACAAATATGAATGTTAGGAGGTGTCCCTTGGTAATGTTAGGAGATATCCCTTGGTATTTCCCTGGTTGTGACTTGTGAGGTGTAAATGGATTATGTTGTAGCACAGAAGCTGTATTGTACAGAACATGTATAAATGAATCGCTGTTGTTAGTTGATGAGATGCGCGGGCTCGCTTTATTTTTCCTTTGCTTTCTTCATTCATTCAAAAAGTCAAGTCTTTACTATGTAATCAAATTAGACTTCAGATGAACTATGCCCTGGTTAACTAGGAAACCGGTAAAAGCCACACTTTTTTCTTCCATCTTCCCTGAAACCAGGGAAACCTGTGTGAAGCGTGTACATGTTCAATTGAGCCAAAAAAAGTAGCGGCTACTAAGTTACAATCATGAGCAGGTAATTGTGGATGATATGCAAGCAAAAAAGTTGCCTTCCTAGGCCAAGTTAAAAACACAATGATTGGCCCACCATGATGCATGCCTGGGAGGGACAAAATTGACTTCTAGAGCGTTCTTTCATTGGTTTTAACTTTTATTGGTACTGTCGAAAGGATGCGAACACGCTTTCCTCAGATAAGGCTTTCCATCTTAACTTGGGGTCATTGGTCTTGTCTATTTTCTGAGCTCCTGTTGTCTGTTGAACATAACTCTACATCCTTGGTTTCCTAAGATCCCTGACATTGCGGGAAATACACCACCACGTTTCTTTAATTGAATGAAAACGGTATGGTATTCTCCTTTTCATTTTTGAGACTGAAAGATTGCAAAGTTAGAAAGCCTGTATGAGAAAGTCAATTTGATCTTTATGATATTTCTTTTAAATTTTCACAAACAATCGGAGTTTGCTCGGTTAAAACACGTCACGATAGAAAAAGTGAGCAATTATTGAAAACTATTTTCATAAAACACTAAACTTCTGCGATGATTTCGCTTTCAGCATTAAAAGCCATTGGAATCCTGACTCCCTCGATTCCTTTATTAGTTCATTTTCTTGCCAACCAAACCGCTCCACATGCTATAAAATCTGCTTAGGGAACTCACAGAGGATTAGCAATATCTTGAATATGATTCGAAATCTAACTTCTCTAATTTGTAAGCAAATTTTGACTTATTCCCAACCACAGAGAGAGAGGCAACCAGCTTCAACTTTCCCCACAGATCAAAGGTGGTTTTAAACAAATAGCACCGAACGCAGTAGTCTCATTCAAAAAAACAAAACTATTTCCTCGTGATTCCTCCTCGTCACATTCAAAAACGCTATTTCACTGCAGATTTATATTCGTTTCTCTTTTTATCCTTTAGTGGTCCGCAGGGGGGTGTATCTTATCGTTTAGATGCAGGTAGGCATCCTCCAAAAGGTAAAAACAAAAGCTAAAATGTCTACCTTTTTTCCCTATGCAGCCTAGATAGCCAATCCTCCTTTTCTTTTTGGTTTTTACTCCCTCTGAGTCGGCAAGTAAAAAGGCAACCAACCAAACCAATGAACGGGTTCTCAAAGTAATGTGCAATACAGCAACTATAATTGCATATAAAACTCTTGAAATCACCAGCTGCTATCACTTTTCAGCCATATATAACAATCTGTAGTCAACCTATACAAAAACCCACCCAAAAGTCATCTCTTAGCATACCAAGTTCAAAATGATCCAAGGAAAAAACAGCAACCATCAAACCTCATTCACAGACTTGTTGGGTTTGGCATGCAAAACATGTGTAACCTAGTCACCTGATTCAGCGGAAGGTGCATCTATTTTTGGCCCTAGTGATTAAAAGAATCAACTGGACAAACTTTGTTAGGGGCGGCCTAGGTGCGGGTATATTGAGCTACTACTAGTGCTTGCCTGTTGACCAAAACTATTAGTTGGGTAAAAGAGCTCTGCCTGTGCAAATGAACCATTGGATGGGATGTCCAGCAGCAGGTCCTGATCAGAACTTTCATCCACAAAATGGAGAGAATCCAGCATGAGGGAGCTACCATCAGTAGGCAGGGCAAATAGGCTTCTTGGACTAAAGCAAGATCCATCATTGTCTATGAGTTCTTTGTTCTCATACGTAGCCTTCATGATAATCCTTTTGGGGCTCTTCATTAACTTCACTTCTGAGAGAAGACAAAAGAAAAAGCTTGTGAGAATAGTTCCAATGCATATCAGGGAAATGGTTGCAAAAAAGAATCAACTGACGTCCATGAAGACAATCACCTTTAACTTCCACCACACATGCTGGTGGTGACAAACTAGAAATCATCTCCAGAGGGATTCTACGTGTTAACTATGCCCATGAAGTGTGCAATTCCTAATCGTAGTTGGCATGTTTCATTGGGTGAAAGTTCCAATGCATATCAGGGAAATGGTTGCAAAAAAGAATCAACTGACGTCCATGAAGACAATCACCTTTAACTTCCACCACACATGCTGGTGGTGACAAACTAGAAATCATCTCCAGAGGGATTCTACGTGTTAACTATGCCCATGAAGTGTGCAATTCCTAATCGTAGTTGGCATGTTTCATTGGGTGAATATCTACATCTACATCTACATCCGTGTTGTATGTGTTCTTTAACACACACTGTTCTGATTAAAATGAACTTATACTAAATATGACGTGAAGGATTTGGTACACCCCCGTTACCGCAATTCCAAATAAGAAATTGCGGAAAATTCAGCACAAGATTGATTTAACACACTTGTTTGTATTAGCATGTTCCTCTCCCATATTAACAGATTCCTAAGCTTTTACAAGCAGAATTTAGTTACTCAACTTTCAGATACAATGTCACCATCGGTAGTCATTTGCTTCTAAGACAAAAGTAATGTAAACGATCAACTTGCTCAATAATATATCCAAAGGTGAGTATTGCTAACCTGAAAACTTCTGACTAGGGCTGTCACGTGATCTTTTGGCACCAGCTATATTACTCATTGCAACAACATCTGGATTTGGTCCCTTTCCAACAAAAGACTTCCCATTACTATTTTTACACTTCTGCAGCCAAAGGGAGAAGGCAATAAGCCATTACAACCACATGTCCAACTTCCGAGGAATTAAATGACAAATAATATTTTCATGCAACAAAGTTCCTACTTTAAAAAGATCAATTCAAACCTTGAGTAGATGATAACGCTCCACCCATTTGGATTTCAAAAAATTGGACAGTGTGAGCCTTTTCAAAGTTTTACAGTCTTCAGTTTTTGCTTCTGAGAAGGACAGATCAAAGACTCCTTCTGAAAGCAGTTGCTGATAGGAATTTATGTTTTCCTTGAATTGAGGGCTATCAAACATGCTTTCGATGCTGCAAAGACAACAACACATCATCATCAATCTTGGGTTCTGTGTATTTCAGTTGACATTAGATAAAGGGTGATAGAATAATTTGTACAACAAATACACGCACACCAACAGACAAAAAATATAATATCTTTTCTTTTTTCCGTGAGCTGACTCCAGTCTAATCTATACTTGGCACACTAAAGGCTTGGGTATAAATGCAAATGGTATCAGGTTCATGATGATATTGAAGAATGCAAACATTGATTTAAAGTGCTAATGAATACAGATTTAAAATAAAAATGAAAAGCAGATGGCAACTGACAGCAAATACAATGCCTTACGTCACCTAAATGCAATACCATTCATTCCCACCGTACTAACACTTATCACTGAGGTATAAGGCTAACCTGTTGGGAAGTTTGGTAGTATCGAGTGGAGGTAGATATTTTAGTAATTGCTGTTGCTCTTCATTTGTCAAGTGCCTTGCAAACTCCTCAAAGTTAAGAATATCCTACCACAACCATAAGCAGAATCATGAGACGCACACAAAGGGAATGATATTAAAGAAGATCTGTTCCAGACATATCTAAACATTTGAGACTTCAGTCCAATCCACGAGAGGAGTAAATATATGTGGGGGAAGAGTCACAGATCATTCAAAAACAGAAGAGTGTTAACCTTGGAATTTGGGTCCGTGTACAAGAAAATGAATGGCATATATGTCATGAAAAAGCCTCGTGTAATTAGTGATTACAAGAGTTAGATACGGAGCAAAGAAATGCAACTTACATTCAAATCTATGCTGCAAAGTGGTGAATTATGACTTCCCAGGATATGTACTTTTTCATGTGGAAACTTGTCCCTGAAATTCCAAAGAGTAGAAAAATCAAACACTGGTGCAGTAACAGTTCCCCAATGTACTCTCACTTCTTTGCCATTCCAATACTCCCTGCATCCTAGTAGTAGTCTGAAAGGCAAACCTCTGATTCCACCCCACTCATCACAGCTTATTTTATGAACATTTTCTATCCATGCTAAAACCTACCCCGTGTCAGAATTTACATTTGCACTTGAATTTTAATCTTTAGGAGGCAGTCAGGATAGAAAAACATCATATCCAGGTTCAACACTGGTACTGTGGTTCTATCCTTGTTACATATTTAACACAGAAGATTGCCTTTCAAAGTTTTGAAAACATGCATGGATGAGTTACCTCTTAAGTTGCTCTTGCTGCATCCCTTGTCCCGTGAGATTCTTAGTTGTTTCAGTAATAGGATATGTTGTATTGACACTCTTGTTTTCATTATGTACAGGAAGTATCACAGGATGAGAATAAGCCTCATTTGTCAAATATTGTTTGTTCTCAACAGAAAGAGAGCTAGCTTCAGATTCCTCATCTCGAGCTATTGAGCTTGGATGTCTAATGAGAACACTTCCATGTCCTATCTCAACAGAAACCATTGGAGTTTCATTGTCAAAAAGTAAATCCTCTTCTGAAGAGCCAGAGAAGCATGACGACTGCTGCTCATGCAAAATAGTATATAGATCTTTTGTAAGCTTCTCAACTGAAGATGGCTTTGGCCGATTGACACAGGTCCTCTTCCTAGAAGGTACCAAAGAGTCCCACACAACTGATTGGGCTGGACCTGAGAAAAGAACAATGAGAATACATTTATAAGTCAATACTGCCAATCATGTTGAGAGCATAAAACATTGCATACACCTTTCTAATTCATGTCACCATCCCCTATAAAACTCAGTCAAAGATAGAGAACTAAGAGCGCCAAGCATATTTGTTCTAAAACAGCGGAGCAATAGTACTGAGGAAATTGGTTAATTTGGCTCCAGTTACACTCACACACATCACTAGTCCCAATAAAAGAGGTGTTAACCATAGTAGTATTTCTTTATTCAGATAAAGTAGCCTAGCAGCCAGCTTCAAGTATGCTAGCATCCTCGAAAATCAAGGAAGTCACTCGTGTTTATTCAGAAAATCAGAGTGAGATTCTTGGGAGCTCTATTTTGCTGCCGTTCGACAGCACTATGATCACCTCTCATAGCTTTCATTTCCCATTAATTTGGAGCTGTTTCCTGAATCCATTATTTTCTTAAACCAACCAAAGTATTGACATGGACTGGATATGCAACTAATCCATTCAATTTAACAAATGGCCAACAATCACATTCTTTTAGAGTCATCTCTTTTGTGCAATTAAAACACAGGGAACAAATATTGATCTTAGTGGATGCTCAACCTGTCAAATCACTTGCTTCTGCACTGCCAAATTGTGCACAACTCTCCGGGTTGGATATGGCTGACCCAGAACTTGACCTATTACTAGTGTCCTCATCTACAACCTTTCTATAACCTTGGTTGTAATCCAGAGCAACCCTATTGTCATAATTCGGCTTTCTCTTGAGCAGTTTCACTTCTTTGTTCTTGCTTATAGACACACTCTTCAATCTAGAGACCCTGTGATCCTCATAATCATCAGGTTCAGCCCTAGCATGAAGAGGGGTATAGTTTGCTAGTGTTCCCTTTGTCCTCCATCGTGATCCACATGCATTGCACAGCACTGGCTTTTCAGGAGGCCCATTGCGCCAAAGAGGTGTGCCTGTTGAAAGATGTCAGCAATAGACATGCATGTTAAACAATCTTATCCACAACAGTGATAGAAGATGCATTTTAAATTAATGTGAATGAACAAGGAGGAAATATTGCTCATCCAAAACTTGACACAAGAAACCAACAAAATAATTTTGGCTAGAATTTTGTGTATCTAATGAAGAGGCATTGATGTACTGGTATTGTCCAACTGTGTCTCTAATCCGAGAATGAATCACATGAGAGCAGCTCGTATGCATCAAACAACTTATGAAGGGGATAAGGAGACTACACAGGCACAAATCCAGCAATTCAGACCAGAAAAGGCTCTGCTGGATACTGATAACTCTTTTTTATATTGAACAAAACTTAAGTCCACAAATGTGGTTGCCTCCTTGCAACAGTTAATCCATCAGTAGTGGTTGGCAAACCACAAGACATTTAACCTATAGCCAGGCAGCATTGACATAAGCTCCTTGAGAAGAGTTCTAGCTGCAGCAAATTAACTTAAGATGAACTTATTTCTTAGGAGTTTACAAGTATGACCATTACACTCCCAACAAATGCATCCCAAAATGACCAAAGTCCACTGGAATGATAAAGGAACTGTTCGGCCACTAGGAAGTTTAGACTTTAGAGCTGATTCCAGAGCAAAAAAAAATGGAATTATATATTTCACATGAATTGAATTGCTTCATAGCTCTGGCAGTAAAAAGCCCAATAAATTAATGAACTTGACAGCAGGAAAGTTTGCCAGGAATGTAATCCAAGAGTAGAGAATACAACAACAAGTCAGTCAAGAAATTAACAGACAGGAATTGAATCACTACTTGGACATGTCAAGGAAGTACATTTTTCATTGAATTGTTAGGTTCAGCAAAGAACAGCACAATTTGACTTGGTATTTGGTCCCGTTAAAATCCTATATAGAAACAAGAAAGTCATACGAATCAAGCATAGACTAAGTAGTTCCCCAGTACTCAACAAACTCCAAAACCAATTTGCAGTGATGTGATATGTTCAAACCTTGTTAGAGTGGTCAAAAAAGAAGAAAAAAAACAATAGATAAAGGGAAGGATTTACAGATTCATTAACAAAATGAAAAACAAGACACAAGTGAGTATCTGATATGTTCAAAGAAACAAAAGACACTTGTTGCACAGAACCCATGTATAAACAGATGAGCAAGTGTTCCCAATTTATTATGTTTGTCCATGTAATCTCTTCCTTGTTGGTTGTAGTCATTCTGGTTATAGTCATTGTGTTTTCTATACATGTAAAAATCAATTGCAAGAATCTTTATTGAAGAGAAAACAAGAAGGGGATACCAATTTTTTGTCAAAAAGAAAGGAGAAACAAGAACTCACTTGTAACTCCACAGTGACAGCAAGGTCCTTGTTTGCCCATATCTCTCTCTTTTTTCCTTGACTCAACAAGAATAAAATTCAAAGGAGATGATAATTTACAAAGTAGAAAAGGAATAAAAATATGAAAACTCAATTTATAGACAACAAACAGTTGAGGAAAAGATCAAAACTTTGTGTAAATTTGTTGTTTTTATTCAAGCCTTGTAAGACATATATGAGTGGTTCTTGGGTATATAAGGCTCTTTTGCAGCAAACCCAGAAACAGTGCTTGCAAAATAAAGCAAAAGCCAAGAAACCCAGAAAGAGTTTAACAAGTCTTATAGTTGAAAGAGAAAAAAAAAACAAAAAAAGAGAAAATGAAACAAAAACAGCAAATAGAAGGGGAAAAAAAATCAAACAAGAAATGGAGAGTATTTCCAGCTGGGAATCTATACAATCCAATGAAGAAGAGAAAAGACCATCTAGAGGAATCTTAATAAATGGCTGTGGAAAGGAGGAAGGTGAAATGTGAGAGAGAAAGAGAGAAGGTGTGTGTGTGTGTGTGTGTGTGTGTTTGTCTATGTATATGACCTCTTGTTGTGTTGTTGTTGTATTGTATATGAAGTAAATGTTGAGGACCTTTCTTTGCTTTTGCTTTATTTTTATTTTTTTTTAATGTTAATTGAAAGGTTTTCAATTTCCTTTTTATAATGTAAAAAAAAAAAAAAAAAAAGTGCTTGTTGTGCTTGGTTTTTTTAACCTTAAATTGTGACCTGGTTAGGGGAATACTATGCTTCTATCCCTGTTGACTATTCTCCTCTGCTTCTGATGTGCTGTGGAGGTTTTCAAAACCTCATAACAAATATTATTTTTTTCAAAAATAATGAAAATGTGTTTATTTATTTATTTTAATTTCAGAAACAAATTGAAATGAATCAAGGGAGGAGTAGAAGAAAAGCTAAATAGCAAGAGAACAACAGAAATTTGGAAGGAAAAAAGGAGAAGGGAACAGAGAGGGCATGGCCCTTGTTCATTGGTGGTCACAGCTCATTTATCACCGTCTAATTTGCAAAACAACTTGAAAGGGACCCACTAAATGTAACTTTGCCCTTTGAAAGTCTTTTAAGATTCAAAGGTGATCAAGGAAGCCTCCA
>Ga0307510_10010560_pt1 | contig 10971 bp, 12 predicted proteins | sample 12_EM_MG_FD_207224 | JGI IMG/M metagenome (GOLD analysis project Ga0307510, IMG submission 207224) | Populus trichocarpa ectomycorrhiza microbial communities from riparian zone in the Pacific Northwest, United States - 12_EM | ecosystem: Host-associated > Plants > Roots > Unclassified | place... | reverse complement strand
GAATGTTTGACAGGTTTTTGACAGCGGTTCCGAAGTAGTGGGCACCTTCCTTTTTGGGGGCGTGACACGGAAAGCAATCGACCGCCGAAACTGCGCACCTGAGAGCGCCTAGATCACAGCTCAGAGCCCTGGGATGGGGCGAACTTGTCACGGGCACACGGCGGTCGTGTGGAGGCGCTAGAAAACGACGTGAGCGGTGACATGATAAGACATTGATACGCAAGTACGTCCCCACGTGTTAACGCCACTGGTTTGTGATCCCAGGGTACGCAAAGTTAATAGGACATGCTATTGTCACTCGATGCCCAGGACGGTGGCCATGGGGGATGAGTGCCAGTGACGATATTGTCCGTTTCATCACGGGAACGAAGGCGGCGGAACACGCGATGATGGCACCGGCGACGCCCTGCGAAGACGTGGGCGTAGTGTCTGGTCGTCAACTCCAACTGTGGCTCTGACATCATCGAACTCACCCCCGGTTTTGATGGTTGGGACGCATCAACCAAGGGCGGCGAGGCCACGTACAGTGGAGGGACATGGGAACAGGGGAATTCGTTCCACCGCCAAGAGCGATGGGAAGGCGTAATTGGGTTATGGGTTGCACTGGATACCTCCATTTCATTTTCAGGTTGGCACTGCCTCGTCGTGCCGAACATTACAGCCGTCGGACCGTCGGTGAGAAAGGAATGAGAGGTGTCCTGATTTGGTAATGACCACGACCCAACACAAATACAGGGTCTGGGATTGTAAGGATCTCAAGTTCCTGACTGAAAGTACAGGATTGAGCCAGAGAGGGGTGTCCAGTTTATCGGTCCACAGAATCAGGTCACTCGCTCAGCGCTGAGCTAGCCTAACCGTGGTGCTGATGATACCCGAACGGGAAATAAGCCCGGCCCGCGGACACCGTGCGAGAGGCTCTGTTCGGTTGACCGAAAAAGCCGAAACATGCCATTGCCATTGAAAATGAAACATTGCCCGGTCGGTCGCTTGTGGCTGAGGTGGAATTGTGGAGATTACAGTCCGGATGACTGTTAGGCCCTATGTCCTTGGAAGGGGGCACGGCGCAAGCTAATATCACTGTGAGTATCACCTCGGCGGCTGATGTTTGAGCGTTGTTGCTACTGTTGCTACTGTTCTGATTCCCGCCCGGAGAGCCAATGGAAAGGCTCGATCGTGTTGCCGGATACAGATTGTATCAGTCTGGCCCCCCACGTTTGCTCCGCATGTTTTCTGATCCTGATCCTATGTCATATCGCCAAAAAGAACCTCGCCATTAGCAGCAGAGGGCAGATGATCGGCAAGAAGGCCACGCCTGGTCCTGGGAATTGAACCTCCTGGACAAGATTTCATCACGCTCACTCGGTTCGGCTACCACAAACCCTCGTGTATTTAGTTCCATTGTTTCACGCCCAACTCGCTTTAAATCTCGTCACCCCTGTTCCCCTTTCTCCTCCTCTCCCGTTCCCTCAACGCAACCACCACATCTCCTCACCACGTCACCACGTCACCACTGGAACCCCAGTCCACCTTAACACATCTCTACTTCAACACCCCCTGACCTCATCCCCAGCCCCCAAAATGGCGCTCTACACCTTTCCCCAACACGTTCCCGTATGGACAGCAACAGCGATTCCGAGCCCCATCGTGACCTTCGTGCACGTACCCATGTCGATACCGACGACCGTGACAATGCCGAGAGCAGCACCTCCTCATCCTCCCACTGTTCCGGCTCTGAAAGAAGTGAACGACGTTCCTCTAACGCGCAAGGTACTCACGCAAGCGCTCTCCGATCTCTCCGAGAGGCTGTACCGCTCCTTCCGGCGCCAGGTGCGCCTCGTCGTGCACGGCGGAGCCGTCATGGTCCTCCACCCCTCGTTATCGCATCGCAAGAGCACCCAAGACGTCGACTACATCCACCGCTCCTTCGTAGCCGAGTATCGCGCGCTCGGTTTTCACGACGCCGAGCACCTTCTTCGAACCTGTATCGCCGAGACCGCTCGCAAGTTCGGTCTCGGCGCCGATTGGATGAACGACCACGCAGATGTGGCACTTCCCTGGGCACTCGAGTACGTGCATGACTCGCCAACCTCTGACTCGTTTTCTCTCTAATATTAACCTTATCGTTACCTTGCAGCCAACAAGGCCGCACATACGATCCGATCTTCTACGCCTCGACCCAGCAGCAAAATGCCGCGCCGCAAACGATCTTCAACGAGCGGGGCCTCGCGCTCGTAGCCGTCCCGTGGCCGTGGGCCATCGCGCTCAAACTGGTGCGCTACGCGAAGCAGGACCCCGTCGACTGCGCCGCGGTCCTCCGCCTCGGGGTCGCGCAACGTGGCATCCGCTGGACGCTCGCTGGACTCGAGTCGTGGATCATGGAGCGCTGCTGGCCGATGGGCTATGCGGGGTACCAGCCCCCGCAGAAGCAGCAGCTTCGTCAGCGGATACAGGACGCCCTCTTTCGCGCGTTTCCGCCCGGTTCGCAACACGGCAACCCGGTGGCGCGCACGACGAGCGAGACCTCGCTCTATTTCTCGTAACCCCCCAGAACCCAGAACCAGAAGAATAGAACCGATCAACACGATCTAAACCTACTCTCCGTTCTAGGTCGGAGTTCCGATGCCGCGCGTCGGGCTACTCCGTTTTTGCTCAAGTTATTGTTCATTTATCGCATCTACAAGTCCTCTCCTTCGGTCTTTCTCTCTCTCCCTTCCTCCCTCCCTCTCTCTCTCTCGGATTCTCGCTTCCATTCTCGCAACCAAAGTTCAATGCTGTCGTGCCATGCTGTGCTTATAGTTCCGCCACATTTTCCATTACAACAAGGACCCTGATACCTGCACCTAGCATCAACCGTCGAATTACGTTATTTTGTCCCGAGGCGCTGACAGCATCATATTCAGTATGCTGTCCTTGTCCTTGGAACCCGCATATCCCCTTGATCAATCCTTACATTCCCTTACAAGCACGTATCCCCCGTTTAATCTGTGTCGGTGTATCGAACTACGCATGTATGTATCATATCTTGGGAAACGAATTCAAAACTGTTTACAAACATTACGAACACGACGAGGATACGCCATGATTCGTCTGCATGCATGCATGCGTTCATATCCCTACGTGCGTCCTTGTATTCCCCAATTGTGCCTCGCGACACGCATATACCGTTCATACCCGTCATGCTTCAGCAACTCCGCATAGTACACGCCTCCACGCCACGGGTCTCGAACCCACCATTTAGCGCGCACTCAATACAGCGCTGTACCAAATGAGGGACTGCGCCCTCCCAAAGATGAACAATGGGGGCTGTGCCCGCGTGAGAGAACCAGTACATTCAGCACAGTCCGGAGGGCGATTGAGCGCTTGAGCGCTGGCGGTGTATTTGACGTTTATCAATTCTCACGCCGTACAATACAGGAAACCCACATGACGCTCGACTTTTGACATGATAAGAGCGCCGCACGCCCCCTTTCGCTTTCCCCATTATTACAGGATGGGGAATGTGGGGGGAGATACTATGATAAGGCGCCCGTTGGGCGGAATGTCAGGTCAGGGTCCAAACTTTCCATACAATACGACAGGTACCCTGACAGTACTGCTATAGTATATCAGTGCAATAATTGTACGGCGCCGCATCAGGCGAGCTCCTGTTGTACTGTATGATGCTGATGGGCCTAAACGGCTGATGGCAAGTGGCGAGTGGGTCTGCAACTCGGATCACACATCACGATTACTTATCGTGATGGCGGGCAAAACGATGAAACGAAAGACAATTGATTGCCACAAACGCGACTGGCAAATCCGCAGCCACTCAATAGATAATAGCAGCCCCATTCCGCCTGACACCTCTACTAATCCTGTGGGGAATGGCTGTGATTGCCTCCGCAGCTAAGGAAGGATCACGCGATCACGGGTCAGTTGGCGGGGAAGCGAAGCGAACACGAAGCATCGTGCTGTGTGGTTCCATACACCAATACTTACTATCATGGTGTGATGATTGCGGCAGTACAGTAACTTGCACAACACAATAGACGATATTCTCCGAATCGGTCATCCCAACAGTTCACGCGCCAAGAAAACGAAACGAAAAGAAAACAGACACAACAAATACAGCTCCGGTTCCGGGAAAATCTCGGCCCGAGGGCCCCGGGGCAGCGGGCGCTTTTCTCTGTGTTCGAGCGTCCATACCATACCAGTCCGAGTCACTACAGTAATCACAGCGGATCGTTTCAAGTTGTGCAGAAAAATGCTACAGTCTTCTCTCATTTAGAACCGTGGCCTGACAAAAACTCTGCCATATCACTCCTCTGCGCAACCTGAAGTGGGGTCCTCCCTTCGTCCTTGGCACGGACTCGGACCAGATGAACGACTACGTAGACGTGGCGCTTCCCTGGGCTCTCAAGTGCGTCGTGACTCTAATTGCTGACTCGGTTTTCCCACATTTCTAACCATTCGCTTCTATTTTTTACCTTTTTTTACCCCACGTATGGCCCGGGGTGCACATACGATCCGAATTCTTACGCCTTGGTCCAGCACCAAAATGCTGTGTCGCAGACTATATTCGATGTGTGTGGTCTCGCGCTTGTCGCTCTTCCCTGGCCGTGGGCCATCGCGCTCAAGCTTGTACGCGACGCGAAGCATGATCCGATGAACTTCACTGCAGCGCTTCGCCTCAGCCTCGTGTGACGCGGCATCCGCTAGACATTCATCGGACTTGGCAGTGGTCCACGGAGCGCTGTTGTCCGATGGGTCGCACGGGCTACCGACCCCCGCAGAAGCACCAGCCTTGCCAGAGCAAACAGGATGCCCTCGATCGTGCGTTTCCACATGGATCGCACGGTATGCCTGTGACGCGGATGACGAACTCGTATCTAGTGGGAATTGACCAATCGAAATTGCCGCCCCTGGTTCCGATGCCATGCGTCCCCCCCCTTTTTTTTTTGCTCAAGTTGTCCTCCATCTATCCCGTCCATCGTCTCTCCGTCTTTTCCCCTCTCCCTCAGTTTCTAGCTTCCATTCTTCACAGTGCTATTATGATATTCTCGGGGCACAAGCCCAAGGACATACCGTACCTCAGGACTATGATGATAGGTGAAGGGACGGAAAGAGGTTCGATGGTGTTGTCACGTACAGTATATTAGGAAGGGATTGTCTATGTATAAATAAAATGTTGCTATATTCCCTCATTTGGAACCATAGTCTGACAACAACTCTGCCATATCACTCCTCTGCGCAACCTGAAGTGGGGTCCTCCCTTCGTTGTCTTCCGCGCCTCTATCCGCACCATGCTCAATCAGCAGGCGCGCGACTTCGAGCCATCCGTCCTTTGATGCCAGATGCAAAGGTGTGGCGCCGTCCTCGCCTCGGGCATTCACACCGACGCCATGTTCAAGCAACAATCGAGTGACATTAGAGCTCCCGCGTCTCGATGCAATATGTAATGGAACCTCGCCATCACTATCTCGGATATTGGGGTCCGCATTGTGCTGGAGGAGCGTCTGTGCGACAATGAGGTAGTCATCTGCTGCCACCCAATGTAATGCATTCCAACGTAAATTTCCACCGGAGAGATTTGGACCTGCACCGCGATGGAGTAGCCATTGGACAATTCCGAGATGTCCCTTGGACGATGCACCAATCAGTGGAGTCCGCCCTTCATATCCCCGAACATCAATGTCCGCACCTCGCTGATAGAGTAATTGTGCGACATTGAAGTGTTCCATCGTCAACGCTGCTGCGAGTGGTGACATATAATAGCCACCGATAGCATTCACTTGTTGTGAAAATTTGTCGATAAGGCGTTCTGCGATGTCATGAAACCCGCAGAGTGCGGCATAGTATAGGGGGAGTGCGTCTGCCTTGCCCAAGGGAGCGAAATAGAAAAACGTCGAAGTATCAATATCGGGAATCACGTCGATGTCGTAGACCCGGATCCATGCAGAAAAAAATGGTTTATCTGGATCAAAGAGAATTTCCATCCCTTCCCGTATATGGGACGACACGTTCTCGAATTGGGCATGGGTCACCCAATGTTCCGCAGCATATCGAGCCAGAGGATATCTGTCCTTGACGCTGCTCTCGTCAGAAATATCATCCAATCGCAGTAGAGTGCCCAGGCAAGCCCTTGCCATGATCGTGTGTGCAGGCTCCAGGAGAATATAGAAACGCGAGACGTCCAAACTTGAGGCGACAAGCCGTGGAGAAGTCAGGAATTCTTTTACAGAGAAGTGAGAGAATTGCACAGCGCGAGAGTGGGAGTTGGAGAACCGTATGGCTCGGGAGGCATCTTCAGATTGAGGTGCATCGTCAGATTGAGACATTTCTTCATATTGAGACGCATCTTCATCTTCGTCCACAACGGCAATCAAACTCGAACATGTAGAGAGAATCGCATCCTCTTGGTCCTCCCATCGCCAATCTGTCTTCAACGTCGATGTCCCGCTACCGGATGCTGTACCAAAGTCGACCGCGAGGACTTCCGCGAGCTCTGCAATACGAAGAGGACGGACGGCAACTGTAAGACATTGCAAGAGCCGATGCGCATGCTGTCGGTTCGCTTTATTGATTCCCCTCAATATCCGCTCATATGTCTCATCCAATGACTCGGGCAATTCTTCGAGCATATGACGCACGCTCGCTGGAAAACAGTGCCGAAGTGCCTCCAATTGGCAATATACCCAACGAAACCTGTTTGGGCGAGTAAGTATGATGGTCCGTACAGTTGGAGAAACACGCTTACATCCCATCGGCTCTTTCAGAGAGTGTCTCGATCAGTAAACTCTTATCTTCATCTCGCCATCTCCGCATTTTTGGATCTGAGTGAACAACAGAGGTGACATAGTCGACAATATCCTTCTTTTGTCCACTTTGGTCGTGAAGGGACACACGACGCGACGTCAAGGGTTCAATGGCATTACGAATGTCGAACTCGGGGCGACTGGTAACGCATAGATGGAGATTTGGTAATGGAAGTTTCACGAGATCCTTCAGAAGGTCGAGGACCTGTTCTCGTTGGGTGGGCAATCCGGATGAGTCGGGGCATTCGTCCAGTGCATCAATGATGATGTAAACCGGAATTTGACCGGGGAGTGTGACCATCTCCTTCAGGCACTTCATCAAATCATCTTCACTTGGTTTTTTCGCACCGCTGTCGTGCTTGAGATACAGACTGGAGAGAATGTCGCAGTAGGGATCGGATCGAGAGGAGAGCTGGATAACGAGAGAAGGAAGTAAATCGCGGCGGTTCTGCTTGCTAATGTCCCGAAAGTCGCAATAGAAATACGCCATTGAGGCCAGACCGCCGTCATGTAGGGAAGTTATATCCTGTATAATCGTAGAGCTGACCCAGAGGTAAGCGTTTCAACAATACCATGGTTTTGGAATGACGAACCAGAGTATGCTCTTTCCAGAGCCCGCTAAAGGATGTGTTTATGAGCGAGAATGGGATTTGAATGGCAAAATGGACGCACGCTTCCCATGAACCCACAACAGAGAACCAGTGAATTTCCATTCTCTAAAGATACTTCCTTGAAAGAACCACTCTGCTGTTCCTTTGTGACGAGTACTACATGCGATGTTATGATTGGTGGACGGATCAGATGGAGAGAGCCATCTACGAAGGTCCTGTCGCAATTGGCTTCCTGTGTACGAAGATTGAGACTGCGTGTCTAGTACAGAGGTGCTAGGGAATGACGAACGTTTCACTTGGTCTACGTCATCAGCTGCGCGTTGGATGACTACCCTTGCCTCTCTTCCATCTAGGGATGAGGTTTAAATTTGGTGACCGGCCGAAGACTATTTACGTACCGTCTATGAGCACTGCGACCTTGTCATTGACCTCCTCCACTCTATCATCCACGTTCTGCGTCGCCCTCAGATTTTGTGCGATGGCCATTCGTGCCTCCTCCTGTGTCAACTTGTCTAGTTTCTTCAACGCATCTTCCAAATCGGTCTTTCCAGCTAACCTCTTCAAAAATTTCTCTGAATAATGTTCAGTCAGCGATGGAAATTTTTATACGTCATTTACTGACTTGTCCGGCCCTGCCTGATCTCTTTTGTCGCAATCCCAAGAATGAAAAGCACTTCTACCATGATTTTTACCATCATATCCATCATTTCTGGTGTCGGTGGCACCGCAGTGTAAACTTCGAGACGACGGAAGAAATTTTCGATGCGCTCGAACAGATCGATGAGAGTTTCTTGACTTGAGCTAACGTCCTTAGCTGCCTGAGGAATGTGCGAGTTACAAATAACTCGCGCGAAGAGAGGAAATGGGGATCGTACTGAAAGAAGAACACCAACTCCAGCAAAAAGTACTTTTGCGGGCGAGAAAACCTGTGGAATAAGATAAGAGTCCGGATGTAGGAAGCATTCATGTCATAGGACGTACGAGACTGACGCCCTCTCCAATCGTCTCAGAGAAGGCATATAGGACATTGATAGTTGGTCCGAGCCATTTGGTTAGCCCTTCGTCGTTTATTCGAGATTGATCGAGTTCCTGTACTTGGTGTTGAAGTACGGCGAGAATGGAGCTGGGAGATTGGCAGGCCTGGAGCTGAGCTGCGAGTGGATGGGAAAGAAGATCGTTCTTTGTGTGCTTTTCGTAGGCTTTCAAGGCATTATTGAAAATAAGTTGGAAGTTTGTGGATGAAGAGCTGGCAGGGTGAGTATGGGACATAAGAATGGAGGGAGGCGTTTGCGCTAGGGAGAGATGGTGGATTGGTGGGGCGTTGAAGAAGGGGGATCGATCCGTGGGCGCTTGGCCACTGGGTTTGGACAGGACAGCATTGAGATCTGTCTGATAAGATAAGCACACAGGACACACGATAAGGATCATGGTGCGAGACACGGATCGGTGCTGGAGGAGTTTAGCGCTGATTGATAAAGCCAATACCTCGACAATATCGGACCACCATCAAGAAGAATTCCAACATATCTACGTTTGGTGTGTTTTCCGACGTGGGCACGGTATTCCAAACATTCAGCCGAGGATGAAGAAAGGCAGCACGTGTTGTGGGCGGAAAACCCCGGCAAGGCACCAACACCAATCCTTGCCGCGGCTGAGCGGATTCCAGCCTGAGACACAAGGTCCACGCACAACGCACAACGCATGATGCATGAAGCCTCAAGATTTTTAACGGTGGTGAAAACTTTCCCTCCTCCCTACTGTTTGATTTCATTCTTCTTCCAGGTTTTGACTATTCGGGGTGAGAAATACGGGGATGATTAATGATTCGCCAACGATACGCTGCTCACTCCTGGTTCGTATTCTTGCTCTCTCCACCACGCAACACCCCGCCCTAACCTCATATATATTTCTTTCTGTCCCCATATCTTGTTCAAAAATGATGGGCCATTACCTCGATCCTGTGTGGCCCGAGTGGATAGGCTCAATAGGTCCGCCTCCCTTGTGTTATTTCAACTCAAGAAGGTTCCGCTGCTGCCGACGGCCAGCTTCCCCGGGCCCTTTTACGCGCGAGCTTGTCACGCACTTGCAGGCACTTTCCGACCTCTCCTCGCGGCGAGCGGCCTTGCCGCTCGTTCCAGCGACAGATGCATGTCATAGTACATGGCGACGCTGTCACAGTCCTCCAACGCATTCTTGCACCATGAGAGTACCCAAAACGTCGACTACCATCCACCGCTCGTTCATATCCGGGTATCGAGCGCTCGATTTTTCCGATGCAGAGTAACATGGCACGACTCCGAACGTGCATCGCGGAGACCGCTCGCAAGTTCGGCCTTTGGCACGGACTAGATGAACGACTACGTAGACGTGGCGCTTCCCTGGGCTCGCGAGTGCGTCTGACTCTAATTGCTGACTCGGTTTTCCCCACATTTCTAACGATTCGCTTCTATTTTTTACCCTTTTTTACCCCACGTATGACCTGGCCCAGGGTGCGCATATGATCCGATTTCCTACGCATCGGTCAAGCACCAAAATGCTGTATCACAGATTATTTTCAATGAGTGTGGCCTTGCGCTCGTCGCTATCCCCTGGTCGTGGGCCATCGCGCTCAAGCTTGTACACGACGCGAAGCATGACCTGACGGACTTTACTGCGGCGCTTCGCCGCGGCGTCGTGTGATGCAGCATCTGCTAGACGTTCATCGGACTCGAGTAGTGGCCCATGGAGCGCTTTTGTCCGATGGGTCATGCGGGCTACCAGCCTACCGCCCCCCGCAGAAGCAGCAGCTTCGCCAGAGCATACAAGATGCCATCGATCTCGCGTTTCCACTTGGATTGCACGGTATGCCTGTGGCGCAGGCGACGAGCAAGACCCCGCCTCATTTCTCGTATCTGGTGGGAATCGACCATTCGACATTGGCCGCATTGGTTCCGACGCCATGCGTCGACCTCCCCCTTTTTGCTCAAGTTGTTCTTCAACTATCGCATCTATCGTCACTCCCTCTTACGGTCTTTAGCTTCCGTTCTTCACAGCACTATTATAATATTCTCGGGGCACAAGTCTAAGGACATACCGTACCTTAGGACTATGATGACAGGTGAAGGGACGGAAAGAGGTTCAAATGGTGTCGTCACATACAGTATGTTAGGAAGGGATTGTATACGCGTAAATAAAATGTTACTATATTCCCTCATCTGGAACCATAGTCTGATAAGATGAAAACAACTCTACCATATCACTCCTTTCTGCGACATGAAGTGGGGTTGTGCCTTCGTTGTCTTCCGCACCTATATCCGCACCATGCTCAATCAGCAGGCGCGCCACTTCGACCCATCCGTCTTTTGATGCCAGATGCAATGGTGTGGCACCGTCCACCCTCCGGGCATTCGCATCGGCGCCATGTTCAAGTAACAATCGAGTGACATTAGAATTCCCTCTTGATGCCAGATGCAATGGTGTGGCACCGTCCACCCTCCGGGCATTCGCATAGGCGCCATGTTCAAGCAACAATCGAGTGACATTAGAATTCCCATCTCTTGATGCCAGATGTAATGGAACCTCGCCAT
>Ga0307510_10010558_pt1 | contig 10972 bp, 4 predicted proteins | sample 12_EM_MG_FD_207224 | JGI IMG/M metagenome (GOLD analysis project Ga0307510, IMG submission 207224) | Populus trichocarpa ectomycorrhiza microbial communities from riparian zone in the Pacific Northwest, United States - 12_EM | ecosystem: Host-associated > Plants > Roots > Unclassified | place... | reverse complement strand
GTATTGTTTGTAATAATTTCATGGACATCAAGAAATAAAATGTACCGCTAAGTTGTAAAATATTCCACCAGGTTTATCATTCAAGATATCAAGATTTTTTTTTATTCAACTGGTCAGGATTTGAATTTACTCCTCAATAGGTACGAATTCGAGTTTTCTCAGAGTTACTGGAGGCTTGCATGATCGTTAACTTTATGACCAATGAGATAGTTGAGGTGCACGCAAGCTGGTCCGGACACCCACGTTAAAAAAAAAAAAGATTTCTTTGTACCACATGCAATACAACTGTTTATGTACATTATATAATAGTATTTATAAAAAGAAAACTCATGTTTTTAAACAAATCTTATGCATGAAAAAAAAAGGTTTCGATGCATGTGGAATTAATGTAGAGTATTGAAAGCTTGTCCATTAGTTTTAGCAAAACTAATTTTTAAATTTCATCCAATTACATTTCCAAACTTCCAAACATAAAAAAAAAAATTCATTATAAAAAATCATTGAAATGATTAAAAAAACTTAATTCAATTGCCACTTTTACCTTTTTTTTTCCTTGTAAATTAAACCATGTTTTTAACAAATAATTATTTTTCCTTGTATAATTGATGAACTTTTAGGGAATGTTTGAGAGAGTGATAACGGTTGCTTTTAAAAGTATTTTTTGTTTGAAAATATATTAAAATAATATTTTTTAATTATTTTTAAAAATCAATTTTCACATCAGCACATCAAAATAATCTAAAAAAAATATTTAAAGTAAAATTAATTTTTTCCAAAAACATTTTTAAAATATAATAACATACATGCTATTAAGTTAATTATGATGAGTTTCTTTTTTCTGGACTCGAATTTGTTTTATTTAAATGAAGGTACTAGGTTTACTCGACTATTTATTTATGTAACTTTATTGAGTTGACAAGTCATGAAAAACTCAATAGTCAACGTAAATGGGAAGCACAACTCCATTAATAAATCCTAAGTTTGAAAAAAGAAACAAAAACATAAATTACAAACATTTTTTCACACCTACCCTCCCGTATATTAACACCAAATCCCCCCACCTTAAAACAAACCATGTTTAAACGAGCATTCGTGTCGGCACGCATGATTATGTTTTGCTCAATGGGCTTAATTAGATGATCTGTAGCAGTGCTCTATCTCTTTTGACCTCCCTCTCTTTTCCGCCATTAAAGAAATCCACAGCCACAGGACTTGCCTCTTAGCAACCCGAGGCGGGAAGAAAAGAGGAAAAAAACAGCAGTCTGGGTTCTCGTACTGTCAGGCCATTTTCTAAACTACAAAATAACATGACACTAACAAAATAAACTAAACTACAATTTTCGTGTGATCTGTAACAGTGCTCAACATTGTTTACATGCCTACAATTAAAAGAAGAAGGACCGACTTAGAAAAGCACAGGAAATAGGTGTTGTGTTTACAATTGGCGTAAAAGGTTCAATTTAATCTCTCTGATTTTCTAAATTACAACTTTTCCATCCCTTATATTTTTTTAAATTTAATTTTGATATAAAACTTTATCTTGATTATTTTCTAGTTCTTGGTTTGTGAATGAGAGAGAAAGTTTCGCTAGATTTCAGTATAAAAAAAGAAAGTCATTGTCTTCATATATTCTAGCCACTAGATTGATTGATCTTGATATTCATGGGTTTCATTTGATGAAGATAGCTCGATGATGGTTATTTAAAACCTTGATATTGCCTAAAAAAATAAATTGAAGTTGAGGAAGAAAAATTTAACTCGGTTTGATTTCGTGTTTTATGACCCTTTTTTGGGTTTCCAAGATTGACAAATTGGTTTTATAGGTGTTTGGAGGGGTGTTTGCAAGTTGTTTTTTTGGTTGAAATGACTTACAATATGAGTTTTCAGGGGGGAAATAAGTTTGCCTCGATTTTCCAGCCACCACTGTGGTGACCATAATCCAGGCAGGCATACGACACGTCGTCTAATTATTATTTTTTTTTTAAAAAAAAAATTAGAGGTGGATGATAAGGCATCCACCCCTTATAAAGACAAAAAAGTTTAAGGTTTAGCCCTCGTACACCTAGGTGTTTTTTTTTTAGAGGGCTAGACACGCTGAGCCACTAACCCCGTGTGTTTGGGCCTTTTTAGGGTGTTTTTGTGAATTTTTTTTTATTCTTTGTGTTTGGTGCAAACTATTTTTTTTTTAAAAAATTATTAGACATGATTTAGTCTTTGGTGTGGATCATAGTTTTGACATATTAAAACACAATATCCAAGATCTTTTTGTTTTTAATGCATTTCTCACCTCAATTTTTTTTAAACAATTTAACCCTTCATTGCCAATGATTTTTTTGTCTAGCTTAAAAAAAATATGCAATTTCATCATTTTTTATCATTTAGCTTAAAAAAATAATGCATGGTTGAGATCATGTCCATGACTTGAACTGTAAATTTTGTAGGTTAATTCAAGTTGATTAGAGTCGATACGATATGACATTTATTTTTTATATATCTCTTCAATTTACTTCGATATTTAATCTAATTTGTGGTCACTTAAGACCCACCAAAAAAAGAATAAGGGAAGGAAAAGAAAAGAGACATGTTATCCAACCAAGTTAATTCATTGTGTTCGTGTTTATTACTTGAATTATAAATTTTGCATGTTAACTCGGATCAATACAATATATTGTTGTCTTTTCATTTCACTTTTTTAATTGTTTTTTGAATTAATCTTTTAATAGTTCATTGTTATACATTTAAGTTATGGTTAAAATAATGATTGCATGTTTTTTTTAAACTAGATTTTTATTTGAATATAGTGACCACTCTTAGCTGGTTAGGGTGAACAAGTTATATCAATTTTTTTTATTAATATTTATATTAATCAATTAATTTTATCTAATACACTAATTAAGTTATTTCTCATTTCAAATATTTCAAAAAAACAACTCATATTTTTAAATACTATTACCCCGCAACGAAGCGCGGGCCGAAAGGCCAGTATATTACTGCCTCCCACCCCCTCAGCTTCTACAACAAGCTTTTACTCTCTCTTTTCTCTAATGGCTCGAAACAGTGTAAATCATCTCATCACTCACTAATTTTCATCGATACCCCCCCCCCCTTCCTGCTAGGGTTTTAGATTACAGTGCTCTGTTTTTATTAATCATTTTTATTTTTTGGTTTTGAAAAAACAGGAAGGGTTGGTATTGTTACTCGATGTCGGTCCAACAATGCACAATGTTCTTCCTCAAATTCAAAAATTTTGCTCTATGCTTGTCCAGAAAAAGGTATCACAACTTTTCCAAATTTTGTAGTCTCTAGATTCTTCAATTATTTTTTTTCTAGTTTGGTCCTTGCATTGTTCCAGGTTTTACTTTGTTTCTTATGTGCAGTTAATTTATAGAAAATTTGACAAGGTTGGAGTTGTTCTTTTCGGGACTCGAGGTGTAAATTTTGGTTCAGTTGATTGGTTGCTGATTTTAGAAAAAAAAATTTCTGCTTTATTTTGTGTTCGATTTACTGCTTATGTTAGTTTTTTCTTTTGTATTTATTTATTTTTTATTTAAAAAAAAACAATTCTTAGAGACTGACAATGTGCTGACGAAAGAAGTGGGTGGGTATGAGCATGTTGTCGTTTTACGAGATATCGAAGTTGTTAATGGAGATCTTGTTGATGCACTTCAAGAGCTCCCTCGAGGAACGTTTGATGGCGATTGTATCCATGGATTTTTCTATAATACTTGTTTTGGAAATTTATGCTCTGTGCGGGTGATTTGACTTGTTTTTCCTACGTTCTTGTTATCTGTGTTCACCTTCTGTTTCCTGGCATTACTGCCTGCCTGCCTCTATGCATTTGAGCTCAGTAGAAGGGTCTTTTTCTTTGTTTTCTCAGCTCTTCCTGGGGAGTTTCTTTGTAAATAAAGAATGAAGTGAGCTTTGATAACATATTTTCCTCTGGCCGAATTATTAGAATAGGCCTTTCGAGCATGCCATTCTCATCTGACACGTGCATTGATTTGTATTAGAGGACTACCTGTATTCATTTTGTTAAGCCCAATAATATGGTATGGCGCTACATTTTGTCTCTTAATCTGATCAATGCTTTATAATTGAGTACTTAACTTTGGTAGATCTTGATGCTATTGTTGTTGGAATGGATATGCTGATAAAAAAGTATCAAGCAACAAACAAAGGAAAGAAGCGTCTCTGTCTTATTACAAATGCACTGTGTCCTGTTAAATATCCATACGAGGGGACCAGGGAAGATCAAGTGAACACTATCGCAGCTCAAATGAGTGCACGTGGAGTGAAAATGGAAAGTGTTATTGCGAGGGGAAGATTAAACGGGGGTGGAAACCAAAGAATAATCAAGGAAAATGACCGACTGCTGAATCTTTTCTCAGAGAAAACATCTGCTAAGGCAGTGTATGTTGAGACTCCTACTGCATTGTTAGGTGCACTTAGAACTCGAAATATATCTCCAGTTACAATATTCAAAGGTGACCTTGAACTCAGCTCCAAGATGAAGATCAAGGTGAAGTTTTTGATTTGTCATTAAAGATTATTTTTGGAACACCTCGTATCTCATTATTTGTGGTTGGATGTTATAGCATATTCTCTTTGTTTCTTTATACTTTATATTAAAACGATTTCATGCATTGGATTGATCAGACCTAAATGTTCCCCTAATTATATCTTACTCTAAATTAGACATGAAAGGGATCATGCCATTTAAGTGGTTACATGGCATTAGCTGACTCTTGTCATCTACAGTTCTAATCCTCATCTGATTCAGTTTCTGTCTACTTAACTTTCTCAGGTTTCCTGTTTGGACAGTTCTTATTTATTAGTATTTTTTTTTCCTTTTGATGTTCAACTATTAAAAGCTGGTGCGTGCTGGTATTGGAAGTTGCATTTTTAGAATATAGACTTTGAGTTTTATTATGTCCGTATTATTTATGAGTAGGTGTGGGTCTACAAAAAGACCATAGAGGGGAGGTTTCCCACTCTGAAGAAATACTCTGACAAAGCACCTCCAACAAACAGATTTGCTACACATGAAGTCAAGTTAGATTATGAGTACAAAAGTGTGGAAGATCCTAGTAAGGTCGTTCCTCCAGAACAAAGAATTAAGGGTTATAGATATGGACCACAAGTTGTTCCAATATCATCTGCTGAGTGGGATGTTGTGAAATTCAAACCAGAAAAGAGTGCGAAGCTTCTAGGATTTGCTGATGCTTCAAACATAATGCGGTAAAGAATCGCTGCTTTGTATGGTTAATGTGGATTAAAATGAAAACTTTGTCTGATATTTTTCTTTTGTCTTAACATGCATGTAATCAAAAGACACTACTACATGAAAGATGTCAACATCTTTATTCCTGAACCAGGCAATACATGTGCTGCTTTTGCAGTTTCTGCTTAGCCAGAGCAATGAAGGAAATGAACAAGGTTGCAATTTTGCGATTTGTGTGGAGACAACACCAAAGGAATGCTGTTGTTGGGGTTTTGACACCCAACATATCTGAGAAAGACGGCACTGTAGGTTTTTGTACTTGTTTTGGTTCCTGAGCATCAAATTTTTTCTCTATACTTTGCTTTTGTTGCTTGTTTTGGGTTTGTTACCCTATTAAAATTGCTTGCTGGTTTGTTGGGCAGCCTGATTCATTTTACTTTAATGTACTTCCTTTCGCTGAGGATGTCCGAGAATTTCAGTTTCCATCTTTTAGCAATTTTCCAGCTTCTTGGCTGCCGAATGAACAGCAGCAAGAGGCTGCAGATAACCTTGTAAAGATGCTTGACCTTGCACCATCTGGCAAACAGGAAGCTCTGCTACCTGATTTCACACCAAATCCCATTCTGGAGGTACCATGCTGCATATATTTTTTGTAGACCAGCTTGATGCTGTTCTGGTTAACAAATGTTAAATTTATTGAGTAAATCCTTAAGGTGCTTACATGCGAGAACAAAAACGAGTGTTGAAACCATGACCTTTCTTGTGGTTTTCTCGTGTGTTTCTGTAATAGATGTTCATTTTATATGAGCGCTTTTTATGATTTGTGTGCTTATAAATTTTCTTACATTGCTTTGTTAAATAAGACGTCCTGGTCCTATATGTTGAATTACTGTGGATTGCCCTTCCATGCAATCCTGTGCAGATGGTGGTAATTTTCTGACTGAAACTGATGGTAATGTTGTGTTTCTCAGCGATTTTATCATCATCTCGAGTTGAAGTCAAAGCATTCAGATGCAGCTGTGCCTCCACTTGATAAAACTCTCAAAACAATAACTGAACCTGATCCAGATCTTCTTTCTGCAAACAAAAATGTAGTTGATGCATTTTGTAAGAGCTTTGAACTCAAGGAACATCCAAGGGTGAGTATTCCTGAGGACTTCAATTACAAGCATAGTGTCATACTGCTGCCAAACTTATCATGGATATCGATGAAGTCGATTTTGATTGCAGCTGAAGAAATCAAGCAAGCAATTGTTGCGAGAAAAACCCCCTGGCCTGGATGAGGAAGAGGGTTACGAAGGTGCAACTAATGCTCTATCTCCCAAGCCTGTTAAAATCTAGAAAATTGGGGATTCTAGTCCAGTTCAAGATTTTGAAGTCATGATGTCAGGCAGAGATAGTCCAGATTGGGTTGGTAAAGTAATCAAGGATATGAAAAACAAAATATATAACCTGGTCGAGAATTCCTATGAAGGGGATAATCATGGAAAAACATTGGAATGTCTGCTTGCCCTTCGCAAAGGTTGCATGCTTGAGCAAGTAGGTCTCATATCTCTTCTGGATGCATTAGTTTATAAATTAGGATAATTATGGGTTTTATGATTTATGTCTGTAATTTAGTGTTAATTACTCAGACTTATCAAATTTCTCTATGGCTGCAACTCTTCTGCTGCTTTCAACCACTCCATTGTGTTCCATATTTGAGATTTATTTACTAAACTATGCATCATTTGAGGTTTCAAATGCATTTTCCCCATGGTCTAATCAAATGGACTTTGGAAACTATTTTGGGTTGCTGATACGCTGCTGCCTAGCAACCATCCCTGTCTTGGGATAGTCTTACATTCTTGAAAGAAAAGCTTGTCATGTAGTCTAATTTTCTCCATAGCTTGCATGTGGGAAACAAGAACATTGATCCAATTATTTTGACAGCCTGTGCCATCAACTACTGGTTTTTCTGTTTTCTCAATAGTTATGTAAGGCATCAACTTCGAGTACTAATTGGATGAATGTGTGTAATATTTTCATATCTACCCACACGTTACTTGACTTTTTACAGACAAATGCCTGGGTATAATGGTGATTTACGGACCCAGGCTAGGTTAATCATTTTTTACTGTCAAGCCAAACCTACAATAGCTTGTTAATTCTGAAACTTCCATGCAGGAACCTAAGCAATTCAATGATTTCCTTCACCATCTTTTCAATATCTGCCGAGAGAAAAAGCTTGGCAATTTCTGTGAATCCCTCGTATCTGAAGGACTCACTCTGATTTCAAAGACAGAAGCCATGGACAGGTTTTCTTTCTAATTCATGTATTGCTTATTTTTTATTGTTAAGAATTCGTTATCTTAGCCATTACTCTTGTGTTTCTCAATAATTTGTTTTTATAAGCATAGAGTTTACAGATGATGAAGCTAAAAGCTTTCTGGTTAAAAAGGAGCCAAAACTTGAGTGAGAACAAGACTTACTGTAAGGTTTGATTTCTCGTAGTCATTTTCTATTCTTCTAATTTAAGGTATATGACTAGAATCATATGCATTTATATAGCCATCTAAATTTGGATAATACATGGAGCTCTAGAACTTCCATTTTAGATGTTGGCTTGGCCATGAGAGGCTTTGTTTAGCAAGGAACAGAATCATTGTCATGTCTGATGGCAAAGCACCTGTTTTTTTTGTTTGTTTGTTTAGGGAGGGAAGACGCCATCTCGTTTTCCTGCCAACTCAATGTAAGAACAAAATTTTGGCGAATCGTCGTCTGACCCATAGAGCAAAACGTCGGAAATGGATTAAGGTGTCCTTATGTAAGAATAGATCATGCTAGCTCCTGCAATCATTGATTTTAAAACTAAAAAATTATTATTTAACAATAATTAAAGAATAACAAGATACTGAATAATGTTTTTTTTTTTTATTGGAAGTTTTAATGAATTCACTACTTGAAAGGGTCCCGTTATTGGATTTGTAAAATACGCCGGTAGAATTCACTTATTGAATGAAAGTTTATTCGGGAAAATGATTTTGCAAAGAATATTTAGTATAATTAGGATATTTTATAACTCTTATTCTCATGGTTTTGAAACCTGGACTTGTTTGGTGGGCTTGTTTGGTGGGTTGATTTGGGGTTTTGACTGAGTTTTAATTTGCAAAACCCGAGCTTGTAATTGGCCTAATTAAATCTAGGTGGCTTGCTGGGTCAACCCAAGACTCGAGTGATCTGACGTAACCCAGGTGAGACATAAATTTTTCTTTACATTATTTATTTAATTTTTGAATAAATCTAAAAAATATAAAATTAATTTATAAATACTTAGCCTAATAATTTTGTTTTTATATTCACATAAATTATTTAATTTTTTGATATGGAATAACTATATATTCTAACTCAAAATTAAAAGTCATAATTCAAAAATCATACTATAATGAGGGCATTTGTTTATCGTAAATTATTTTAAAGAAAAATAATTTTTTTATGAATTATTTTATAAAATATAATTTTTTAAAAAATAATTAATGCAAAGTATTTTACAATCAATATTTAAATTTAATTTATTTATTAAAAAATATTTTAGCTAATAATTTTTTTTTAAAATATTTTATTCAATCCACTTACAGTATCATTCAATAATTTTAACCATCCCCGCCACTATCACCCCACATTTATCACTAATGTTATCAGTTATTACTATCACTCTACCCCAATCTCACTTAATAACCACCACCATCACATTATTATCATAACATATCATTATTATTACTAGCTATTTAATTTGTGTTCCGCCGCGAGCTTGATAATTATTTTTCAACAAAAAAATAAACATGTACTTTTTCAACATGTTTTTTAACATAAAATTTTTTAAATATAAATTAAAAAGTTTATACGGGCATGATATATGTAATTAAATAAATCAAGAATTATTTATGTCAATAAATAAATAAAAAATTCATTAATAATAACTAAAGACATAACTAGAAAAATAAAAAAACATACATAAATTAAGATATTTGATCTCACAATATTGATTATTTACCTGATTATGTTCAATAACTTTATTTATTAAAATTATTTTTTTTAATTAAATAACAATAGAAATAAAGACACGATTACATTATTTTTTCGAGAAACAGAAGAGTTCAACAACCAGGTAATTAACCTTTATTTATCTAATGCTCACAATTTTCTCATAAAAAAACCTAGTCTTGTGTATTTTCTCACACAGCTCTTGTTCATGGCGGATCCGCTTTGCTTTAAAGCTTTAAAGCTATTGTTATCTATATTTAAACTGATTGGCTTCTGTTAATCATTTATGAACTATGGAACTGTTCAGGGCTTGATTCTGAGTAGAAAGCAGTTAATCTTGCAAAAGGAGAGCAGTTTAGTACAGGTGTGGCTGCAAGATTTCATATACTTAGCTTATTATAATTATTTTGATCCATTGTTTTTGCTGAATTATTAATATTTTTTAGTAGTTGAAATGATTTGTCAATAAAGGTCTTGTTAGGATTAGGAGTGTATTCCATAATATAAATAAATTGACGAGCAATGACTTTCGTTGTCTAAGATTTTGGTCTTTAACAAAAATAAATAAAAATAAAAAAACTAAAAGAGGAGGTAAATATACGATTCACCTCCGTACAAAAATCTGTTCACTATAATACTGATTTTTTTTTAAATTAATTCTTTAATATTAGGTTAAATTTTATAATCTATTGTATTCTGTTTCTATGATGTTACCCTCCTCTTATTATAAATAACATGATCGCAAGTTTGGAAGATTTTTTTTTTGATCTATTTTTAATTGAAATTTTTTAAAAGTTTTATCTTTCAACATTAAATTAACTAAAAATTGAGTTTCATATATAATTTTTAATTTATTTTTTGTGGAGTTATTTAGGTCTTATTATCCAGGTTACTAGTTTGACAGGTTAATAACTTTTGATTTAATTTTTATTAACTCTTGTTATTTTTTAATTGATTTTTTTTCAATTTTATTCTTCAACATTAGATTGATTGGAAATTGAGTATAATAATTTATTTCAACTTGATGGGTTAACCAAGGTTGATCCGGATCAATTCAATGGGCTTCATAATTTGTTTTGATTTTTTTTGTTAGATTACCTCATTTTTATGATTCAGGTCGCAAGTTTGGAAAGTTAACTCGGGCTTACCTAAATAATTTTTTTTGTTTTTTAAATTTATTTTTTTCAATTTTATATTTCAACATTGAGTTGATTAAGAATTGAGTTTTATAGTTTGTTTCGATTTATATTTTACGAGGTTATCTTGGTATCATGACCTAGATTACAAATTTAGTAAGTTAACTCGGATCATTTTTTTTTTAATTTCATCCTTTAATATTGAGTTGATTGAGAATGAAGTTTTATAATTTTTTTTGATTTACTTTTTATGTTATCGCGTTTTAATGATCTGAGTCATGAACATGACAAATTATCTAGAGTTAAGCCAGGTCAATTCAATATATTGCATTTTCAATATTTTAAAAAATACACCGTCTTGTTTTTTTTTTTCAAACCATGTTTTTATGAATTGTTCAGGTTATTTTTGGATCTCTAAGAGGGTGTTTGGTAGTGTGGTAGCGGTTGCTTTTCAAATAGCTTTTCGTGCCGAAATACATGCCAATGATGTTTTTTTATTTTTTAAAAATCATTTTTAACATCAGCACATCAAAACAATCCAAAAAGTACAAACCGCACTCAATTTTAGCAAAAAAAAAAAAAAATTTGAAAT
>Ga0307510_10010557_pt1 | contig 10972 bp, 10 predicted proteins | sample 12_EM_MG_FD_207224 | JGI IMG/M metagenome (GOLD analysis project Ga0307510, IMG submission 207224) | Populus trichocarpa ectomycorrhiza microbial communities from riparian zone in the Pacific Northwest, United States - 12_EM | ecosystem: Host-associated > Plants > Roots > Unclassified | place... | reverse complement strand
CCATGGGAGCAAAAGGTGTGGTAGAGAGTTTTCAGGGTCTACGAGTGTTCGCACTCAGGTGAAGTTCGCAGAGTTGCGGGCAAGGTACTTAGTTAGTATAGAGTTAGCATGTATACCGCGATTGCTCAGACGCAGAATATAAATATCGAAGCATCTTCGCTGCTATTAAGAACAACAAGCACGGAGAAGAGATCTTATCAATATAATAAGTTATTCTACACTTTTATATCGTTACCAATACTTCGACGATCTTTACCTAAGCGAATCATTATATCTAGCCTACATTACTCGTGTCTTCTTAACGAGTTCTCCGATATAATTACGATTAAGGTCCTAGCTGTCGGAATACCTCACGCCGAAGCTACCACCTAACACTCTCCCTCGTGCTAACTTAGGCACTCGTGTTTTGAGGTCTAGTAGACAAGGAGAACGGGAGACTGACCTAAAGAAAGCATCCCGGACGCCACCAATATGAGTGGTAAACGCAACCTCGCAGTCATGCAAGAGGCCTATGAGCCATAAGGTTCGGATGGAGGTCCGGGACCCCAGAGAAATGTGGCCCGCCAGGTGGGGGCAATCGATGCCGGCTTGGGGTTGAGCCGGACAAAGGCGATGGGGAGCATAATGTGAGTTGGCAACTGGCTGACAGGACTAGTCCGACAAACAGTCCGTCTCCGTTTACTCCCAATGCGGGTCACCATCATGCGTCTGCAGACTCTGAGCAGGCAGAGGCGAGAACGTCAGCCGCGCACCTTTTGATGCTGGCCTCAGGTGCCATGCAGCCTGTCAACACATTGGCGACACAAGTCGATACGCCCGGCAGAAGCCATTTGCCCTCTGAGGATCCACATACAGGCAATGTGTGTGCGGATATTCCGACCCCTGAAGAAGTCGGACGAGCATTAAGCCCGCCAGCTGACTCCCCAACCGACTCAAGTGCATCCTCTACACCTGGTAAGTTCCGGTTACGACTAGCAGCTTTTTCATCCATTCTGTTGGCAAGGCCTGTCCCAGTTCCGGCAGCAACGCGTGTTGGGATTCGGCTCCAGTCCGTTTCTGCCCTAGCTCACTAGCTCTCCGAACAAAGCTCTCCTGCCCCGATCAATGTGGCTAATGTCTCGCTAGCTGAGGATGCTAGTCCATTTCAAGCAGTTTACAAGTACTAGGCCACGATGGACCCTTCGACATTTCCTTTTGGTATTTTCATTTTTGTTTCTAGAGTTCATGTTATCCTCGCTCTTTCCTGACTATTTCTGTTTTAGATTAGCCCGCTACGTCTAGGCTACTTGCCCTGAGCAGAATACTTAATTTAGACCTGCGACTGTCCGCAGAGCCTGCAGGTGTTTCCTTTGGGTGTTTTTCATTTGGAGTTTAACTTTTAGAGTTTTGCGAGTTATCCTTGTATTTTTTCCCACACATTCCTTGTTTGGATTGGCCCGGCTGTTGCCGTTCTGGGTTGCCCAAACCCAATGTACTCTACTGACACTTTGTTGCTCTACGTGGTCCCTCTTAGAGTTTTTGCAGACGATCCTTGTTTGCCACGAGCTGTTCTGCGTTTACCAGGTCAGCTCGTGGGACCTGCTCTCAGAATCTTCGCATATCATTCTTGCTCTTTTCCAGCTCTTTTTCGTTTGGTGTATGTTTTCTCTCCTGGCTTTAGCGGTTTGCTCTTTGGACTTGTGCGAATCATTCTTGTTCTTCTCTAGCTGTTTTTCGTTCGGGGTTGCCCCTTTCATTACTATTCCTATCCTAGTTTTTCATCTTATATCCCATCCGTTGATCCTTAGCTGCAGCTTTCACTTTCTGCGATTAGCGTCCAGGCCCGAGCCCTAGCCTTACCCGCATGTGTTTCTGTCCGCTGGGCAGACCTACTCAAACTAGATTAGTCCGTACATTCTGATAACCCTTTTTTCATCTGGTTCACGAACCCCAAGTACCTAACACTAGTATTGCCCCAGTGAAATTGCAGCGCGGCTAGGTCATGGGGTGCAAATTCCTATATCTGGTATCAAGCTGCAATTTGTCCGCGCGGTGTCTGCTGACACCAGCGTATATGAAAGCGAGTGATGAACTGTGAATGTCCTTAGTTCTTAAGGAAGCTGTGCCTACCATTTTGATCTTCCAAGTTCACATCCCATAAAGTGCCCTTAGCTACCTACCAATAGAGGCTTCCTAACACCACCTGCACCTCAATGTCATACACTGCAATTCTCCTCTATCACTATTCACCTGCATACTATGTCACAACAACAGGGGCGGCTTATGGCCGACCGAGCGCGTTCATGGAGGCAGGAAAGGCAAAGGCAAAGGGAGGTCCTTGTGTTAGGTGGTAGCTTCGGGGTGAGGTATTCCGACAGCTACAACCTTAATCGTGATTATATCGGAGAACTGGTTAAGAAGACACGAGTAATGTAGGCTAGATATAATGATTCACTTCGGCATAGATCGTCGAAGTATTGGTACGATATAAAAGTGTAGATAACTTATTATATTGATAAGATCTCTTCTCCGTGCTTGTTGTGTTTTAATAGCAGCGAAGATGCTTGGATATTTATATTCCGCGTCTGAGCAATCGCGGTATACATGCTAACTATATACTAACTAAGTACCTTGACCGCTACTCTGCGAACTTCACCTGAGTGCGAACACTCGTAGACCCTGAAAACTCTCGACCACACCTTTTGCTCCCATGGCCAACTTATCGGTCTGCGCTTGCATTATTCCTGATGGTGTGCAAACCACGTCAGGTGTCAGCTCATCTGTTTATCCGTTGACAACGATGGTTACGAATTATCTTGCCCTCGTGCTCACCGAAGGTAGTCTAACTCGCTGGACAGAAGATGGCCAATCTTCTTTGCTTGGTTCCGTCGAGAATTCAACCTGCAACTGCATGTTGAATTCTTGTCTTCCGGCATTATACGACTTGTCCTCGGGATCGTACCTATAGGCTTTTTCCCTTGGACTCCATCTTTTACCAACTTGTCCTCTGCGGATGCACCCGATCCACTTACTGGGCATAGTTACCTCCTTCATACTCTCGACGACTTAGTAGGTACGAGGGGACTAACTTTCGTGCAAAACGTCCCGTTACTTTCGACCCACTGTTCCGACTGTCTGTCTTCAAGTGTCTGTAACTTTATGCGCCGTCATCCGATTCACCTGCTTCCACTTGCATAAGGTGCCCGAAGGTCTCCCTTCATATAGCCTGGGAACAGGATCCGGTCGGACGGACGGCCGCGACATATACGGTGTTATAGGATGTGTTCCATTGATAGTGGTCTTTGGTCACCATGCTTCCTCTCCTTTATTTTCCTGACCGTCTGTTGCAACCAATCAGAACACTCGGTTTCGCCACCCTCAACACCACGCCTTTTTATCGTGAGAACCTTCGTTGACGGTCGCATTTGGGGGGTTTTTTGCCTTCGGGCGGTCGGAGCTTTTTTGGCCTTCCGGCAGTATCTTTGGTGGCTCGCCGGGCTTTTATTACCAGTGAATTTTTTGGTGGCTCGCCTGGCCTTTGCTACAGGTGATTTTTCACGATGGGTGACTCTGTTGCCCCCCCCCCTCCTCCTCCCTGCCCTCACTCCCTTGTGAGACGGGCTGTTACTGCTGGCGAACGTGGTCTTGTGCCCGTTCATGGATTTTCCTACGCTGCCCCGGGTGGAGACTATCGTGGTCTTCACATTGTACATGTTGAGGGTTGCAGGAACGACAACTCGGACTTCGACGATGAGGTTCGACATATTGTTTCGGGCCTCGACCTCCGCACCTTCGACGCTGTTGAGAAGCTTTGTTTCGGGATCTTGGCTGCTCGTGGCTGTGAGTCACTAGCTGTTGCTGCTGCTGGTTGCCACGTCGACCGCACCACCTCTTTGGGTTTTTACGCCCGTTTTCACTCCCCCGAGGGCTCCTCCCAGTCCTTCGCCCCTTCCGGCTCCCAGGTGGTGAGCTCGGATTTTCATTCGACTATGGCGTCTGATCCCATGGTCCCCTCTGCATCCTGGCCGTCCATTGACGAGGCACGCTCCCAGGACCCCATGTACGTTCCTTCTGTGGTCGAGGTTGATGATAGCCAACGGCGTCCTCCCTCCCCTGTTGAGCGACTTTCCTCTGGTGAGCGGAAGCTGTATAGCAACTTCCGATTGGACCGATCGTCGGACGAGGACTATGCACCTCCTGCTGGTGGCATCCGCCATGAGGATCGGATCCCTCAGGTTTCGTCGCCTCCCCCCTTTGTTCCCCCCTGGTCGCGTCCTGGTGTTGGTTCTGGTTTCGCTCCGGATTCCACCATTCCCTCTGGCCGCCGCGCGTTTGTTCCTGTGTCCAAGAGACACCATGAGTTTATTGCTCATACCAAGGCGCTTCGGGGCAACACCCCCCCCAAGAGAGACTCCCTTTCCCCCCTTCCTTTGACCACTAGTCAGGTGGTTCCATCGTCGGCGGTTATCGTTCGCGATACCCCTATGGACTTGGGTGGTGGGTCTAACACTGACGGCACAGGTATTGGTGACTCTAGGTACGCCACTGATGCACAGCCACGTTCCGCTGCCCCCAGTTCTTCCCCTTTCGCCGACCCGACCTTTTCGTCGCTGCCCGCCCTCCCCCTTACTATGAGCTACGGTTCGCCTTCCGGTGTGGATGCGGCTTTGTTGAGTGGTCTTGAGGATATCCGTTCCAGTAACGCGGTTCCCCTGTCGTCTTCGCCCTCCTCCTCCTGCGGTTCACTCGCGTCGTCCTCTGATTCGGATGATGCTTCCATGGTTGATGGATGCCGGGCCTACGCACTGGTTGGGGGAAAGGAGACATATGGTTCCCTTGAGGAAGTTGCTGCTGACATTCAGCGTTTGGGCAAGCAACAGAACAACTGCTTGGATGAAATCATCTCTCTGAAAGGGGAGATCAAGTTGTTGAAGGCTGTTATTGCCCGGTTGGAGGGTGACACGGTTGCCCATGAGGCAGAATTGACGATTGGCAGGGGTGAAACTGTCTGGGGCTCTCGGGAGACAATTCGGGGATCGGTTCGTGCTGAAGCTGCTAAGCGCATGAACGGTGGTGTGACTCCTTCCCCCCCTCCTACTGATGCTGGTGTTGCGTCCTCTTCAGGTAGCAAGAAGGTCGCTTTTGTGGAATCACCCGATGCCGGCTTTGTCGTGGTTGATAGGAAGAATGCTCGTGGTGGTAAGGCGAGCGGGCGAAGGCGACGGAGGGATCCGGTTACTAACCCGGCTGCTGCCTCGACCCATGCCCCTGTGCCCGTTGCGGTTCCGGTGTCATCCCGCCCTACTGGTGCGGCGATGTATAGCCGTGTTGCGGCTGCCCCTCCCCCTCCACCTGTGCCGTACGGGACTAGACCAGGCCGTCAGGTTCGGTCACGGCTGGTACCTCCTCCGCCCCCTGCCGTGGTTATCCCGGGTCCCTCCCGTTCATGGGTTCCTACGTCGTCCCCCTCCCCCGATGCCCGTGAGCGCCATATTACTATGCGCTTCGATGCCGGCAAACGGACACAGCTTCCTATTACCCCCGAGGCGATCCGTATCCGCATGAACCAGACCTTGAGCAATCTTGGAAAGGTTTCGGACAAGACCCCGTACATCCGGGAAGCCCGCTCCAAGCTTGAGATTGGATGCATTTACCTGACGCTGGCGGAACATACTGCCACTCAGGTCTGGGATAGGCTGGAACGATGCCAGTCGACTCTCCTTCGGGAGATAGGCCCCTCCGGTCTTACTAACTTTATCTTCCACAAGGATGTGGCAAAGGTGAAGATTTTGGTCTCCGGTGTTCCCCTGGCCCCCACTGGTAGGGGATCTTTGTGGAAACCTGAGGACTGGACCGGCGATAAGGCCTTTGACAGCCTCCGGACTGACATTGAGGGCTCGAACCCGGGGGTGGTTACCGCTGGCCGTCCTAACATGCTCGGATCAGTTTACGCCATGAAACAGGCGGGCGCCACCTCTTGTGGCATTCGGTTCACCCTTGAGTGCAATGCGGCCAGTGATGGGATCCTGTCTTCCGGCCGTATTTTCTTGTTTGGCAAGTCCAGCAATGCTCGGTTCTTTGAGGAACATAGGTCTGCCCCGGTATGCAACAAATGCCTTCAAGTGGGCCATGTTGAGATGTTGTGTGCGTTTCCTCCCCGTTGTCGTTTTTGTTTTGGGGATCATTTGTCGAAGTCCCACAGGTGTGGGCAACTTAACTGCCCTGGTGAGAACGGTCAATCGTGTTGCCACACTGTACGTCGGTGTATGCTGTGCGAGAGGTCAGACCACTTCACCGGGTATAATAGATGTCCTGTGGTTGTGACTTCCGGTTCTCCCCCTGCCCGCGCCGGTGCTAGATCTCCTATCGTCGCCGATGATACGTCCGTTACTGGCGTATCCGACCGATCCAGGAATCGTCAACGTCGTCGTCGCCGCGGGGTACATGTTGAGATTACCTCGGAGGTGATGGTTGAGAAGGAGGTCTCTGCTAAGGGACTGACTGTTGAGGTGGAAGGGATGAGCTATGCTGCCTTACATGCTGACCACCGAAGGGGCATGACTGACAGCGCTCTACCTAAGGCTAAGGTTGTTTGGCCTAAGGTTGACAGGAAAGGTAAAGGTAGGGCTATTGATGCTTACGCGCAGGCTGGCCCCTCCCGCATTACCGAGATTGTGGAACCGGCCCCCTCCGGCAGAGTTCACAAGGCCTTTAGGCCATCTAGTTCGACTGGCTCGTCAACCACCCCCCCTCCCATTACCACCATCGATGACGATGAGTCTATGGGTTTTACCTTGGGCCTGATTGCGCCCCCAAAAAGCATTCTTAAGAGGCGTGCCTCTGACTCCGATATCACCTCGTCGGCCATTCAGGCCTAATGTTTATTACAACATTATCGATTAATGTGGGACGGAGCAGGGCTAACCGTTCGTTGGTGATGGATGTTTTTTCTTTTGTTGATTTATTGTTTATTGTTGATCCTCCCCGTAAGGCGGACGGGGGTGGTGTTGTACATGAGCATGTGGATTTTGATTTGTTTTCTTTTGTTCCGGCGTCTGGTGTTGAGGTGTTTGTTAGGTCATCATTGTCTGGTTTGTTCCTGGTGGACTTGCACGACATGGTGACCTGTGTGGTTATGTATGATGTGGGTGGGGTGAGGAGGAGAATTGGCGGTGTTTATGTTCCTCCCAGTATGAAGAAACCGGAATGGTTGGCTTGCGAAGCGACATGCGATGATTGCAACTTCCTCATGGGCGACTTCAATGCCAAACACGACGAATGGAACCCGAACCCGAGACATGGCAGTATGAATATCGCTGACTGCCACGGCTTGTGGTTGACCCGATTTTGCAGTCGACGTGGCCTGCGGGTGCACCCTCCAACGGGTTGTACTTTTCGAAATGTTAGCACCATCGATTTGTTTATCGGGAGTTCGACGACGAGGGTTTCGTATGATGGGAAGGCTGGCCTTGAACATGTGGCCGTTGTCGCGAGGCTGGAGGTGGATGAGCCTTTGGATATGGTTAGACGGCGGCCTGCCTGGAGGAACATTCCAGCATCCATGTGTGATGATATACTGAAACACGTCAATTCTGGGAATGACGATGGGATGTGGTTGAGGCTGAGGAGTGGTGTGGACGCACTTCCAAGGTCTGGGAGGAATGGCGGCCGGTGCCCCTTTTGGAACCCCGACTTACAACGCATTCGTTCCGATTTAAATCGCATGAGACGGATCAGACGACGGCTACCGGTGGCTTCGGACGATTATAACGTTGTTCGACGGGTTTACAGAGCCATGCTGTTGAGATCCCGAAATGAGTTTATTCGTGATACGATTGAGAGGGCCGGAGACCCTGCTATCTTCAAACTGGCCAGGGAACTGGAATCGAGGTGGACACTTCCTTCTATGCGTGACCCAGATGGTCGGTTGGTGTGCCGCCATGCCGATATTAGCGACCTTATTGCCCAGTTGCGGCCTGGAGATGAACAACCTTGCCAACCATCTGCAGTTGAGATGGACCCTGCCTGCGAGTTGGAATCTGCTATCAGGCGGAGCCCGACGAATACTGGTCCTGGTCTTGATGACATCGGGTATCCCTTCATAAGATATTGGTGGAAGGAGAAACCTGACTGTCTGAAGCGGCTTATCGACTACGGTTTGACGAACGACATCCCGGACTGGCACTCTGCTGAGGTTGTGCTCATACCTCAGGCGGACAAACCCCGATATGACATCGTGAAGAGCTGGCGTATGATTCACCTGCTACCTACTGTTGCGAAGGTGGTGGAGAGGATTGTCCTGCTGAGGATTGCCGAGCATGTGGTACTGGGCTAGACTCAATTTGGGTCCAGGCGCAAGCGAGGTGTCCATGATGCAATGTCTGTTGTGTTTGAGTTTTTGCGACACAACGAGGGTTACAAGTGTGCCTTGCTTTCCATGGATGTTGAAGGGGGTTTTGACAATATTGACATTGGCCTGCTGTGTGATTTTTTGGCCGCCCGGGAGTGCCCTGCCAACCTTATTCATTGGGTTAGGAGGTGGGCTAGGAACCGTGTGGTTAGATTTAGGTTTAATGGTCGAGTGTCGAAACGGTATTTCGTTAACCGTGGCATCCCTCAGGGATCCCCGTTGTCCCCCTTTTTGTTCGGAGCATATGTCGCGGATATTTTTGAGCCTCGCCTCCGGTACTCCCCTTCGGTTCGCACTGTGGTTAGCAGCTTTGTGGACGATGGGGTTATCCTTGTTGCTTCTGATAGCAGGGATCTCACGAGGTACACGATGGCTGAATTATTCAAGGACTGTGACCGGGTAGCAAGGGGTAGGAAGATGGGGTTTAGCGCGATCAAGACCAAGTGGATCGGTTTTGGTGGAACTACATGGGAGGATTTGGATATAGATGGGGAATTACTCACGCCTGTGGAGGATCTTAGGGTTCTTGGTTATAGGTTTAATGTATTTCTTAATATGTCTTCTCATGTATCTTATTGGTTGGATAGAGGTTTGGGCGTTAGGAGGAGGATATCCGCGTTGGGGAGGAGATTTGGGAGTGATGGAGCGCTGGATGCATGGTGCACTTACCGTTTGTTTCAGGCTGCCTACCTACCAACCGTCTACTTCGGACTTGAATTTGTAACCGACTTTTCATCGTATGTGAAGCAGATTCAGGTCCACGTCAACGATTGTCTTCGGTTCCTGTTCAGGTGTCCTATGAAGCTTGCTACCAATATCATGCTTGCCGAATTCGGGACGCCTCCAGTTAATATACAGGGTCGATATCTTCAGAGACGATGTTACAGTCGCATGATCAACTACCGATATTGTAATGACCATCTGTGGTTTGGTGCAATTCGGGGCGACTGGGAGGTGGAAGGTATGATGGCTTACCCGATGTTGTCTGACAAGATTGCGACGACTGTGCCGAGCTTTAATGTGTCGAAGGGTAAGGAACTGGCTAAAAAATTGTTTTACGAGGCCTATGAGGACGCAGTCCTGGTTCCTGATCTCCTTATGATCTACACTGATGGCGCGAAGAGCGACAAGGGTACAGCAGTGGCTTGGACGACTGAGGAGTGCGGGATGACCGAGGGCGCGAGAGCCTTTGCTACGCCCTCAACATGGAGCATCGTGGAGTGCGAGATCTTCGCCATTGTTGCCGCATTACGAGATGTGCTCTTGGACTACGACGGTATGGTCATCATCTTCTCGGACTGCATCCCGGCCATTATGTGTATTGCACAGATGGAACCTGACGGTGAATCCGCTGGGATGTGGGAGGTATTGACACCCCTGTTCAATCGTTTTAGTGCGGTCCGCGTTTGCTGGATCCCTGGTCACTGTGGGATTGCTGGCAACGAGATGTCAGATGCCAAGGCCAAAGAGGCTGTCGGCGGTGTCTTGCATGTTCGTAACTGGACGGGTGTTGTGCTCGGCCTCGGACATGCCATGATTGCCAGAGAGCTGCGGGCGACTGAATGGACACATTGGCACGTCTCGGAAGGTCACGGTTACTACGATCGTGCACCGAAGAAGCCCAGACACCTACGCGGTCTCAGCAGACTTGATCATTTTATCTTGTTGAGGATTCGCAGCGGTATCGGTGTTGTTGGACACGATGGCTGTCAGGGTGTTAATGATCGCTTCCACCTGGTGTCTTGCGACAGGTATCTTGCCAAGCGTCCCCGTTTTCAGACTTTGTTTGATGATAAGCGGATTCCGGAGTGGCGTGACTGGTGGCAGTCCCATTTTAATCTGGGTTTGGGTATTCCGAGCGAGCACAAGGACAATGATGGTGTGGTCACGGTGTGCGGTAATCCCTTCCAGTGAACTGTCACTCGGTTGATCGGCGGGACTCTCAGCCTGTTTCACCTCAGTGATCCGGATAGCAGGTGCACTCGGTGCCTCCTGAAGAGCTGCGGCGGCGGTGACAAGTGCCTCCTTCCCGTTAAATTTGTTTCTCCCGGTGGTGGTGGGAGACGGGTTGCACTCACATGGTGGCCTGATGCCGGCCCCTGTGGGGAATGCGGCAGTAGCGCCAAGATATTCAGGGCTCATCTTCACCGGTTTCCTGGGTGCGCCTTACATTATTTTGTGCCGTTTTGGTACAATGTTGTGCACAACTGGGACGAATTGCCGGTAATCGACCGAAATACGGCTGCTCTGCAATGGTGGGCCGACCAGCCTGGCCTGTGTGTTTGCGACTGGAATTCCCTTGATATTGTTGGGAGCCATTTGAGGTTGCGCACCGGCCAGTCGTGCTTGGAGCGTATAGTTGCCATGTTTGAGGAGTGGACAAGAGATGGTGGTCGCCCTGCCTTGCATTTGGGGTTGGAAGTGGTGTGGAGACGCGGATAGTATGTTGGGATGCGAGATGGATGGCGGTCCATGTGTTGTGATTTTTTGGATTTATGTTTTGTTGGAGGGATGCGTGACTGGTTTGCCAGAATGTGGGCTTGGTTGTGGCTATGACCTCGCTTACTGGAGTGTTTGATGGTT
>Ga0307510_10010556_pt1 | contig 10972 bp, 12 predicted proteins | sample 12_EM_MG_FD_207224 | JGI IMG/M metagenome (GOLD analysis project Ga0307510, IMG submission 207224) | Populus trichocarpa ectomycorrhiza microbial communities from riparian zone in the Pacific Northwest, United States - 12_EM | ecosystem: Host-associated > Plants > Roots > Unclassified | place... | reverse complement strand
GTAGTGTAAACTTTTGCAAGTTAAACCTGCAACGTTTTAAATCATTGCCAAGTGCCTCGTAGGATGTTAATGTTATAAAAAGAATGTTATAGTCATGTACTAGATAATTGTATACGCTATGCTGCTACGTGTTATATTAATTTTTTTAATGTAAAAAAATATTTAGGTATTAATAACATGTTTTCTAGTAGAAAACAATTTAAATTGAGTGGGGGTTGATCGGAGTTAACTTGGTTAACTTGACGAGTCTAAAGGCAATTTAGAAAATCATAAAGAACATAGTTCGATTAAAAAAATTCAAGATATGTTTTTTTAACATTAGAGATGTAAACATATTGGATTAATCTGGATTAATCCAAGTTAACCTGTTAAATGCGTAAGCTAGATCATGAAATTGTGATACTTCATAGAAAACAAATTAAAATTAAATATGAAATCTAACTTCCAATAAAAAATGTTGAAGGATAAAATAATCTGAAAAAAAAAATCAATGAAAAAAAAGAGATAAAAAAACAACTCGAGTAAATTTGACTATTAATTTGGGTTAATCCAGGTTAACATGTTAAATGCACAAGCTAGATCATGAGATTGTGATACTTTATAGAAAACAAATCAAAATTAAATATGAAATCTAACTTTCAATAAAAAAATGTTGAAGGATGAAATCGAAAAAAAAATCAATTAAAAAAAAGGATAAAAAAACAAACAACTCGAGTTAATTTGGGTGAACTTGTTAAAACTGTAACTTGGATTATGTGATTAGGATAACTCAATTGAAACAAATTATAAAGCTTAGAAAAAAATATTAATAAAAAAAAACTGGATCAACTCGGGTTATCCAAACATGTGATAAGGTAATGAGATTGATATAATTTCATAGAAAGTAAAAATAAAAAATAAAAATTAAAGTTTAATTCTAAATCAATCAAATATTGAAAAAAAAACTAAAAAAAGACAAAAAATGTGAGTTAACGCTCTTGTCGGGATAAACAATTTCAATGTTGAAGGATAAAATTAAAACAAAGATAAAAAAAAAACAGCTTGAATTAACCTAGGTTAATTCGTCAAATTCATGACTCAAATGATGAAATTGAAAAAATAGATTAAAAAATAACAAAAAATTGACCTGAGTTAACTTTTTAAATTCATGAACCGGGTAATGAGATCAGGATAATATTATAGAAAGTATATAAAAAATAATTCTAGTCAATCCAGATTAACCTGTCAAACTCGCAATCAAGATTATGAGATTGTAATAATCATATTGAAAGCAAATTAAAACAAATTATAAACCTTGATTTTTAATTTACTCATTTTGAAGGTTGAAATTGAAAAAAAAAATCAATATAAAAATACAATAAAACAACATGAGTCTATCCGGGTTAATCTACAAAACACGTTACTCGAATCATAAGACCGGGACAATCTAAAAAAGCAAACCAGAATAAATTATAATTCATAATCAACCCAATATTGAATGATGAAATTGAAAAAATACCAATTAAAAAAAGAAAAAAAAAACTCAAGTTAATTAGGTTAACCTGCCAAACCTGCAACTCGAGTCATGAGATCACGATAATTTCATAAAAAATAAATTAAAATAAATCATAAAGTCTAATTTTCAATCAATATAATATTAATAATAAAATTAAAAAAAAATTGAATTAATCCGCCAAACCTATACCTCAACAGGATAAAACCCACATCATGATTGTTGGTACTGTTGTGTTGATCTAAGGACTACAAAATCAAATATGAGGCAGAATAAGGTTGGTAAATGAATTAACAGTTTAGGCAATTGGTTAGGTGGTTAGTTGGTATGCTATGGTCCCCTGGCTAACTGCTAGGAAAATTTTTGTAGCAAGGATGCTATTCTGGAGAGATATAAATACAAAGAAAATAGAGAATTAAAGAGTTTAGTCCAAGTTTGGTTGGAAATTTCAGGTACAGACGGCGTGTTTGAATTAAAAACTTGGTTCTCTTGTTCTCTCACAACGTTGTTGCTGTCGCACATGAAGTTGTTCAAAGAGCTTACAGATGTCAAAATCTCCAATTTACAAAATGCAATCTCTTGTGTCCGTGTTTTTCATGCTCCCAAGGCTTTGTCTTGATCCATGACAGAAATGATGGCGGCGCGGTCATTTTTCACTTGGAAACGTAACCTTATTGGAAATCAAATCAAAATTCGCATAGCTTTTAATAAAATAATATAAAATAATTTCTGATTAATTTATCCTAATAAATCGCAAGCATAGATAGAATGAAGGGGGAATCTTAACTACGTTCTCTCCTTAAATTTTATTTTTCTCTTTCCACATTTTATATAATATAAAATACAAAATGGAATATTAAAATGCCTTTTTCCCATCGAATAGTCACGTGAGATAAAAAGCTGCTAAATTACACTATTTAGATGCTGTTGATAATTGGACTATTCCAAATGGCTTTTGTAATTGGCTACGTAACTTTGGTTACTGAAGGTGTTCTTAAATCGGCAATGCCGATTGTCTCTGGCAGAGTGAATTAAGATTATTATTATTATTATTATCCCCGATGGCTATATGCAGTATAAAAGGACATAAGCAATGACTCCGTAGATTCTCTCCCTTTGAGTTTGACCACTAACTACTCGTCGTTTGTTCCAATCCTACACTGTAATTAATTAATTAATTAATTAATAAACTATTAAGGCCTCCATAAATAACTTCATTGCACCTCACCCTCCTTCAGTCCACGACTCCAACCAAACCAAACCAAACCAAACACTCATTTGAACTGAACATGGAGAATCAACCAGCAACGTTAATCGATCCAAAAAGCGGCTTCTGCTCAAAGACCAACACCTACCACTCCCTCAGACCTCACCTCCAACTCCCTCCGATCACCACTCCTGTTTCCGCCACCGAATACGCCATCTCTCTCCTCCTATATTCCTTCCCTTCACCGCCACAAACCACCGCTCTCCTCGACGCTGTCACTGGCCGCCGCATTTCCTTCCCTGAACTCATTCACTTTACCGAAACCCTAGCCTCCTCTCTTCTCAACCGTTTTCGCCTCAAAAAAGGCGACACCGCTTTTATTCTCTCTCCAAACTCTATCCACATTCCGATCCTCTACCTCTCTCTCTTCTCTCTCGGCGTTGTTATCTCCCCTTCAAATCCGCTTTCCTCTGAACAGGAGATTCTCCACCAAACCAACCTCTCTAAACCTGTCATCGCTTTTGTCACGTCACAGACTGCTCACAAAATCCCTGACTCGGTTAAGAAAACGATCCTCATCGACTCGCCAGAGTTTGAATCGCTTATGACGAGTCAGACTCAAGGCACAGTTAATGGATTGGAACGAGTTAGGGTTTATCAATCGGACCCGGCAGCGATTCTCTACTCCTCGGGGACAACAGGGAGATTCAAAGGAGTGTTGCTGACACACCGGAACTTCATATCCATGCTGGCTGCTACTATTGCGACTCGTGGCGTGAAGAATAAGATCACTGCTGTCACTTTGTGTACGGTGCCATACTTCCACGCGTACGGTTTTGTATACTGTTTAAGATTGGCAGCGATGGGGAACACGCTGGTGTCCATGGGGAGGTTTGATTTAAGTGCGATGCTGAGTGCGATTCAAGACTATAGGGTGAGCCACGTGGCAGTGGCACCACCGGTGGTGGTGGCGATGGTTAAAAATGTTGGAGCAATGGATGGCTATGATTTGAGCTCTCTTGAAGTGGTGGCATGTGGGGGAGCTCCTCTAAGGAAAAGTGTCCTTGAGCTGTTCAAGGAAAGGTTTCCCAATGTGCATATTGCCCAGGTTATTATTATTGTTATTATTTTATTTGAATTTTGAATAGTATGTATGCATGAAGAATTGAGATTGGATAATTAATGACTTAATGAACACAATTTTGTAATATTGCTGTTGATTTTTATTTTTATTTTGTTAAGAGCTTATTGGAGCAGTAGTTTATGCTGATGCTGATGATGTTAATTGTTGATTAACCTTAATGACATGAAGGGATATGGGCTGACAGAAACAACGGCCCGAATATTTGCAACAGTAGGGCCTAAAGAAAGTGAAGTCATTGGAGCAACAGGAAAGCTTACATCAAATTGCCAGGCAAAGATTGTTGATCCAGACACTGGTGTCTCTCTTCCCCCTTTCAGTCCCGGGGAGCTTTGGCTTAGAGGAGACACTATTATGAAAGGTAATCGTTCGTCTTCCTCATACATTCGTTTTAGTGCATTAGATGTACAGAGCACCAATGTTAAGTCTATTTTGTCGTGATGGATGAAATTGCGAGAGATCAGGCCTGGTCGACTAGGATGTAGTTTTCACCTTGGTTTGCATGAATTTGCATCATTCTAGCGTAGGTTACATTGGCGATGACAAAGCAACTGCTGCAACTTTGGATTCCGGAGGATGGTTGAGAACTGGGGACCTTTGTTATATCGACAATGAAGGCTTCTTGTTTTTCGTGGATCGTATTAAGGAACTGATCAAATGCAAAGGCTACCAGGTTTATACCTCTATCTTTCTGTTGGGCTCATTACTATTACAACTGCACATGGAATTCAGACGTCAAAAGATAAATTTAAGCTGTTTTTGGTCTCTATAACTCGCATAACTTTGATCAATAGTTGTATGCTACATGTGCAAATTTTTGATTGCATCAGGTTGCCCCAGCAGAACTTGAGCATCTGCTCCAATCGAATCCAGATATCATTGAGGCAGCTGTAATCCCGTAAGCCATTCATTTTTATCACCACCACAATGTTCAAGGTTTACAGTTCACCTTTTGAAATTCATTTTTGTGCTAGGGCTGTTTAAGTTTCATCTTGTACATTGCAGGATTCCTGATGAGGAAGCAGGTCAAGTGCCTGTGGCCTTTGTGGTAAGACAAAATGGAAGCATTATTGACGAATCAAAAATCAAGGATTTTGTTGCCAGACAGGTGCTCGCTAAAATCTCATACACGATGATATGATACTAGAAGAATTAAAAACCCTGTTTCATGTTTTATCTTTCATCTGATCTTCCAAATAATTTTGTTGCAGGTTGCACCATACAAGAGATTACGACGAGTGATGTTCATTGAATCATTACCTAGGAATGCCACCGGTAAGGTGCCGAAAAAGGAACTAATCAATCTTGCGTTATCGAATGCCACCTCTAAGCTGTAAATTTCATTATGTAATTGATGAACCTTGCAATTGTATCAAGGATCATTGTGCTGGTTTTGAAAAGTTATGGATTGAAGTGTTACCATCTTAAAGTCTAAAAAGCTCCAATTATCCAAAAATACCTAGCCTATTCCGCACATAATCGCCTATTAATTTACATACAAGCAACTCTGATGAAATCCTTGTACAGATAATAGTGTATTCGTACCATCACCAAGCCCTCAGCATGCAAGGAACTTCCATTTTTAATTGACCATCGCACATCTAAAATCATTGATACCACACATACATATTGGTCCTCAAACTTTAAATATGAATCCCATAAGCTTCTAATTCGTTGGTTTTACGTCATATCCTATGTTTGCAAAGCTCTAAATATGGATCGATAGAAATTGCTTCCATGCTTGACATTTTATTACAGACGCTAACTAAACAAGCTCTTCGAGAAAGAAAATGGCATTTGCTAAGCCAAGGCTATAATGACTTCAAACCCGGCTAACCTTTTAGATAGAAATGCTATTGGGGATTCCTCGACCCGTTACTCCAGGGCCTGAAGTGGGAAGGAGCAGTTCATATGGCGGAACACCTGCACCACTTCTGTTCTTAAGGCGGACATCCTTGTTTCTTAAATGTATTATCTCTTCAATCTCCTCCAATCGAGCAGAAAATCTGTTGAACAACTCTACTATGTCATGGTCATTTATCCAATGGCTGTGCAAATGGCTCACCTGACCCAAGTACTCTTCATCTGGGGAGTGCGTAGAAAGAGTGTCCTGAGTAGCCATTACTTTGGTGGCTTGAAGTTGAGTTGGCAAAGAAGACAGGAAAGTGAGCTGAGGATTTCGGATGAACTTTTCGTAATCATGCTCATTTTCTAGTGGGATGAGTTTTCGCAGGAGGGTAGGACGATTAGGCACGTACCCTCCAAAGGGGTACTGCCCAAAATTTATAGCAGCATGCTGCCCTGATGCAATCCAGATGATTGTTGTAAGTATGCCAGATAAATCTTCTTTGGTATTGAGTTTAGGCCACCATGGCTCGTTCCTCTTGTCAAAATGACCTTTATTTTTTATCTCATCCCACCAGGCTTGGAGCTCAATATCAGACTTGACAAAGTTAGGCTCAGAGTAGAAGTGATCAACATAAGATTCTACATATTCTTCTATGGCTGACCAAATGAGGAGCCCGTCTGAAGCATAGGGGTAGTCTTCTATCACAAGTCTCACACCACAAGGCATTGAAGGATCCTCCACTGCCATTCCCCTGAAAGTTTCATCACAAGTAACATCTTTTTGATCATTTATTCTACAAGAAAGCTGGCAATAAGATTACGGCAAGTGATGTTTAGAAACAGTAATACACTAAATGCATGAAAAAACAAAAGGGTTTATGAAATTAAAATGCATTACAGTTTTACCTGCGAACAAGATCTGCTGGCAATGCCTCCATGTCAAACCGCCACAGGTTCTGGTAAGCTGCAGAGCTAATCTCCATGGAATACTTTCCAGGACTGTAACAAGTCTCAATTATTCCTCCTCCATTTATTAAGCTTTGCCGTGCAATTGCATTAATTTCAAGAGTATAGCGCATATGAGGATGGAGCAATTTGTAAATGGGGTGCATTGCACTAAGCTGTCTGTGAGTTGCAATTATATAAGTCTCCATGCAAGCATGAGTTCTCAACCTGAGAATTCAAAAAAACACACAGGTAAGAGATGCGCATGCCCTGATTTTTAAAATTTCATCAAGTACAATCCATTCTTCTACCAGTGATTTACTAGCTGATGGACACCAGCATCATTTGAGCAGACATGAGCTTTGGCTAGTTTCCAAATCCAATGTGTTGTGGCATCATGCCCATGAGTGTAAACACGTTTTTCTCCAGGTGAAGAGGGTGATGGAGGAAGTGAAAGCTCAATAGCTATTGGCCTTAGCATATTAGCTCGGTCATGAAAGAAAACAGTCCTTGATGCATAAGCTTTTCTCCCTGGCAAGGAGTTCATCTTCTCCATAAATGGCAAAAGCATATCATGGTGATCGAGTATAAATAACCTATTCTCTTCAGTTGCCTGTATCATTAAGTATCAGAAACCAGAATTAGAGGAATCCAGTTTTTCAGCGCAAACTGGTTTCAATTTTTTTTTTAATTTTGTGGAATTTCAACCAGAAAAAAGAAGATGAAAATCAAAGGCATGAATCACCACATGTTTATTCTTTCTCCAGATTCAGAACAATGGAAACAGTTTTCTGTGAATGTAGTAGGAATGCAGCGAATAATGCATGATACAGGTACCTTTTCCACACTCATTCCATTAAGTTCTTGCTCTATTAATCTCTTTGTGAGTGCTGATTCCGGAGGGCCATAAACAGCAGGATCCAGTTTGCTGAGAATTGGAAATTCCTGTAAAATTCAAACAGCTTACAGAATAAGGGACATGGCAAAAAAAATTCAACCTGTAAAAAGTGACAAGTTGCGTGTGATTTGAAATACCACCTTTAAAATCTCAATGTTCACTGGATTCACCCCAGCCAAAGTCTGGCGTGCAAACTCACTGTCACGCAACCATGCAAATCTATCTCCTGAGCAGATATAACAGACAAGGTGAAAAAGAGAAGGATAGAATTGACTTGAGACTACAAAGTGCTTTTCAGATGTAATTCTAAGATAACAGCCTAATCGCTGCGGTATAAAAAAAACATGCAGAAAAGACGGAGGAAGAAAAAGAGCTTACGTTTTATAACAATTGGGGTTTCATATTTCAGCAGCCTTTCACCAACGCTAAGAACCTGTTTCATAAGATTTCCCAAAAAGGGATTCTGAGCTATTTCATTTAGCTCGTCAGATTTCAAAACAAAACCATCATTATATAGCTTATCAATATCGGAGAAGCACGTGAAGGGAATGTCTGAACTAGACAATGTTGCAGAAATTGCTGGAATAAGATTGTGAAGCAGAGCTTTCAACCTTCCAGTAGAGAACGTGTTTTGCTTGATCTCCTCGAAAGTTTCATCCCTAGGCACATACACTGGATGTGGCTTTTCAACTCGAGTTTCACAATTCGGATCTAAATCAATTCATTCAAGGCAATGCATAACCAATCAGAATAGCATTGAAAAAATGTCAGGAAGTTGTTCAAATGAAATTCTCAGGAGAACATTATACCTTTCTTGGTTGGAGATCTACCAGTTCTACAGCGCCTAGGATAAGGCCACTTCTCACAGCCCAGGGCCGGTCTAGCAAGTTCTTCATCCTTGTCAGGATTACCCAAATCATTATAAAGAGCATAATCATAAATTCTATCATGAGGCTTTCTCTTGCCCTTTCCATTACCACGAAGGCTGAGCAAGTCCTCACGCCGTAGATCTTTAATACCAGGTGGTGTTTGTGATGGTAGATATGCCTGTACACAACAACGTGCACATAGCGTAAGCAGAATGAAACACAAAAATTTAGTAGAGAGAAAAAAAACCCTGATAAACAACACTCACTTGATTTCTGAAGATAATTCTGTCATCAGGGTTATCTTTGCACGAATGAATCCATGTATTTGCAGGGAAGAAAATGGGACCTTCATCAAAACCATGAACTACAATCTCCATCAAGTATACCTCCTTGCCATGAAGATTGGAAACAAGAATTGCTCCAGGATTCCCAAAATCGAAGGGAACAGTAAAATCAGCTGCATATTCAAAGATATGCTCGTTATTTGATGGCTTTGGTAACCACCCCCTCACAAATGCCCTTACACTCTTCCCTGAATTGGTTTCTGCAAGAACAACAAAGCCACAAACACTCAGAAAGTTAAAAACATGACATATTATAACATGGTCATAAATCCTTGTGTACCCAAATCTAATAAAACAAAGAGAAAAAAACAGATCATGATCTGTCCTTTAGTTACACAGACAAGCTTTTTTGCTTTGTCTAACCATATGAATAAAAAAAATAAAGAAAGAAGCTTTGATCACTATTCACTAAAAATAAGTAACAACCACTCAGCATTAAAAAAATCCCAAAAACAGTACTTCAACTCAAGATCTGTAGCGATGTAATGAAACTGCAAAGCAAAGTTTGAAATGCACCCCAGAATCCCACAGCTCATGTACTTGCATTTCAAAAATATCCAAGCTTTTAACTTTTTAGCACACAAATAACATTAAAACAAACAAAAATCACAAAAAAAAGAGCTCTTTCAAGTAATAGAATATGTACTACCAATTACCAGGATCAATCTCCTCACTGACAAGTTGAATCGAGATCCCTCTACCAATCCCATTAATGAAATATTCCCATTGATCCTCAATCTTTTCATTGATCTTCTCTTTCATCTTCTTTCTTATAGTGATCACTGCCCTCACATCTATCCCTCCTCTCCCTAGTTTATCACTAGTACTCGATAACACAGTCCCATTGACTTCTTTATTATCAGCTTCCTTATTAGGTTGCTCCAAAGCCTTGTCATCATTGCTTATCACTGCCCGGATGGAACCGGGCGTACAAATGACCTTTGATCCAGATGGAACCCGGGTTTGCCAGAAAAACCCATGTTTCCAGGTCCTGGATGCCGCTGTAGATCGCCGGAAAGTGAGCTCTGGCTTGAAAGGAGAATATACTTGTTTCACTGCATACATAGTGATGAAAAGAAAGTTGACAGACAACTAATAAGGCAGAAAAATGATGTTGCTTGGTGCTGGAAGAACCGATGGAGCTGCCCTGCCTGAGACAGGGAGGGAGAGAGAGATTTCTGCCTGTATAAACTGCGTGGACTGAGTAAGTGTCCGAGTGAGAGAGCCAGTCTATAATTATAAGGTCTATTACGTACTATGGTTCCTTTCTTTCTATCCTAGGATGTCTTCATTAATAATGTTTGTGAAGATGAAGTTGAGTTGCACACTCCCAGACTCAGTTAATTGAGCGTGGAGACACGTGCCAATGATGCAGCTGGAGTGTGAGAGGCTTCCAAGTCAATTTCTGATAGGGACTTTACAAGCAGAACAAATAGTATAATACTGCAGAATCTCAGGACTTACTATATTTTTTTAATCATAAATATATATATATATATATAGCCACATGTTTTTTTAGATAAAAAAATTCTAAATATAAATAAAAAATTTATATATACATGTACTTGAATAAATTAAAAATTACGATGTTAAATAAAAACTAAAAAAAATTAAGTTACATGTGATATGATCAAAATATTTAATCTCGTAAAATAAAATATTTATTTGATTGTATTTATTAAATTTATTTTTTAAAGTAATATTTTTATTCAACCATATAATAATAGCAATAAACATACACATTGATCAATTAAATAAAAGGAAAGGAAAAAAAAACATAATGCAATACTACATATATTAAAAAATTTATTTTGAAAATAAATATTTTTTTTATTTTCAAGAATAAATTTCATCTATATATAATAAAAAAATATAGATAAATAAGAATAATATCTTCAAAAATTAAATACACACAAAATAATTAAAGAAATTCCTTGTTAAAAAAAGTTAAATAAGAAAAAAAAATCAAAAATGAGAAATATTAATTAAAAAATATTTCGAAAAAGATATATTAAAAAAAGAGGTTAAGTAAGCAAAAGAAAAAATCACACATGAGAAATATAAATTTTAAAAGTATATATTAAAAAAAGGAAAGGAAAGAAAATTTGTGAGGATTGTTATCTTTGTTTTCTTTTTTCCTTTATATATATTTATATCAACAACAAATAAAGTATTGATTTAGTGGTTAAGGTATTGTTATATCCCTGTAAAAATAAGAATATAAATTT
>Ga0307510_10010555_pt1 | contig 10973 bp, 10 predicted proteins | sample 12_EM_MG_FD_207224 | JGI IMG/M metagenome (GOLD analysis project Ga0307510, IMG submission 207224) | Populus trichocarpa ectomycorrhiza microbial communities from riparian zone in the Pacific Northwest, United States - 12_EM | ecosystem: Host-associated > Plants > Roots > Unclassified | place... | reverse complement strand
CGAGGCGATCGCCCGCCTTGGCGCCCGACAGCACCAGCCAGTTGCCGTCGACGTCCTCGCCGAGATCGAGCGTCCGCTGCTCGATCTTGCCGTCCTTGTCGACGAACATCGCCACCGCCTGCCCGAGCGGATTGCGCGAGACCGCCCGCTGCGGCACCAGGATCGCATTCGCATCGACCCCGGCCACGACACGTGCGCGCACATACATGCCAGGCAGCAACGCGCGCTCGGGATTGGCAAAGACCGCGCGCGAGGAGACCGAGCCGGTGCTCTCGTTCACGCTCGCATCGGTGAAGCCGTATTTGCCCTTGTGGCCATAAATCTTGCCGCTCTCCATCAGGAGTTCGACCTGCACGCCGTCGGTCGGACGCTTGAGCTTTCCGCCCGCGATCTGGCCGCGCAGGCGCTCCATCTCGGAGGTCGACTGGTCGAGATCGACGTAAACAGGATCGAGCTGCTGGACCGTCGTCATCGCGGTCGCCTGGCTCGCGGTGACGAGCGCGCCGGGCGTGATGCTTGACTTGCCGATCCGGCCCGAGATCGACGCGGTGACTTTCGTGCGGTCCAGCGAGATCGCGGCGGTGTCGCGGTTGGCCTCGGCGGCCTTCAGATCTGCCTCGCCCTGCTTGTAGGCTGCGACCGCGTCGTCGACATCCTGCTGGCTTGCCGCGTTGGTTTGCAGCAGCTGGGTCTTGCGCTGGGCCTTCAGCTTGACGCTGACAAGCGTTGCCTCGGCCCGCTGCACCGCAGCCTCGGAACTCGCCAGCGCGGCCTTGTACTGAACCGGATCGATCTCATAGAGCAGATCGCCCTCCCTGACCTCCGCGCCTTCGACGAAGTCGCGCTTGAGCAGGATGCCGGTGACCTGCGGCCGCACCTCGGAGGTCTGGTAGGCGACGACGCGGCCCGGCAGGACGGTCGAGATCTTCGCCTCCTGAGGCTTCAAGGTCACGACGCCGACCTCCGGCGCCATCTGTTGCGCAACCGGCGCCTGGCTCTGATCGCCGCAGGCTGCGAGCGACAACAGGGCAAGTAACGGAAAAGCGAGGACGATCGGGCGACGCATCATGACGATCCATGTGATTGATGTTGCGGACCGGCCTGAGGCGGGATCGCGGCAACAGAAACATCTGGAAACTCTTCAGTTTCCACCAGGAAACTTGGTAGTTTCCTTCCCCGAAGTCAAGTGCTAGGCTGTCCGGGCACTTCCGTTCAAGCAGTCGTGAACCGACCTGAACCGACGACAGGTTTTGCATGGCAAGGAAATCCATCAGCCGCAGGCCAATCAGCGGCAATCCGCCCCCGGAACGGGACGTCGCACTTCCCGCGCCCGACGCCCGCATGGCGCAATTGCTGGCGGCGGCCAAGGAGACGTTCACCAGCAAGGGTTTTGCCGCAACGACGATGGACGACATCGCCGGCGCCGCCGGAATGTCGAAGAAGACGCTCTACAAGCTGTTCGAGAGCAAGACCGAGCTGTTCCGCGCCATGCTGCTGCGCAGCCTGCCCGAGGCCCACTTCGCAAATCCTCCGCTGGAGGGCCCGCCGGCGACGCAGCTTCGGTCAGCACTCAGGAGAATTGCGGACGTGGCGCTTGCGCCGGGCGAGATCGCGCTGCATCGGCTGATCATCGGCGAACGCCAGGCCTCACCGGATCTCGGCCGCATGTTCGGCGAGGTCATCATGGAGACCGGCGTCGGCGATCTCGTCGAGCTGCTCAAGACGGTGCCGCTAGAGCCTCGCCTCGAAGGCCAGCCGCACCGCTTCGTCGCGGAAATGCTGCTTGGAATGGTGTTCAGCCACGATCATTTCAGGCTGCTGACCGACGATGGATTCCGGCTCAACCGCCGCCTGCTGGACAAGCGGATCGATCTTGCGATTTCGATGTTCTGCGCGGCGGATGAGCACGCCGGTCAAGCACGATCCCGCACGTGAGCCGGAACGATCATCCCGGCTCGCATGATGCGTTGCCCCTTGCGCTCTAGATGAGCGTGGCCACCACCGCATCGACATCGATGCGTCCCTTGACCGACGTTTCGCCGCGATCCACAAACTCGATCCAGCCTTCGTTGAAACCATCGAGCATGCTGATGCGTGGCAGCGGATTTTGAATGCCCTGGGAACGGAACAGAGTCTCCCAGCTGTCGCGAGGCACGATCTCCACCCGGACAGGCTTGCCGAGCACGCGGCCAAAGGCGGCCGCAAGATCGTTCGGCGAGACCCGACGCGGTCCCTCCAGTTCAACGATCCGTGTGCCGCTATGGCTCTGCTGGATGAGCTCGGCGGCGACGCGCCCGACATCCCGCGTGGCAACCATTGGAAACGGTCTCTCCGCCGGTTGAAGGAAGCTGTAGATCAGGCCGGACTCCCTCGCCGTCGGCACGTCCCACAGGGCGTTTTCGATGAACCAGCCGGGGCGCAGGATCGTCAGGGGCATCTTGAGCGCCATGACCGCCTCCTCCATCATCGTGCGCTGCGAGAGCAGATTGTCGCGCGTGGCATCGGCACCGATCGTCGACAGGCAGAGCACGCGGCCCGGTGCGGCGGCCTTCAGCGCGCCCACCACACTGTCGATAACCCGTTGGGCTTCGGGATAGCCTGGCTTCGGGTCGAACTCCGACGGCGGCAGGATGAAGACGGCCGTTGCCCCAGCGAACGCCTTTGCAAGAGCTGCGGCGTCCTCCATCCCGGCAAGCGCAACCTCGCATCCGAGGCCGGCCCAGGCCTTGCCCTTCCCGGCGTCCCGGACCACCGCTCTGACCGGAAGGCCCTGCGCGAGAAGCGTCCTGGCGAGTTCGCCGCCGACTTTTCCGGTGATGCCCGTAATTGCGTACATGATGGTGCTCTCATTCGTTTCGGCTTTGAGCGCGAGCGATGCCCGCAGGCCCTCGATAGCTCCGATGCGAAGATTGCTGTGAGTGCGATTATGTCATAGGATTGGTGATCTCCAGGCAACGGTGAACCCATGACCTTTGACGGCCGCATCATTTCCAATGTCGGCGTGCTGGCGGCGATCGTCGAGGGAGGAAGCTTTGCCCGGGCGGCCGACGCGCTCGGCCTGTCCCGCTCCGGCGTCAGTCGTGCGGTGTCGCGTCTCGAAGCACGCGTGGGCGTGCAACTGCTCGACCGCACCACACGCGTGGTGTGCCTCACCGATGAAGGCCGACGCTTCTATACCGGGGTGGCGCCACTTCTGACCGGCATTGACGAAGTCGTATCGTCGACCTCGAAATCTGCCGTGTCCGTGCGTGGCCGGCTACGGGTGAACGTCGATGCCTTCTTTTCCAGCCTGCTGTTGGCGCCGCACCTCAACGAATTCCTGACGCGCCACCCTGACCTGAAGCTCGACATCGTCGCCAAGGACCAGCTTGGAGATCTCATCGGCGACGGTTTCGACGTCGCGGTACGATTTGGCGCGCCTCCCAATTCATCGTTGGTGGCCCGGAAGATCCTGGAGACACGCGCGATCACCGTCGCGTCTCCCGCTTATTTGAAACGTCGTGGCAAAGCGGAGCATCCCCGCGACCTCGCTGGCCACTCCTGCATCCAGGTCCGGGATTCGCTGACGGGCGAGCCCATCAACGAATGGGTGTTCAGGCAGGGCAACAAGCGAGAGAAGGTCGCGATCTCCGGCAGCCTCATGGTCGCAGAATTCGGCACCATGCTTGGCGCCTGCGCGGGCGGGGTCGGTATCGCACGGATCAAGGCGATCGGCGTGCGGCACCTCCTGCAACAAGGCGCGCTCGTTGAGCTTCTGCCGGATTGGCGCGGCGACAGTTTTCCGCTTTACGCGCTCTACGCGTCTCGCCAGTTCCCGGCTGCAAAGGTGCGCGTCTTCGCCGAATTCATCCACGACCGGTTGAACGGGCGGACGGTGACGGCATGATGCGGTTCACTCGCCTCGCCCGCTAAAGCGCGATGAGATCAGGATGAATCGTCATCGCGCTTTAGGTTATTGTTTGAGCATGATCCTTTCGGAAAACCGCTGCGCACGTTTCCGGATCATGCTTCAGGCGCGATTGCCGAACAATGCGAGCGTGATCGATCGCAGCCAGCGGTGTGCGGGATCGCGATGGTAACGCTCATGCCAGTATTGCGCGATCTCGATCCGCGGCAGCGCAACCGGCGTCTTGAACACGGTCATGCCGAGCGGCTCGGCTAGGATCGCCGCCAGATTGGCCGGCAAGGTTGCGACGCCATCGGTCTGCGAGGCCACGATCACGCCGGCGATGAAGCTCGGCACCTGCAACAGGATGTTGGCGCGGGCGATCGCGCGTGTCAGCACGCGCTGTGTCTCGAGATGGGCCGCATGCCCGGTTTCGGACGCTGTGATCAGGATGTGCTGCTCGTCGAGAAATCCCCGGCGCGTCCGCGCCTGCGCCGGCCTCGGATGCCCTCGCCGCACCACGCTCGCATAGCCGTCGGAATAGAGCCGCTGCGAGCGAAGATGCCCCGCCGCCCGCGGCAAGGCGCCGAGCGCGAGGTCCGCCTCCCCCGACTCCAGCTTGAGCGCAAAGTGCCGGGAGTCGAGCGGCATCGCGCGCACCTGAATGCGCGGTGCGAGTTCGGCGAGGCGTGCGACCAGCGGCGGCAGGAACCGCACCATGCCGACGTCGGTCAAAAGCAGGCAGAAGGTCTTCTCCGATTTGCGCGGATCGAACGGCAGCCGCTCCTGCCACAGCGTGTCGGCCATCTCGAGCAAGGCGCGGACCTGCGAGGCCATCTCGACGGCCCGCGCCGTCGGCTGCACCCCGCTGCCGCGTCGCACGAACAGGGGATCGTCGAAGCGCAGGCGCAGTCGCGCCAGCAATTTGCTCACCGCCGGCTGCGTGGTGTCGAGACTTGCGGCAGCACGCGTGATGCTGCCTTCGCGGATCAGCGCGTCGAGCACGCGCAGATCGCGGAAGTCGATCCCGAAAGATTCCATTTTTGACATATGAAACATTCCCTCCAGGCCATGGATCGAGCTTCGCCGTTTGCTATCCTCCAGTCAATCGAGCGGCCGAACGGCCACGCGAACACGGGAGGACGCCATGACCAAATTCGTGATCGAGTCTCATTTCCGCCTTCAGGAATGGGTGGCCGAAGAAAAGGGCTATTTCCGCGACGAAGGGCTTGATTATGAGTTCCGCGAGCTGATCCGCTCGACGGAAGGCCAGCACCACAACAAGGTCAATGAAGGCGCCTTCCAGAGCATCGAGCAGGGGCGCAAGGCCGACGTCAGCTGCGCCTGCCACTGGACCGTCAACGTCGCCGCATCGAACGGCCATGCCAAGCTTTACGCAGACGTCTATTCGGTCGCGCCCTCGGGTATCTTCGTCCCCGCCGATTCAGGGATACGCACCCCGTCCGACCTCGCCGGCGTGCCGATTTCGGTCGGCTTCCAGTCAGGCAGCCACTATTCGACCATCCAGGCGCTCGAACCCTATCTGGCGCCAGAACAGATCAATTTGACTTTCGAGGACGGCATGCTGTTTCGCAGGATGGAGCTGCTGTTCGAGGGCCAGAGCGAGGCGGCTGCGCTGTTCAACGGCCCCTATTATTTCGCCGAGCAGCTCGGCTACCGCAAGATCATCGACACGACTTTCATGATCGCGTCCATGATCAACGGCGATCCGGCGCCCGAGGACATCAAGCGCTATTTCCGCGCCCTGAAGAAAGCCCAGCGTGACATCGATCTGCGGCCGGAGCTTTACACCCGCTACTACAAGAACGAGTTTCCGGAGCGTTTTCACGCAGCCATGGACACGCGCCGCTGGGGGCCCGGCGAGCGGATCGTGTTCGAACCCTATTCGCGCGAGATCTACGAGCAGTCGTTCGACTGGATCGAGAAGCACGGCATCTTCAGGGATGGCACGATGGGTAACGGTGCTTACGACAAGGCAACGGTCACCTTCGGCGGGATCTGAGCGCCGGCGCCAGATTGTCTCAAGCGAGATAGCCGGACACGCCGTCCCATAAGAGCTTCAGTGCGGTCACGACCAGCAGTCCGTAGCAGGCCCGGTAGATCTGCTGCTGGTCCAGCCTTCCATGCAGCCGCCAGCCGAGCCAGACGCCGGTGGGAATGGCGAGCAGGCACGCGGCCATCACGATCCAGACATTGCCTGATGGCCGCACCAGCAGCAGCCACGGCACCGCCTTGGTCGCATTGCCGACGGTGAAGAACAGGCTGGTCGTGCCGGCATAGACTTCCTTGGTCAGGCCGAGCGGCAGCAGATACATCGCCAGCGGCGGCCCGCCGGAATGCGCGACCATGGTGGTCACGCCGGAGGCGAGACCGGCCGCAACTGCGTTCGGCGTCGAGCGCGGGCGAATGGTCACCTTGGGGTCGCTCAGGAGCCACAGGCCGACGAAGATCAAGGTGACGACCGCCATCACGATCGCAACCGCACGATGGTCGAGCACGCGAAACAAGAGATAGCCGAGCGCAATGCCGACCAAGAGACCGGGCAACAGCAGCACGAGGTCGGGCTTCGACCAGGTCGAGGGCTTCCAGTAGCGCAGCGCGAACAGGTCCATCGCGATGAACAGCGGCGCAAGCAGTCCGCCGGCGGTCACGGGGTCCATCACGAAGGACAGCAGCGGAATGCCGACGATGGAGAACCCGCCGCCGAACGCGCCCTTCATGAAGCAGATCAGGAACACGCCGGCAAAGGCGATGAGGATTGTGGTGACTGTCAGGTCCATCTGCGCGTCTCCAAGCGCGTCACTTACACGTCCGTCACGCGCAAGTCCGTCATGCTCGTCCGGATAGCGCCATCAGTTCGCCTACGACCGCGGGTGCCGACCGTCCTTGTTCTGGAAAAACAGGCCGGGCAGCACTGAGGGCAGTCCAAAGGTCAATCCGAGGAACGCGAGAAACAGGTCGAAATAGCTCAGGGTCATTGTCGTCGCTCCGTTGGCACCGAGCGTATCAGGTGCAATTTGCTCTTTGCCCGGAATATGATCCGATCAACGTATCGGTACAATAAGAACATTGCTCTCGGTGCAATATTGGCTGGCGTCCGTATGCTTGGGGGATGTTTCCCCTCACGTCGGGCGGCAGCCCGCCCGCCGCGAGGCGTAGGGGTGGGGTGGAGCTGAGCAACGTCGCGGTCTTGCTGCGGTGGCACGCATCCTACGACCACGGCTCACGCGCAGGCGTGATTGCTCGACCTGGTGGTCGAGCTGGCAGCCGATCTGTGAGGGGTTCTGCGGTGCTAGCAGCCGAGCTTGTCGGCAACCCCACCAAAATCCTTGGCGACGATGTCCCAATTGCCGGTCGCTTCGAAGTCCACCTTCTGCAACGGCCCGTACTCCGTCGGCCTTGCGACGAACGCGGTCTTCAGGCCGTTCTTCTGCGCCGCGGCGAGATCGCCATTGTGGGCGGCGACCATCATCACCTGTTCCGGCTTGAGGCAGAGAAGGCGCGCGGCGCCGAGATAGGTTTCGGGATCGGGCTTGTAGTGCTCGAACAGCTCGGCCGACATGATGAGATCCCAGGGGAGTCCTGCGAACTTCGCCATGTTGGTCAGCAGCGCGACGTTGCCGTTCGACAGCGGCGAGATCACGAATTTCGTCTTCAGCCGGGTCAGGCCGGCGACGCTGTCGGGCCAGGGATTGAGGCGATGCCAGCCCTTGGTGAGGTGGTCGAGATCGGCGTCGGTGAGACCCTTGATCGCGAATTTCTCGACCAGATTCTCCAGCGAGCGGCGGTGCAGGTCGTCGAGCATGACATAGCCGCGCTCGGGATGTTTGCGCACGTCGTCCATCGAGGCCATGTACATGCCGCGCCAGCCGTCGACCAAGGCGGTCCAGTCGGCACTGATGCCGCGGCCCTTCGCCCACCACATGAAGTCGGTGATCAGGCTGGTGCGCCAGTCCACGACGGTGCCGAACACGTCGAAGACGAGGGCTTTGACCGCGGAGAGATCGGACGTTGTGGTCATGCTTCGCTCCGCTGATTTTACTGCGCCCCGGTTGGCTCCGGTCGAGATCGAGGGCTTTAAAGCATGATCCCTTCCATGCAACAATACCGGCAGTTCGCCACATCGAGCACAAGAGCGAGATGACCGGCCTGAACCCGTCGGGGTGCAAGTGCATCTGCCATGACAACCATCCCAGTCGCATACATATTGCTCGAGCATGCTCGCCTCCCGGACGAGCAGGTTTTGATCCAGGCACTACGCGTTCGTCATCCCGGCTTGCGATGGGGCGAGAGCGGCATCGCACCGAGCGACGGCGCCGACGGTCCGATGTTCATCCGCGCCGGCGATCATCTCATGACGATCCTCGTGATGCCGGCGCCCATCCCTTTCGATCAGCAGCTGTGGGAGCGGGCCTCCTGGTTATGGCCCGAAGCCTTCCAAGCGGCCGGCCACCATCGTGCGCATCTCATCGTCTCGATGCTGGGCCCCGCCGAAAGCAACGCAGGAACGAAACCGCTTGGGTTTGCCGAGAGTGCGCACCTCACGACGGCCTTTGTCGGCGCGGTACTCGAAGTGCTGCCCGGTGTCGTTGCGGTCGTCTGGCGAGGAAACGTCGGCCGCCCTCCCGAGATGTGGCTGGAACAGTCACGCAGCGCGTTCGACCTGTATCCAGATCAACCGTTCGGGCTGTGGATGGAGATCGTCCCCTTCCGTTCCGGCAGAACGACAGGGGCTTTCACGGTCGGATTGTCCGCATTCATCGGCCGAGAAATCGAGTTCGAGGTGGACGGGCTTGATGGACGCGCCGTGACTGCCCGCGTGGCACAGCTTTCATCATACCTCATCGCAAACGGCCTCGACGCAGGACCCAAGAGCGGCGCCGTGTTCGAGGCCGACTCCGAGATCGATCATTGCGTCGCCGTGCTCCACCGCAACTCGCGCTTCAACATCGGACCGGTCATTTCATTCTCATCCCTTGATGATCGATCAGGGAGAATCAGGACCTATCCGATCATTCCCGCCGCCATAGCCCGGAATCATCCGCTGCTGGTCATGTTGGGCAAGGTCGGGCTTTTCGACCCGGCACAAGCGGAGAACCAAATCAGGCTGAGGCCCGATCACTACCAGTCGGAAGTCCGCCTCGAGAGTTTCGATCAAGGCCTCTCGCAGGCGCTGTCCGGCATGATCGCAACCGACATCTATGCCGCGGCCGACACCAACGCTCGCCGCGCACTCGCGAATGGAGATGTGGCGTCCGCGAGGTCGATTCTCCAACCGTGGGCCGATGAAGTCGGCCAGCTTCAGCTGGCCGCCAAGCTCGGCCTGACCTTGTGCGACGCGTTCCTGTTCATGCCCGCGCCGTATCGCAGCCCGTAGCAGCAGCGGGCGATGAATCGACTCCGTGCCCCGGCGTCCGGCCTGGGCAGAGTAGCCGAACGTTCACGCGCGCACGGGCCGCGACCATCAATCCAGATGGAACTTCGCCAGTTCGCGGTGCTCGGCCTTGATGTAGCGCACGGTGCCGGTCACGGAGCGCATCACCACCGTTTCGGTTTCGATCACGCCATCCTTGCGGAACTTGACGCCCGACAGCAGCGAGCCCGTGGTGACGCCGGTGGCGGCGAACAGGCAGTCGCCGCGCGCCATGTCCTCGATGCCGTAGATCATCTTGGGATCGTTGACGCCCATCTTGGCGGCGCGCTCGACCTTCTCGCCGGAATCGAGGATCAGGCGGCACTGCATCTGGCCGCCGATGCAGCGCAGCGCCACCGCCGCGAGCACGCCCTCCGGCGCGCCGCCGGTGCCGAGATACATGTCGACGCCGGTGTTGTCGGGGTCGGCGCAATGGATCACGCCGGCGACGTCGCCGTCGGTGATGAGGCGCACGGCGGCGCCCGTCGAGCGCACGCTCTCGATGATGCTGGCATGGCGCGGACGGTCGAGCACGAGAACGGTGATGCCGTCCGGCTGGACGCCCTTGGCCTTGGCGAGGCGGCGGACGTTTTCGGCCGGCGTGGCGTCGAGTTCGACAACGCCTTTGGCGTAACCGGGGCCGATCGCGAGCTTCTGCATGTAGACGTCGGGCGCATGCAGCAGCGTGCCGCCGTCGGCCATCGCCATGGTGGCGATCGAGCCCGGCATGTTCTTGGCGCACAGCGTGGTGCCTTCGAGCGGATCGACCGCGATGTCGACCTGCGGGCCGGCGTTCATGCCGACCTTCTCGCCGATGAAGAGCATCGGCGCCTCGTCGCGCTCGCCCTCGCCGATCACGATGGTGCCCTCGATCGGCAGCTTGTTGAGCTCGCGCCGCATCGCGTCGACGGCAGCCTGGTCGGCCGCCTTCTCGTTGCCGTGCCCGCGCAGCCGCGCCGAAGACACGGCCGCCCGCTCCGTCACGCGCACGATCTCCAGCGTGAGAATGCGCTCGAGCAACGCCTGCGGCGGGACTGAAATATGGGTCGACATCGGCTAACTCCTTCGAAACAGTTTTGGACGGAAATCTCCGTCCGCATCAACTCACAACGCCCACGGTTCGTTCGAACGAACCGCCTTATTGTTTAAGCATAACCTCTCCGGAAAACCGCTTCACACTTTTCCGGGTCATGCTCAGTTCTTCTCGATCCGGATCACCTGCGGCCGTCCGCTGATCACCTTGTCCTTCTGCACAGCGGCAAGCGCGCGGCGCACCGCGTCCTCATGCGTGGCATAGGTGATCAGGATGACGGGCACGGGCACAGCCTTGCCGTCGGCCGGCGCAGCGCCGCCATTGGGATGACGCTGCACGATCGACTCGATCGAAATCTTCTGCTCGGCGAGCCGGGTTGCGATCCGGGCCGCAGTGCCGGGGAAATCGCGCGCCAGCAGGCGAATGTAATAGCCGCCCTCGTGGCGCTCCATCGGCGCCTTCTTGGTGTCGCGCAAATGAGAGATCGGCCGGCCGAACGGATTGGCGCGGATGCCGCGCGCGACGTCGGCGATATCAGCGACGACGGCGGACGCGGTGGCGGCACCGCCTGCGCCGGGGCCGACCAGCGTGATCGGCGGAATGCCCTCGCCATCGATCGT
>Ga0307510_10010554_pt1 | contig 10973 bp, 15 predicted proteins | sample 12_EM_MG_FD_207224 | JGI IMG/M metagenome (GOLD analysis project Ga0307510, IMG submission 207224) | Populus trichocarpa ectomycorrhiza microbial communities from riparian zone in the Pacific Northwest, United States - 12_EM | ecosystem: Host-associated > Plants > Roots > Unclassified | place... | reverse complement strand
CATATTATAATACCGTGATAAGTTAGGTTTTGGGTGGGAGGACGGGGGGAGGGGGAGGGAGGGAGGGAGGGAGAAGGGGACCGGTCCTACGCGTGAGCAACCCGAAGGGCTGTTGTAGAGCGCTGCTCTTGAAAGAATGAAGGAATGAACGGAATAAAGAGATAAGAGAGAGATGGAGAAATCTGCATTGGAATGAACCGATTTGGCGTGCTGGAGAAGGAAGCCTGAGTATACTGAGAGTGGTGGGTGTTCTGGGAGTTTCTATCCTAACTGCTCACACTCCCTCCATTATTCCCCTCCGTATAGTACCTGGAGTTCACGATTACCAGGCTAGAACTGCAGATCATGGTCGGCATATCTTCCTTCTCTCGTTGGTTATGTGGCTAGTTACTTACCTTACTACATTACCTTCGTGGAAAATACTCTGAAAGAAGAAAAAGGGACTAGCCTAACAGTTAGGTTAGGTGATGGTAGTAGCCCGGCAGCTAGGATCCTAACAGCACAGTATATTCAAGGTGCTACAGTGGTGCCAATGATCACAAAAAAAACCCCAGATTTCTACCGCAGAGAAAAAGTACAGTACGTTCTTGTCCCAATCAAATAGATTACCGATAGGCATCATATATAGGGTTCTAGGCGAAACTCGTGCTCGGGGGTGGGAGTTAGAGTTTATTCGAAGGTGGGGGGTGGGGCAGTCGGAATTGGCATGGCACAGTAGCTTTGGGAGGATATTCCCCCCACTTGTGTGTGCTACGGTGGTATGATACAGTACTGTGTAGGTAGTGCTGTAGAATAGCAAATTAGCTGAAATAATACCCCGAGTGCTGGAGTGTGATGGATTATCCCAATTCCACAATGCAAAACCAACCAACCAACCAACCGGACTACATATCCCCCCCCCTCCCCTCTCGAGAAAAAAAGGAAGAAAAGAAAAGAAAAACCACCACTATAATGACAATCCACACCTTTACACACCATCCCACATCATCTCTTCCGATCACCACCACAGCCTGCCCGACTCCACACCAGTTCACCTCACCTCGCCCCCCTCACAATATACCAATCCGCTTCCAAAGAAACCACGGAATTCTGACGCAAACAGATACTCGAACCCCCTCCCCTCCCCAAGCACAGTACTCGATGCTTCCCACTCACTATGACTTCAACCACCCCGGTAGTACAGTACCCATCGGAAGAGTCTCCAAAGCGTCTCCCCTAAAGTTCCTCTCATTATTACTTCATCTGCTCGTCCATCCGTCTTCGGAGTGGGATGAGGGAGGGATGTTAATATTCGCCATGACGTGAAACGTGTTAGGCCGATAGCGAATATAGAGTTGGATTCATAGGCTTGCCTTAACCTGATAGATATGATAGTGGAGGGAGTTACTCCGGGTTTCGACTTGACTGGGTTGAAGGGTAGGATTGCGGACCTCACCCCGGAAACAGAGCTGGAATAAAGGGAGGAAAGGAGGAAGGTAGGTGGGAAGATGAGGTAAATATCAGAATCCTCGATCTATCAACTACCGGTTGATTGGTTATAGTTCCACCTGGTTATCGTAGCTCTATCCAATATTGCAAGCGCCCATCCGCCGTCTGCCGCATCGCTCCGCTCGGGCGCAATAGCATGCTATGGAACCCCTACTACTTTGCATATCAGAGGTTTATAATATTGCAAGCGCCGGTCTGGACCAACCCCACGCCCCACTGCTATTACGGCTACTTGGTCTTCTAGAACATTTCCCCACTCTTCAGCTCAGATCCCATCACAGCCCACCACGACCCCGTGCACGAACCACCCGGGTACCTACCAGGGAGCGAAGCAAAAGACAAAAAGCATAGCAAAACAAAGCAAAACAAAACAAAATGACCGTTACAAGTACTCGAGCAGAATACTCTAGGGTATCACGCTTCTCCACTCCACCGGCCCACTCGGGGGGAAAACGTTCATATAATAACTGCCTACGATAGCCCCCTCGCCCATCACCGTCGGTTCTACTGAAATCTATCCGCTTGTCTTTGCAGCCTCCTTCCAAAAGAAATAACAATCCATAGCTAAAATACAATAGTGTAGGAAACGAAGAAAGAAAAGACACAATACACCCAACTCCAGCGAGTAGGCGATCCCGGGAGTGGCAGTGATAAAAAGACAATGGAGAAACCCTATAACAATGCAAAAAAGGCCGGGCAGTTAGGAAAACTGCAGGAAACAAAAGTTAAAGAAAATATTACACCCGCACTCCACACACAATCCTCCTTTTGATATTATGCCCTAACACAAACACCCGTAGGATCTATCCATGACCTACTCGTCGTTGTCTTCCTGCTTGATTCTAGTTCGCCTCCTACCTTCACTATCAAGCGTCTGCAGGGTAATGGCGTCGCTGTCATCATCGGCGCCTCTGGTCCCGTTCAATCTTCCAGGATATGCCACGTTCTGATCAGCGACAAAATCGCGAAGGCGTTCCTAAGACACGAATTAGGATTTCACGTCGTAGAAAGGCGCATACACGATGGATTATACATACCTTTCCAATATCTACGGCCTGTTGGCCCATAGCATTAGTGACTCGAAGGATCGGTCCCCAAAGATTCAACGTATGGACCACATATGCCGCAGCGCAACATAAGAGCAGGAAGATAAAATAAACAGGACTTCGTAGAACTATCACTCCCACATTAGCCTCCCACGTCACGTGGGCCGCAGATTGTGAATACTAACCGGCCCAGATTTCGTTCCATCCCAAGGCGAGCATGAGGCCCCAGAAATATATCGGAATCTCTGCTACAGAACTAACAGTGCTCCTCTTGGCTTCAACGAAAACTGCGTCTGCCATTCTTTTGAACCTAGTCGACAAGTCGACTTGCTTAGCTTCGCCGAGTACCTCAAACTCGTCCTTGGCAATGCCCATCTCATCAACATCCTCCTCGAAGTCGGTAGGCGGATCACTGAGGAATTCGGTCAATGGTGGCTCCGCTCCTGTAGAGAGGCGGATACGGGAAATCAGAGGAATCAACTTGAGTGTTGCCTCACGAGCAGCAGTGTATGTTTGCTCGATAGGGTCTGCGGGTCTCCATACCCGAGGAACCCCTTTCTCATCGTAGCGGAAACGGTCCTCAAAGCTAGTTAACGGTTAGCAAAAGTACAAATACATCACAAAAATCAAATTAACATACTTCTCTCTCAGCTTAAGTAGTATATTGCCCTCCATAACTTCCTCCTCAATTTTAGCCTTAAGAACTCCCCAAGCCTTCTTCCGTAGTTTCCATGCCCCGATATCCCGCTCTTTCTCAGTGGCATTAAGACTGCCAGCCCGGGTAAGAAAACCCTCAACACCTTCGCCAACAGTCTCGGTCCATACTTTCCAAACCCTATCCCAAAGATTACCCTTCTCTTTCGAGTTATCTTCCATTCTTCTGAATTCCAACTCAACTGGTTCTGCGAGCTTGGACCGAATTGCCTTCTCGAGACGAGCCACAAGCCGTTTCATTTCCTCTCCCCTTAACCTTGCTGCAATTTCATCTAGCGCAGCTTGTAGGGAGGTGAGTTCGTTTTCATAATTAGACCATTCTGCCCCAGGAATATACGACTCAGAGGCCTCTGCAATGAACCTGTCAATAACCGTGGACCTTGTGTGGTTAACCACGGCAGCGAAATCATAGTTCGAAGATGCGCTCTGTCCTGAAGCATTTGCCGACTTCAGGATGCCTGTAATTTCTTCTGTGAACTCTTGTACGGCCCTCTTCGCCAGAGCAGAAAACTGGCCAACGACAAGACCTCGCAGCCTCCCCTCTAAGTTCTCCCGAAGGTCTTCTCTCTTGCGCTCAAAGACTCCTTTATGATATCTCCCTCCAGATTCCTCAAATCCCTCCATTGCTTCGCTAAGAGCCTCCTTCATAGCACTCCCGAGCCCCTCAAGCACCCTGCCAACCTTTGCTTGCTCCTCAAATGGTGACATGATCTCGTTAAACCCGGCCGTGCAAGTTGCCGCAATTTCGTCACAACGATACTGAGCTAAGAGCTCTTGTTGGGAAGGCAAATCAAGATCTTTGTTTGTGACGATCTGCGTCCACACACCTGAGGCGTAATGCGGGAACCCATCTGCAGGTATCCGCCTGTGGTATGCCGGCAGGAATACTCCGCCGCCATCACCCCTCTGGCCCACCCCATTAGACCCGCTCATGACCTCCACCTCCGGCGAAATACCTTCACGGAATCGCTTTCGTAGTTTTTGAGTCTCCTCAACAAACTTTTCCGGTTGAAGGATCTTGTGAGGTAAAGCGACAAATTGAAAGTCAAAAAAATCACTGATTTTCGAGTCTTCTAAACCGGGTGGTTTTGACAACGAGGACCAAATCCGGTTCAAATCCTGCATAAGTGTATTCGAAAGATTTTGAAGTGGAGTATGTCCAATATGGTCACGGATTACGAAGAATAGGAGAGATCGGTGAGTTGTACTAGAAAAGAGTGTCAGCGCCGTCTTGGTAAATACATCAGAGGGCTTAAAAACCTCCTATCCTTCAAGAATAGGCCAAGATTGACTTCAAAAACGGTTTTGAGTAAACCCATGTTGGCGCCCTGGTACAAACCGACTTGATGTTCCCAGATGTTGACGATCTAAGTAATCCAATGTCAGTAAATAGAAATCAAACAGCTCCATAAACTCTTGGAACGGTGAACCTCTGCAACGGCACTTTGACTAATCCCCACAGTGAATGAAAGGAACTAAAGCTCACCAAAACTTCGCTTGTCGCTAATGCGAACAATGCGCTCTTCCTCTCAAAGTCTTGATCCTCCCCTCTCTCCCTACCGTCGGTACCCTCAACATCCATGACCAGGATATTATTTCCCATCGCACGCGGACCGGGCTTGGTATCTTCGACAGCTCTAGACATCCATATTCCCTTGGTGGTCTGTCTGCGAGCCTGCTCGTCCATTACCGAGAAATGCGTTCCGAACAGATGGTTGAGAAGGGTGGATTTACCGGTGGACTGAGAGCCAAAGACAGCGACGACATGGTATGAGAAACCGGCGGTGATCAGATTTTGCGCTGTCAAGTATGCTGGAAGGTACGGCCTAGTTGAAGGTCAGAATTGAGCTCTCCCGGAGATAACACAGGGGGCATTAAAGGGGCCGTCCGCACAACGAACAAAACAATCAACATGGTTAGATAACGTACGCAAATTCCTTATTCTCATCTATTACTTGAATACCATTTGAATAGGTATCCGAAGCATCTTTCGTATGGGCTCCATTTCGCCCTATGCTGCCGGATCGGCTATGACCGCCACCCCCGTTGAAGGACATTGTCTGTATGGTGTTACTTTGGGGTCGAGAGGTATTAGAGTTTCGCTCGCTAGATTGAAAGCGTATAAAAGGCTTGACGGAGCGAGAGGTAAGAGTTTAAGGGGGTGTAATTTATGTCGGGCTGGGAGAAAACGACACCAGGATACCGGCATCAGGAGGAAGACGGCAATATGAAGGTTGACCAGAAATCTGGTCTTTGAATCCCTTGGCGCGTGACTAAGCCACCGGAGTTGAAAGAAGCTTAGTCATTGTCGCGTCACACCTCTGACCCTCGGCCTGGGCACACCACCGCACCAGCTGTCAAAAAGACGTGGTCCATGACCCCGTGGCGGTTGCGGCTCTGAGAACCTTTTCGGTCCACGAAACACCACGTATCTATGGCTCCTTCAGTCTGGTGCAAAATATGGCCGTACAACAAGTCCTGAAACGAGGAGCGGGATGCCAACGTAGACTATCCACTTGCTCTCCAAACAACGACCGCAGTCATGTATAGTACTCGATTCAGTCGTGCATCACCGGTATGCGTCTTGCCGGCGATCTGGTGACCCTACGAATAGCTGCTCGTGATCTCTTGAACGGAGTCCATCGCCAGGTGCTCCAGCTACTATTAGAACTGAGTGAGAACCACTCGATACAATAGATAACCCTTGATAGCGAAGCCCAACCGAGCTGAGATACACTAGTGATACCGGTCCCAATCCAATGTGGTATTGGGCCCGCAGCTCCCACTTCCATTTCCCGAATTGTCTTCCGCCCCCCCCGCAACAAAAGTGAGGGGAACGCAGCTTGCAGTATGTGTCAGACCGGATTTCTGCATCTAGACCCCCGCTTTACCTCTCGCCCCAAAACTCTGTAGGCCCGACAACGTAGAAGCACTAGCTCGCAAATACCACTTCAACACCTGCTTCGTTGATGCGGGCATCATGATCTCATCATTTTGCTCGTAACGTGTTGCTGTGTAATTAGCCTGTCACAATATAAAACGAGTGATATCTTGTGATTACTTGGACCAGTCATGCTTGTGCTCGCAAAATATGGTATATGAGATTCTAAGGGAGATTAGTTAGTTCGCACTTAATGCGCACCACACCTTAAAACCAAAGATTAGAGGAATTAGGGTTGGGCCTCACTAAAAAGCCGGTAGACACCAATGAGAATCCGAGCAAGTTCGTAACTTTAACATATCATACCGGTAGTGGAAACGTCAAATATGAACCAGCCGCGCATCCAACACCCAAGAGACGTTGGTCTTTTCCAAAATCAAATTTCTGGGGGATGGGGGGTTTATAATTATCTCCCCTCGAGATGACAACGGCCTCCGGTGTCGCTGTCCGGGGGGTTCTTTGGCGGTGGGAGGGTAATGAAAATTAGGATAAAGAGATTGGTGAGAATACCCGTCTATGGCGCTCGCACTATATCTAGGACCTAGCTGCTAAACGGGGTCTCTTTTCTCGTGACCCAGTTTTGCTAGACCCTGGCCTTCTATGAAACCCGGGCCGTCGGGTACTTCGTCTCTAGAACGACTAGACTTGAATAGGAAACCTTCCAATGGTGAACACTGTGGCGCTCTCCGCTAGTTTTTCCTGGTTCAACCAATCGACCTCTATCTAAAGAGCGGTATTGAGGTGGGTCTATTGCCGGTTTCTAGTGGGCTGGATAGCTTCTATCTCCAATATTCATAGGTTCGTCTGCCGGATGTCTCCCTATATCTCCTACTTAGTAAGGGTTCTCCCATGTAATATAGAGGTCTCCGCTGTATATCTAAACTCATTGCCAGCCCTCCCATAGCTACGGCTCTGGCATCACACCTTCTCTGCCCTTAGCTAACAGGAAAATACCCGGAGCATAGATGGTAAAGAAGAAAACATAAATGTGTCTCTCTAGACTGGGAATCCATATTTCGCTTGTTAGCTTTTGATGGAGAGGATAGCCAACTGACTTTAGTTAATGTAACCCAGATTGTAGTGTAATATACACCCCACCCTCCCGTTTTTAGCTACCACCCTCGAGAGACACCCCGGCACATAATTCTAGACCGTGTATCGATACGGTAGACACATGAAACAAGGGCCGCATCCACATCCCCGGAAATGCAGATGATCTGAGCCAACTCAAAATCTGATGCGATCCCATCCTCTCATGAAATTCTATGAATGGTGAAGATACGCAGCCTTCTCCCCCGTTAAGCGAGAAGCGACAAACAAGCAGACCGGCATGTCGCACTCCAGCGGTATCCTAGACCCCACCCAGGAGCACCCGCCTCCACTAACGCAGTCTCCGAAAGGCGAAACAAGCGGCACAAAAGCCAGTCCAGTCCAAAGGAAACATCCAAACCTCAGCCACCCCAGTATCTGTCCCAGCTGCCACCGCCCGCCTCCACATGCAACCGCACCACCACTACCCGCGCTTTGAACACTCTTCACAGCCACTCACCCGAAACCCCAAGCCTCCGCTCCTATCGCACCCTCCCCTCCTCAAAAGGATGCATGCCGATACTCAGATCCGCCCTAACTACCCACTGCCACCGAGCCCTCCCTGGGGCCGCCGGTCGCGGCCCCGGGTCACCAATTGAGGATTGGGCAACACCCATCAAGTCAAGCAACGGCAAGGGGAGGAGGGTGTCGGTGGCGGGTTAGAGGGCAAAGTGGGGGAACAGATGAGGTTGGAAGGGGCCCAGTTGAGCTTTGGAGGGAAACAGTAGGGGGGTTCCCAAGGCTGGGCTAGACAGAAATGCTGGTGGGGATTGCACTCGCGCGAGTGATTTTTGATGACCGTGGTGCGTATCGTGCTGTATGTTGGGTTGTTTTGGGTGTGGTTTAGCGGTGTTGGTGGGGCTGGAATGTGCGGGGTGTGGTTTTCAGTGTGGTTTTCAGATAGAATGGGGGGTATTTCAACTTTCGCGGGATCTGCTGCTGCTAAGGGTGAGGCTTAGAGCGCGCTTAGAGGATGGGCTTCTCATTCCAAGCTCTGCTCCAAACAGCTTTTAATTTCAAAGCCGACTTGGGACCATATCGGCTCTGATGGCCAAGTTGGTAAGGCGCGTCACTAGTAATGACGAGATCAACGGTTCAAATCCGTTTCAGAGCAGTCTATTTTTTTAATTTTTTCTCACCCTTGTTCCTGCCCTCCAATCTTCTCGTCCATAATAGCACTCCAAGCTAAAGCTCCCCTCTGGCAGCGGAAAGGCGATTGCCCGACTGAGACTTAACCCAATCGCGCACATCTGCTCACAGGCTTCAGAGGTGTGGTGAAATGAATATAATAATACCAGTATCCGCAGTACGGTTCAGTATCAGACTAACTTTCTACACCTCTACTCCACAGTTCACGATAAACGTGTACTGTACGCTCCATCCAGCATTCTCCCCGAGCACCGCGCGAGTTCCATTTGTCCTCGAGCGGGGTTCAGCATCGCTATCACATGATATCACCAGATTTCCTTCCTACCACCTAGAATCAAGCAACCCCCGCAACCGCACCATAAACCACCGGTATATGATGTCGTACTCGAGTAGAGAAGTGCAGGTCGGATACGGTTCTCCGCCCTACGCAATCCCCCCGCAGGCAGCCGTCGCCCTCCCAGCCCGGATACAAGCAAACAAGCGACTCCAGTATCAAGCCTTGAACAGCGATGCTCGGGCGCGGCAATTGCACGCGGCAATCCGAGATCATGCGTGGCCCCGTCTGCGGGGAGGAAAAAAAAAACAGAGGCATTTTGTCCGCGCAGATTCTGTTGAGTCGGAAGTGCTAATTGTGGGGTTGCTGTATGATACCGTCCTTGTATTATGGTCTAGGACCACGCTCGATTGGGGAAGGGGGTGTGCGTGGCTACTGTGTTTTCGGACACACATACCATACGTAAGTTAGTTTTCGGGTGTGGGGCTCTGCCCTCTTTGTGCCGGTTTGTTATCTCTAGTGTTTCTGTTTCTTTCTTTCTTTCTTTCTTTCTTTCCTACGTTGTTTGGGATGTTTGGAGGGGATGTTTGTAGCGGATTCTGGGAAGGTTTTTCGTTGCTTGTGGGCGTTTCGATCTGGACTAGCGTGTGGGATAATTTTCCCCGGCCTGCCGGCTCCCGTTGCGGTTACATCGGTATTTTGGGTGTGCGGGGATGGAAAGTCAGCTGGTGGGGTTCCGACAAGTGAAACATGTATGATACTGACGAAAAAGAGGGCTGGATGCTGGCTGCTACGGCTGCCAAGTGCTAGCGTCAGTATTAGTATCATACATAGTATGACAGTGTGACATGATTTTGTTTTCCAGACTGTGTTGAAAAAAAAGTTCCTTCTGGTCCCCTCCAAACACACAGAGCGCAGCCGCTGGATCCAAGTTGTTTTGTTAAGATAGTGGACGAGTACAAACTCCAGAGGAGCACAGCATATAGTGCTTTACACCTCTCATACTGGTAGTATTATATCCTCCTTAGCTGGGAGTGCTTGGAAAAATGGTGATGATTGTCGCGATATTGAGTCAACCTCACACCCGAGTAAAATTCCTAATTCTTGGTACTACAGATTGCTCTTCACTGGAAGCATAATAACTTGTATCATATCATAATTTTTTCTTTCCATGCACCTTTGGTTGTGTGAACCGAAGCCCTAAGCCAAAGTTTTTTTTTCTTTTTCCTTTTATCATATCATACTTCATTGTCTTTACGAACATACCGAGACTATTACTACCGTATGGTCCGGTGGGCGAGACAGGGGTTGGGACTTTCACATGTCTTCTTCGACTTCAGCGGGGCTTCGACGATGTGTTGTGGACGGTCGGCTGGTGGGTGGAAGAGGTGAGGCTCAAGGATGTGATCGACAAGCGAGGAAGGGGTTCGTTCCTTTTTCTCCTCCCCCATTTGCCGGGGAGGTTTTGCTGCCGTGTTCACATGTTTTTGGAGAATAGCAGCTGGTTTACTCGTACAGCGACACCTCCTATAACGAACGCCAAGAGCTCAGGCTTTTCTTTTCGTTATAGGGAGGTTAGAGTAGTGAGCATTAAAAATTTCCGAAAAGGCGGAGATGGGCTATCGATATGATTGATACAGGTAATGAAGTTGGTAGGCGGGATGGGGAGAAGGAAAGAGCGGTGGGAGGGCAAGAAGACGAAGACTCCCAGAAAACTGTGGGGATGGGGAGGGTTGTTGTTGGGAGATGTGGTTGGGCAGGAGGTACGGAACAAGGAGGGAGATCCAGGAGAGAAACCTTATCTGCGATGGAAGCGATGGTGTGAGAGTCTTTTAAGGGCGAGCGGATAAACACCCTCGCAGCGAATTTTTCAATTGGCTGTCGGCTCTAGTCGAGAGATTTTAACGGTTTTAAACCGGCTTAAAGCCTCAATTTCTCCGCTCAAGTCCATTTTGGGGGCATCACACTCACCTCCAAGAAAATTTGCGCTCTTGCTACACGAATATTGGATGAGCCGCAGCTGAGCTCGCATCTTGGGAAGCAAAGGAAAGATTTACGTATCCAGAAGGCGGGAAGGGCTTCTTTTTTGGTTGTGTTGAGGAGTCTTGTGAAGTTTAACTTGCCACAGAGATTCTAACCACTCCATCCATCAGCTGGGGAGAAGTCTAGCGGGAAGAAATTCTGATCTCAGGCTGATCATATCGTCAGCTCGCACAGAGGTGTTCGGATTACTGTACTCGAGTATTTATTAACCTGGTTGCAGAGAAGGAAA
>Ga0307510_10010552_pt1 | contig 10973 bp, 6 predicted proteins | sample 12_EM_MG_FD_207224 | JGI IMG/M metagenome (GOLD analysis project Ga0307510, IMG submission 207224) | Populus trichocarpa ectomycorrhiza microbial communities from riparian zone in the Pacific Northwest, United States - 12_EM | ecosystem: Host-associated > Plants > Roots > Unclassified | place... | reverse complement strand
AGCTGGATGAAAAAGGCAGATTTCTCAGGGGGCAGATGTCTGCCAGAGTCAGGAAAGGTCTCATTGGAGTCCGCTCAGCGCGTGTGATCGCATGGTATAGGTCTCGAAGCGTCAGCATAGCTATAGAACTGAGCAGGATGAAAAAGGCAGATATCTCAGGGGGCAGATGTCCGCCAGAGTCAGGAAAGGTCTCATTGGAGTCCGCTCGGCGGGTGGGATCGTATGGTATAGGTCTCAAAGCGTCAGCATGGCTATAGAAGTGAGCAGGATGAAAAAGGCAGATATCTCAAGAGGCAGATGTCGGCCAGAGTCGGGAAGGGTCTCCTTAGAGTCCGCTCAGTGAGGGGAATCGAATGGTATACGTCTCGAAGCATCCGCATGGCTATAGAGGTCAGCAGGAAGAAAAAGGCTGATACGGCACTGGGCACTGGCTGATGTCTGCTAGAGTCGGGCAGGGCCTCATTTCAATCCGCTAGAGTCAGGCAGGGCCTCATTGCAATCCGCTAGAGTCAGGAAGGGTCTCATTGCAATCCGCTAGAGTCAGGAAGGGCCTCATTGCAATCCGCTAGAGTCAGGAAGGGCCTTATTGCAATCCGCTAGAGTCAGGAAGGGCCTTATTGCAATCCTCTAGAGTCAGGAATGGCCTCATTGCAATCCGCTCGCTGAGGGGTAATGAATAGTGTCAACCTGGATGGAAGAGCATGCCACTCTCCGAAGGTTGATAATATTCAATAGTTCCACTGATCCGATCATGAAGCCTGATACGAGATATGCAAGAACTTAGAAACCTTTTGCGAGTGTTGTTAGCAGTGATCAAATAAGAGGTATGTTTTGGGTCGTTACCGGGACAATAGATGGTTAGTCATCCTATTTTTAGATCATTTTTTGTCTGAACAGCCTTTATCTGGTAATAAAGTAGTCCGTTGTAAGTAGAGGCCATCAGGGGCCGGGAGAGTTCCCCAATGCAGACCCCTTTGGGTCACTTACCTTTGTGTTCATCGGGAGATTTGAGTGTGAAATGGACCATCCAGGTGCACTGGGCGGACAGGATGCGGGTTGTATTGCACCCAATAAACTAGGATGCAACCATTGTCCTGGGGCCATCTGAGGGCACGCTGGGCGGCCAGGATGCTCCAGACGGAGTTCCTGCGTCCAGACGCAATGCCTATCTGTCTGGAGCAAACGCTTTTTTTGCTGATCTAGTTGGGTAACTGGGTCCCATGGTAGGGTAATCATGTTTCCAAGCTAGGGTAACTTGACCCCCTTATGCCTTTATTGCCGTCGGGGGTCCGTGCGACCACATATAATCTTGCCCCGGAGACCCGTGCAATGTTTACTATATGTCTTTAACTTTACGCCAACATATTCTCCAAAGGTTACTCTGTCCAACCCTATGTTATCAAGTCACTTTGTAGACACTTGTACCCACTCATGCCTGCCGGTAGTATACTAAGTATACTGGTCTAGCCTCAATCTGGTTACCTCTAGGTATACCATATGAGCTTGAGTCTAGTCCACTGTAGCTACCTATCTGTAGGGTTATTACACTGTAACCTCTTGCGACATCAACCAATTTCACCTGGAATACTTGTATAAGCTCATCAAAGGTCCCCTCCTATATATCTTGCGAACAGCATCCTGTCGATCAGACAGCCCCAACATCTATGGTTTTATGAGACAGGTTCCAATAATAGTATCTTTTGCTATTAAGACGCAACTATGACACCATCTGGTGTTGTCACACTATCCCAATACCCGGGTCAGATGAGGGTGTTAGCTACACAGGATGAAGGTAGGGTAACCCCAGGGTATACAAAACTAGGTGGAAAAGCTATGCTTTTTCCATATGCCTAACAGTATTACGCAATTTAGCATTCAGTTATCAACTCACATGGCCAATGTCAGCTCTGTACAGCCTTAATAAATTATAAATACTAGTCTTATTGTATCCTCTATTTCTATATACTCTTCTTACCTTTACCCAGCTACCTACAGCTACCTAAAATCACAGTAATGTAGAGCAACACACTAAAATCAACTTACTCAAATCTAGAAACATATTGTTCCTCTTTCATTTACTTCTGAGGTTATGCACTGGCCTTAGTTACCCTACTTGTCCCAATACTTCACCCCTATCTCAAGTACCACTCATTTTCATCCCCTACCCCTCCTCTACCACCCCTCTCATTCATACCATAATTTTATCAGATAATTTTAAAAGTATTGCATAGCTAAAAAAAACATTAATTAAAAACTTCTCAACTCATTTCTTTTTTTTTCCTAGCTACGCTAAATAATTGTATTATGATCATTTATTTATCTCTTGTCGCTACCTTTCATCCTTGCTGATCTGAACCCCTTTCTGACTCCTGCTGGCTTCTATCCCTTCCCTCTACAGCTCAGCTTACTCTGCTGTTCTAACAGTGCCTCTGATTAAACTGAACCTGAAACCTAAATAACTCTATTTCCATTGAGAGTTGCAATAGTATCATAATAATAAGATGATATTCTATATTTAACCAGCTACCAACATCTTACACTATCTTAACCTAGAACTAGCTTATCCGATCATCATAAGATCATCTGAAAAAATTGTGGTATTAGAGGGACCAGGGGTACGGGAGGGATAACGCATGAGAGTGGGTGGTATGGGAGACCTTTATCGCAAAATTAATCCCCGATAAACCCCAATTAATAAGCCAAATGAATGTGGCTGTGGTCAGGCCTAACGAGTACCTCACCACAGACGACATTCTTGAGCAGGGGAAATTTATCCACTTTGGCTCCTGCACTACCGAAGAGTACTCGAGTATAATACGGTACTCGAGTACATTACTGGCATCGTATTACAGTAACGGTATCTGGGAGAACGGAGAAGCCGCATTACCATAAGATGACCACAGCTTCTACGGCACTTTCCATACCTTCGACACGGAAAGAAAAAAACATTATTACCGTACAAGTGCGGACGCCCCTTGCTCACACCTGTGCTCTGCCACGCACTGGTGCGTAGAAGTATCGGCATCGTGCTACGGTATACTAACACTTTTAGATTATTATTCATCATTCGTTGCCGTTGACTTCTTTGAACAAGCATCGAGAACGAGACAGTCAAAGTGGGTGTCAGTAATGAAAAAAGAAAAGGAAAGGCCTTTTCTTTGACCATTAATTTTTATTTCTTATTCAGCCCTGCTAAAAGCGTACCGGTAGTGTAGGGTATGATGGGTTAGTTTTCGCATGTCTGTGAGTGAAGTGGACCTTCCGCCAAGCTTTGCAATCTCCGCTTGATCCTGGCCAACCTTGTGGTTTGACCGGTTTAGGGTCTTCCAAGAGATCCATGTGCCTGCAGATAACTTCCCCCTTTCACATTTTTCGCTTTATTATCGATTTCGGAAGGGTCGTCGGTTTGTCCCTCGACGCCCCGGTAGGCGTTCGGATTGGCTCTCTCACCGCGAGAGGTAGAGTTTATGGCTAAAAGTAGCAAAGTGGGTTGTGGGGAATTGTGTTCGAGGTAGAGAAGAAAAAATCCTTTGAGAGATCCCGGCACTGGCGATTTTTTCGAAATCGATAATCTTGGGAAGCTGCGATGGGTTTGCAGCGAGATGGAGACTCCGGTCCCTCTTTCCCTTTCTTTTTTCGTTCTTTCACTGTCTCGATTTCGTTATCGATGGGGGGAAAGGAATGGAGAGGGAGGATCTCTTGAGGCGGTGCAATAGCGCTAGCGCCTCTCGAAAGGATGCTTGCCTGAACCGGGTTGCGCGTTTCCATTTGTTGAACCTGACCTCAGCGGCGATGGTAAAGTTTGGGATACGGTAGGGTGAGGGAGATGGAGGTGCATTTGGGGAATATTGGACGAAACACCGGTAGAGGGTCAGATTCCGATGAATCGTACAGTACATAAGATCTGTTTATTCTCGGGTCCGTGATGAGTGAGGGTCTCTGAGTGGTGTTGTAATACTTGGGATTTGGGGCTCCTACCGGTAGTCCTTTTAGTTCGGTGTTCTGGACGTTGCCGCGCTCTGTACTTTACCTCGCTGCTACATACCCGAACTTGTGCTCCCAGGGGCTTTCCAACTTGTGTACGGCCCGATGCTGGGCAGTCCCTGAATCGCTGCTTCTGAGCTCCTGCTTCAACAAGAGTGTTGGTGTTGATGGCACAAGTACGAATCCCAGCAAAACAGCCTCTCGTCACGTACGATATTCCTGGTCGGATACTCGTGGATTAATGTTGAATTTATGTTGCTGTTATTCCACTGTGAACGTCTTTTCCCACTTTTCCCCTTCTTACCCCTTCTTTCCTTCATTCCTGTTCTTTCCTGCCCTATTTCCGGGATAAGTTACATGCACTTCGGCACACGCATTCAGTGAATGTGCAAGTATTCGTACCGTGCCCAAGTCCTTACCGTCCACCGTGCTCTACATTACTTAGAGAGAGTATGTACCATTCCCTCCGGACCCAAGAAGAACCCTCGCTCTCTCAAATTTCCTTAGCAGCTGACGGGTTGTCTCATCTCCAGTCTAGCCACAGCGAGACGAGAAACGGGCACACACCTTTCCGCTCCCTTCCTCTCATCCCACCCCCTTCTCTTCTGCTTTCATCTGCCTTCTCCCTCCTCCCTCCCCTTCACTCTCTTGCCGCCAACTTGGGTTCTTAGCCAGAGGCTCTTCAAATTCATCTTCGCTGCTTTTCGGTCAGCGAGCCTCTATCAGTCATTCCTTAACCCTCACTTCGGGCGCAGATCCCCTATCCTGCCTCACCATAGTCATTCATTCATTCATTCATTCATTGCCGACGAAACCACCGTCCATTCACTCATTAATTCGTTCCTTGCACCTTTTGCCTGTCACGCGTTCTTTTCAATTCTTGACGTCTCTCTAAGCTTTCAGTCACTCGGTGAAAAAGAAAAGGAAAAAAAAGCAGAAAAAGAGGGATTGTCTGTCATTGTTCTTCCGAATTCAGTACATACTTGCAACAATAGTACATAGCAGGCTCGATTGCGATTCATCCGACATCCTGCATTGTGGCCGTGTTTTTGCTGTTCGAAGGAAATTGGTTTGTTTCCAGTGACTTGGAAGGTTGGTATCAATGACTCTGGGGGAATGTTTGTTGCAACAGCGGGAAATGGGGGACTCTCGATATTGATTTTTTAAAAGGTTAGGTTATGAGTTGCTAACTTGACTTGTACTATAGTTTAATTATGCATCCTGGTAGGCATCACGTTCATATGCGTCGGTCGGCGGCCGCCATGCCTGTGCCGGTACCATTTGGGGAGGCTCCTACGATAGCCCTCCAGGGACGCGCTGATACCACCAGTGACGCTTCTGAATCCACTTCGACATGTAAAGCTGGCGATACTTCATCTAGATGCGAGAAGCCTGCTGGTGCCACCAATTCGGCATTGCCAATTGTTTTGGGGTCGATGTAGGTTTTGCCATTTTTGAAATGTTGGTAAAAGTTCTAATAATTGAATCAGGGTTCCTATCTTTATTGCCGTACTGGTGTTGGTGTGGTTGCATCGAAGACATACTCAAAAACTCAAGAGAGAAGATGCTATGGACAAGACGAAGAGCATGGATTTTGGATTGGGTATTGGGCCCGCAAGTAAATATTCTGCCAATGGGACTACCCCTGGAGGAGAAAAATCTAGTGGAAACGGGCGCCGCCAACTCTCCATGGATATTGGTGTTAATTCACCTTATCTGCTCCCAGCAGGAATCCACGGTTCGAAAGATAGTTTGCATTCGCTGGCTAGAAGTGCTGATGATCGTTATGGACGCCCGGTGACTGCCGATTCGAGATGTAGCCCGAGCTCTCCCCTCGCGCATGGCTCCTCGCCCTGGTCAGATCCAAATTCACGTCATATAAATCATAATAACAAGAGTAACAACAACCGCGATCGCGATTCTTCCCTCTATGCGCCCTCAACCGGACACGATGACAGCCCGGATGGTTCTCAGATGAGCATGACGACCGAATTGCTCAGTGGAGCCCAACGAATGCCCACCTCGACCCCACCAAGATCTGCTTCTCTTCCAAAGAACCCCTCATCACGTGTCCCCGTTATCAGTGTTCCGACTCCAGCTGTCATTAGGTCGCCTCCCCACGGTTCTTCAGTCAACAGTTCCCGTGATGAACGAGATTCCTACATGAGCGATGATGACCTCCGTCGTAGCCACATGCACCTGGCAAAGCAAATTGATAATGTTCAGCAACCCGCAGCTGTTAAGGCTCCTAGTGGACACCCACCAGCTCTTCAGGTTAGACAGGCGTCTTCCGATCCCTCAGCGCTTCCACAATTTGATATCACTTTGAGTCCATCGCCTGATCTGGGAGAACCTGTTGGAGTAGCTTCAGATTGGCAGACTGAACAAAGGCCCCGACCTGTTTCTGATGATCAAAGCGATTATGGGGATGGTATCCAATTTAGGCTCTCCACTGCCTCGGCTGGTAGTGACCACGCCCCAGCCGCTGCTACTCCCGCCTCCGGACCTGAACCTCGCAAGAGTTTAGCCCCTGGTGCCTTTGACAACAGGAGACTTTCCATGGGATTTCGTCCTCTTCCTCCAGATGGCAACCCAGATGATACTGCCGAAGAGAGAGCCATGAGAATCAGATCCTTCTACAAGGAATACTTTGAAGAATCTGCTCCTGCGCCACCAATGCCCAATTTTCCCGCGCCCGAAGATTACCAAGGCTATGGGCAAGACTACTATGACGATTCAGCTCCGGTTTATGACCATGATACCGGCCGCTACCAGATTCCCGGCGCCAAACCTTTCGCTGAACTACCCACTCGCCGTGCTATGACTCCTCCTCCTCGTATGCCTCCTCGTTTTAACCCCGGTCCTCAGTCAAGAGCTGGATCGGCTGCAGGTGGACGTTTTATGCCCCCTGGTCCGCGATCTTTCTCTTCGGCCAGTGGTTTTATTCCCGGTGGACGCCCGCCACCGCAGAGAAGGCCAATGGTCCCACCCCAACCATTGAACATTCTCCCAACGCCTCATTTACTGAAAGAGGATGCCTTTGCTTCACCAATCATGTTTGCACCTCCATCTAGAGTTCCCGGGTCTGACAGCGGAGGTATGCGTGGCGGTCAGCGTCCATATTCTCCCTCAGTTTCTCCCCACGTGCCCCTTGCGTCCGCCTTTGACGAACTCGCGGTACTCCCAACACCTCATATGTTGAGAAACTCTTCAACCTTCACAGCGCTCGACTTTGCTCCGCCGAGAAAGTTCAGGGAGGACGGTAGCATGGGTAGTGATTCTGGTAGCATCAGAAGCAATAGGAGTGGCGTTTCGGCTCTGCAAGTACAGAATATCAGGAATGGAGCCTACCGTGTATCACGCCTTCCCCAGGATGTAGTGCCTGTGAAAGATGATATGACATCGAATCTCAAGCCAACATGGGTTATGCGACCCTAGCCGTCTTCTCTTTAATATTTCATCCAACAATTCTCTCTTGTTCTGGTGTAAGGTACGGTTTCTTTTCTGCAGCGTTTTCGGCGATGACGACTTCCAAAACCGAAGGAACGCAGGACGACCGACGGAAATATCTCCTTGGTTCCTATTTCTCTTACGACGTTTGGGGTTTTTTGGCGGATCGAGCACAAAGTCCGATATAAGTTTCAAGTGCAACAAATTCAGCAAGTTACGATGGGTGTCATGAAGGCAGAGTCTTTCTATGACTTGTATAGATCTGAAAGCTTGTTTTTTTTTCTTTCTTAGGAGGGTTGATTCCGATTGCCGGGCATGCTAGCTCAAGAAGGTTTGGGACAATCGGTATTTCAGGTACCGATTTTGAGAGCACTCATTTGCTCATTGCTTTGGCAACTACTTGTAATACTTGAATGTTGTGTCTGGGACGGAGCCCTCAGATATTTCTTTTCTTTTCTCCATAACAAGGATTCTCTGGGACCGCTTCGTTAGTGTGGTTTAGCGAGGGTGGATGGATTAATTGGTCCGGCTAATGTGAACAAATTCCTTTCTCACCACCACCATCACCCTCATATCCTGGAGGTCACTGTTGTGTATTATTGGGGATATATAATTCCTTCTTTACGGAACCGGGCTGTCAACATTGGCTTTAGTAATCGATATCCTCTTTTCTTCATCTCCTATTTTTTGTTTTTTTTACCTTGCTAAAATACATTGTATTCCCCTCTCTCACCTTCACCTATCTCCCTTTCTATATAATGCCCCGTACTAATGAATTCCCTAGCGTTCTTACAATATATCCCTCCCTCGACCTGCACTTCCCTTCCCCTCTTTAGGTGTAACGTACTTGTAACTAGGTAGTCGTAGTTGTATTTTTATTATTTTTATTTTATATCATACTTCTTCATTTTTCTCTGCTCGGGTGTCTCTCTTTTGCCTGTCTCCCTCTCTGTGTTGTAAACTTATTTATGTTTTTCCTTCTCAGGTGGGCTGGTAGACGTGAATAGATTTGGCTGTTGTCACATTGTTCTTGCGTGCTGTTAGGACAGTGGTGGTGGTGGTGGTGCTTGACCTGGATGGAACGGGGTAGGTGGTTTGCGTAGTCTAACCTAGCGGTGCTCCCCCCCTTTTTAGGGCTTGTTTTGGTTTAATAGCACGTATGGTAGTGTGATACAATAGCACTGCATACCGTTGTAGAGTGAATTGCGGCGTGCTGTGCGACGCTGGATATGGTGCGTTGATTGATGGTGGGGATGTGAGCAGCGCGGGTAAGTTAACTAAAGTTGAATAGGCAGTGCGATACCTCCTACTGGCACTATGCCGTTCCGCTATGCCGTTCCGTGTTGTGTGTGGGGTTCACGTAATACCGGTAACCATCCCATCACTCTCACACGCTACCACGCCATAGGGATAGACAAGGCAAGTCTAACGTAGATGTAGATCGTGAGAATCGCAGTCACAGCGTATGCCGCGAACTTGCCGAAGCATCGCTGTATTGTACTATACCGTACCGCACCGGGCTGGTAAGGCTTTCACTCTTCCGCAGCACGTGGTGGTAACCAGTAAATACCCTCCTCCGCATGTGAATTGTGCATGCAGATGGGGGAGCACTATAGGCTATGGTACGGCATGATCAACGCCCACCGTGCCCAGGATGAGGTAGGAGCTTGAGCAGTTTTTGAGGGAGCCCGGTTTGATGAGGCGTGTTGTGGAAGGTGGGTGGAAAGGTTTTTCTTTCTTTTTTGACCTAGGCGGGCGGCTGGTCGAGTGAGGGTGGGTGACTGGGGAGTGTAAACTGGTAGCTTGTGGGTAAGTACTGCTACCGCCTTATAAGGGGGAGAGAGAGAGATGTTAACCGTAGGGGCATGGGAGCGAGGTGGGAGGGGGCACGCTATCGTAGTGGATATGGGGTGGAGGCGATATTTGACCCGGTTTCGTAAGGGATGGTATTGGTTGAGCGGGTGGAGGTGATGAAATAGCATGAGTTCGCAAAGCCTTGTTTCTGTCCGATTTTGGTGGTGTTTACGGTTTAAGGTTATGGCTGTTTATTGACTCGTTCTGGCTATGGCGTTTGAGTAGGATTCGGGGGGAGGGGGATGAGTGACGGCGGTGGTAAAGATGATCGATGATGCGGTCATTGTGATACTTCTTGAATTGTAGTTTTCTAGCACCTCGTCGTGGGCTCTGGTGCTGCTCTTCTTTGCCAAGGACAGGCGAGGGTCGCGAGATTCTCGAGTTGCGAGAGTGGCGGCGCTCTTGGCCACACGGCATGAATTTTCCCATGGTCAACCTCGCTTTTAAATTTTCTTTGATACTTTTCTTGTTTACTCTTAGTATTGAAGTTTCTCTTTTGGGCCAAGCCTTGACTTAAGTGCAAGCATGTACTGTACCCGCTCCCACGCCACGACTCTCGCAACTCGAGAATCTCGCGACTCTTTGGGAGACTGTGCTAAGGCTTCATACTGCACACATCGGCCACTTACAGAGGTGCCCCTATGCATGACCTTACACATGCCCCGAATGCCTCGACGGATCCCCACTCATCACATCCACACAACTCATAAAGAAGATACGTCCGCGCCCCCATTCCAAAATTCCCCACATACATGATATCTCATACGACATAATCTACTATGTTGGCGTAGTCGACCTCGAGTGCTTTGTACCCCGGACCGATTAAACCCTAGACACAAGCTTCACCCGCGACTCTGCTCCTAACGAACTAAACTAACAATCGAGACATTTACGGGTGGTGCTCATGCTAAATCCATACACACACCATCCTATCCGAATACAGGGTCCAGAACAAACGCTTTGTGGTTTCGGGGTCCTGGTGAGGCCAGGTGCTGGGGTGGTATCGGTTGGCTTTGGTTTGTTTGGTCTATCGCTGGGGGGGAGATTCGCTCAGTTTGATTCAGCTATTCCGCCGGTGATAAGGGAGGCTGTGCTGGAAGGTACTAGAAAATTTCTTTAATATTCGGACGCCTTGGCGCGGATTTGTATGTGTCTTGGCGCCAAGGTGTCCGGATACTTTTGAAATTGGCTAGTACAAGTATCACTTGTGGCGCCCAGTGTTGTATGTCTTGTTCGAAGAGTGTTTGAAGTTTGAAGGTTTCTTTGAGGTTTCGGAATGGTTGCGGTTGTGCGACTTTGGCGCTCTGCCTATACTCGAGTACGGTACTGCACTTGGACCCTGGTGATTGAATTCCTTGGTAGGGATTGTATCGGGCACCTACCGCATTGAATCCCCGACTGCGAGAGCACACGCAGGGAGGGAGGGAGGGAGGGAGGGAAGAGAGTACGGGAACATCACAGGTGATGGTTTAAATACTGTGCTACAAAGATCTTTCCATTCGTCCCATAACTCTGGAGTTAAGTTATTGGAGTGAGACAATTTACTCGTAGTTCACCCAGCCAATCCTCGCCGGCTCGCGATCCTGCGCCGAGCCGTTAAACTCTTTCCAGAAAGAGAGCAGCAGTGGGTGGAAGCACACCCCTTGGTGGAGATCTACAACCGTTACCCGGGCGGCTGCTCGGTA
>Ga0307510_10010551_pt1 | contig 10974 bp, 10 predicted proteins | sample 12_EM_MG_FD_207224 | JGI IMG/M metagenome (GOLD analysis project Ga0307510, IMG submission 207224) | Populus trichocarpa ectomycorrhiza microbial communities from riparian zone in the Pacific Northwest, United States - 12_EM | ecosystem: Host-associated > Plants > Roots > Unclassified | place... | reverse complement strand
TGGTAGTGTTTGATAGATGTGGGACTCAATTAGGAATCGTTTTTGTTTGTGGATCTAGTAGAGAATTATGTGAAAATTGAGAGACATGTCAGTTCCCTTATTATTATTATTATTATTATTATTATTATTTTAATTTATAGCTTATTCTCTCCTTATGTGTATGAACATGAAAATTTTGGAAAATTCATTCCACAAGCCTGCCCATTAAATGGGTTAGTCTTTGCGGAAAAAACTTCATCTGATTTTGGAAGACTACCTCTAATTAATTAATTCATTTAAATTAAGCAGCGTTTCAACTTGCGAGGGCTCGCAGTCGCAGGGGGTAGGTTTAATTTGTCACACATATTTGAAGACTTCTTCACCTTTCATTTATTTTCAAAGCGTAGAAGACCGAAGCGAAATCAAATGAAGGACAGTTGAAATATTGCATCACCACATAGAATCTAGTAGCTTATCAACCTTTGAAATATTGCATCAACTTCTTAGTCAAATAAGAGTTCATTTTTTCCTGAAAAAAATGCTCTAGGGTCAGCACTAAATATGCTTCTTAACCATTGAAGCCAAGTTGATAATCCATGATTAAGGTTTTAGGGTAAGAGCCTTTAGTTTAATTCGGGAAAAAAAAAAAGTGTTGTTGCAAACAATATTATTAAACTCGGTGATTCATTGATCCGAGATTTAATTTGAGCTGAATTTCAAATTAAATTACATGGGACTTGATCTAGTCAACTAAGTGAGTCAACTCATTATCCTGTCAAAACCCAGGTTAATTTTTTTAAAACAAATTAAAAATTATATTATTTTAATTTTTTTAAAAATAAAATAAAAGAATATTGTTTAATCTAGGTTAACTCCCTCTGTTATTTGTGTTATTAGCCAGCTAAATTTAATAACATTGGATTTAAGTAGCATGAAGTCATAATTGCACAGTAAATGGCCTCCTAACTTACAAGATTGGTTGTTGAATAATTAAGTCGCTCAGGTTGTTCAATGTACATACTAAAGAAAGCTTATAAATGCATATACCTCATTTATATATGTGCGTGTGTAAATGGAGCTTCTTAGTCACCATTGAAACGATGGAAATAGGTCACATGCATGCATGACATTTTAAATTAGATTATTGAAGAAGAAAGCCCCATGTGATGAACTTGAATATTAATCTATTTGTTTTTGTTGTTCTTGCATTTATTTTCAAGATCAGGAGAGTTGAATTTCCAGTATATATGATGTGCCGTACAGTTAAGATGACCAAGATCATGTGGTAAGTTAATTAGTTTGATACTCCAAAAATACAGGCTGCCTAAAACAGGGAAGCCCTTAAACAAGGCAGGTGTACTTATGACCATACCTGTCTTTTCACATCGATTTGCTTCTTCTAGATAGCTACACAAATGATCTAGCTGGCTACTTTTTTTCCCTTGGGGTACGTGGCTAGTTAGTTTCTAAATAATATAGTCTCATCTACTGATAATTTTTTAAGTTGATATTTGATGATGTTTAAAAAATTTAATAAGTTTAGGAGTAAGGTTTATATGTTGGATTATCCGTTAATTTTTTGATTTTAACAATCTGATTTATTTTTTCTAACCAAAGTAGCTGGTATCTGTAAAATGTTCTCTTTGATAGATTTATAAAATCTTAGATGTTTAAGTGAATATTTTTTTAGAGAGAGAAGATAATGATATTTTAGAGAAAGATACTTTGAAAATATATATGCAATAGAGAATGATCATTGTGAACCTTTTTTGGTCACAAAAATATTAACAATAACTAAAAATAAAACTAGAAAAATTAAAAGACAAGTATAGATCAAGATATTTACAGTCAAATTAAAAGACAAGTATAGATCAAGATATTAACATAACCTTTTCTAGTTATGTTAACTGAATTTGTTTATTAAAATTAATATTTTATTTAATCAAATGATATTAAAAATAGACAAGCATATTAAATTGGTTAAATAAAATAAAAGTGCAAAAAAATATTATGCAAGGAATATGGACATATCAGAAATATTATCTGAAATTATTTTCAAAAATAAAGTTCTTGTATACAAAAGATAAAAAAAAAATATAAATAGATTAGAATAATCTTTTCAAAAATCAAATATGGACAACACGATCAAAAAACAATCTCTATAAAAAAAGATTAAATAAGCAAAAAAAAAAAAGGAATATTAATTGAAGCATAAATTTAAAAATTATATATATATATATATATTTATATATATCAGTAAAAAAAACAATATCATAAAGAAAAAATAATTGCCAAGTTGCGGCTTAATTCGTCAAACTCGTGACTCAGATCATGAACTTAACTGGGTTCAATTGCTTTTTCTTGAAATTTATATTCAACCTAAAAAAAAGAAGAGGACTAAAAAGAGTCTAGACTCATGGGTCTATAGCCCACCGCACTTGGGCCACTACAATGAAGAGCCTAGGAGTGCTAGCGAGCCTTCAAGCTCAGGCCCGCGAGCTTGGATTTATTTTTATTTTTTATTAATTTTTTAAAGGGGCCCCTATTTTTTTAAGAAAAAAATTAAGTCGGTGAAACGTGGCTCGTCAAGGTAGACGACATACCATCTAGAAGCCCAAATTATGCAACTAGTCTTTTAGCAAACAAAAAAAAAAAAACTCAATTTTCAAGCTATTTCAACCTAAAAACACCTCATTAACACCCTTATAACATCCACAAACCATTCCATCAACTCCAAATACCTAAAAAAAAATAGTTTTTCTTGGTTCAAATCTGTTTTTTCATGCAACATCGAGACTCCAGACAACCACCATGAAGCCATTCTCATCTCATGGAACCCTTGGACACCAAGAAACCCATTTTGGTGGCCGGAAATAGAGTGAACGGTGACTTCCTCTCTCATCATCAGATTCCAACAACTCCTCTCTCTCTCCTCTTTCTAACTAAAAACTGAAAAATAACACAAATGAACTTGTGTATCAAAATTTATTTTTTAAAATTTAAGGGGACGTGAATTGTATACATAACATTATTTTTAAAGATCAAGGATATAAATGTATTTCTCATGCAATCTCTGTCACACCACCTATGTTTGGCATCTTTCCATTTTCGCTCTCCTTTTTTCATTAATAATAATAATAATAATAATAATAAAGAAGGAAAACCAGGTTTATTAGAACCATGTAGTAAAAAGTCTCCATGTACTGGGATCAAAATGGAAGACATGAGGCTAACCTTCAAGAACCAACAATCAGGTGATTCTAGTAACAATAATGATAGAACAACTTCGGGTTTTATTCGGCCTAGTAACAGCCTTTAAGTAGTACCAATCCTACAGGAAAACTATATCTTGCATGCAAGCGATTAGATTAGCTAAGGAGTTTGTTGCTTGAGCTTATGGGTAACGAAAGGGTTGGCATTGGGTATAACATGAACTATATGAAGGTACTTGAGTGATCAAAAGAGGATTCATCACCCTAGGTGAATTAGAAAAAAAATTTCATTTGTTCTCAAATAGTATTAACTGAGAAATCATTGGCCAGGTGAAATGAAATTTGATAAAAAATTCAAATCTTATTCAAACGATCAATGATTATTATGTAGAGAACAAACATGTTTAACATGACGAACATACTTCATACTTTTATGTTAAGTTGGAACATTATTGATGAAAAGATATTAATTAAACTGAGAAACTGATCATTGAAAGGATATTAGTTGTTGAATTGATAGTAAATTAAATTGTTTAATTTATTTATTTCTTTTTAATTGGAATTATAATTTTTATTTTGGCCAACATATTACGAACCTAATGGGTCACACGCATTATTATAGAATGTGTGTGTGTGTGTGTGTAGGAAACATTATAGGCATTATTCTAGTGTTGTAATCTCTACATTTACTATTGTATATTGCTCTACACAAATAAAAATAAAAAATGATTGACTAACTAATAAGTTAAGCCTCTTACTTCTTCTGAACTTTGTATCAGAGCCTCCTGCCTTCATAACTCCTCTCTTCCTCTTCCAAGTGGACTCGACTGTTGTTGTCAACTTCTCCCTCCACCAAACCAGCATTGCAACCAGGTGGTTGACCACTCACAAGCTGCTGTCGGTGGTGCCCTCCTAGAGTAGCAGCAACCTCCTCTACTTGCAGAACAAAACAATGACTCTTCTTCTCATGTTTTTATCGTTCCTCTTCACATTATGAAGACATCAACTCCAGCTATAGTTGTTTTTTTTAACACTTAGCAAGTTATTTCATTGAAGCTTATGAACACAAATTATCTATATTGGCGAATGCAGATGAAGCCATACCTTCTTGGTCAGGGTGTTTTTCACTTTGTTGATGGCTTAGTGCCGTGTCATCCCTCTCACATTTTTTACAGTTTTATTGGTTTCTCTTCGACAATCAACCTCTCTTTTCTTCGTTGGAAGCAACAAGATCAACTTATTTTAAGCGTGTTACTCTCCTCTCTCTCTATAGATGTGTTGCACCTTGTGGTCAATTATGATACCTCGTATTGTGTTTGGCGCACCCTTGAAAAAGCTCTTGTGTCTCTGTCTAATTCTCGCATTATGCAACTTCATGAGTCATTTCAAAATCTTCAGCAAGGTGATGCTTCAGTTACTATGTATATGCAATAAGCAAAATTGTTATTTGATGAATTAGCTACTGCTGACCGGCCCATCTCTCTTGAAGACTTCAATCTCTATGTGTTTCGTGGTCTTCATGGTGAGTTCAAACTTAGTAACCAGCCTCATGACCAAGGCAGAACCGCTGATATATGCCGACCTTCATAACCATCTCCTTACTTGTGAATTTCTACACAAGACCTCCCCTCTATCCATGGATACAAGCTCACCTTTGCTGCCTCAACCATTGCTATTGTCAAGGCCTTCTGCTCACCTTGCCACATCTCAGCATAACCCCAATTTCAGTTGTAACAAGGGTTGTTATCGTGGCAACTAGCGTCCCAACAGCAACCACCATAACCACCAAAATAGGTTTGACAATCGTGGCTTCCATTCCTCTGCTCCTGTGACTGGAGGCAAAGCAATTAGTAGTGGAACAGGCGCCCCTCTGGGTTTGGACAGTGGTCCTGTCACCGGTTTTCTAAGTAGAATGTCAAGTGACAATTGTACTTCACCTTTGGCGACACAGCTCCACATTATGCACAGCTTTAGGGCAGTGGTCGACAACCCTCTGCCCACCTTGTTGTTGGTAATGTTTTTGGCAGCACTTAGTTCTCGGACACTGGCGCGAACCAACATATTACACTACTTCCTGCATTTTAAATTTGTTAGTTTTCAAAAAAATAAAATAGTTTGTACTTATATATGCTCTCTTGCTTAATATCAAGCTTGTTCGCTAGGCAAGTCGTTGTGTTTGTCGTTGAGACCTATAGGTCACAAAACTACTACCTCAATTGATTTAATATTTAGTGATGTTTGGGGCCTTGCTCCTATGTTTTCTTATGTTGGTTTTCATTACTTTGTTATCTTTATCGATGTATATACAAAACATATATGGTATTATCCTATTGTAGCGAAATCAGATGTGTTTTCTATATTTCATCGCTTTCAAACACTTGTTGAGCATCAATTTTTATGTAAAATTAAATCTTTTCAAACTGATTGAGGTGGTGAATATCATAACTTAAATCGGTTCTTCCAGACTATTGGTATTGATCATAGGTTAATCTGTCCTCATACTGATGAATAAAATGGCATAGTTGAGCATCGCCATCGGCATATTGTCGAAACCAGTCTTACCCTCCTAGGACAATGTAGTGCTCTGTTAAGATTTTGGCATTTGAATCATCAGTATATCTATTAATCTCATGCCTACTCTTGTCCTCCAAAATAAATCTCCATTTGAGTGTTTGTTTCATCGTACTCCTGATTATGATTTTCTGCGTACTTTTAGGCGTCTTTGTTTTCCTTTTTTGTGTTCATATCATGCTTATAAGTTGGATTTTTATTCATCTCCATGGGTGTTCTTAGGATATATTTCATCTCATCTTGGTTAACACTTTCTTGATTTAATGTCTCAATGTATTTATGTCTCCCTTCATGTTCGTTTTCATGAAGATGTGTTTCCTTTTACAAATTCTGAACAGATAGCACAACAACCATTCACTTCCTCCCAACAAACACACCTCCCAACCTTGGGTCCTTCCCTAAATTTTCACCCTACTTCCCCACCAATTCACCAAACCAGCAGCTCTAACCGGCCACCTACCTCACCTCTTTTGATCCACCACTCGCCCACCATGTCTGCTACCATTCCATCGCCACCCAGCCCCTCTATCACCATTTGCTTTTTTTCTAATGATCATTATGCAGGAACAAGTTATCATTCTTTAGAGTTGCATGCTTCCAGTTCTGCTACTGTAGAGAAACCTGGTTCTGACATAGATTCTTCACTCTATGTTGCTGCACAATTCGGTATTTCAACAAGTTCTCCTGCTGATCTGCAACTCTATGTCGATCTCTCCTCATATCCTCTTCAACAACTCACGGGTTCAGGTTCTTCTCCCCCTCGATCTATCGCTCGTCAGCATCCCATGATCCTCCATTCTCGGCTGCCGAAAACCACCTTGCTCGCAGCGTTTGCAGCTACCTCTGTTGCTTCAATCTATCGGGTAGTGTCTCCTCCTACCTATGAACCCATTGTTTTTTCTGATGCTCACAGGTATGAGGCTTGGCATGCTGCTATGTGTGAGGAAATTCAAGCCTTGCGCTTTAACAACACCTGGTCTTTGGTTCCTTTTCATCCTTCGATGAATGTTGTTGGTGGTCGATGGGTGTACAAGATAAAGCACCGTGTTGATGGCAACATTGAGAGGTATAAGGCACGCCTGATTGCTAGAGGTTTTACTCAGCAAAAAGGCATTGATTACTCTGAAATTTCTAGTCCTATTATCAAGCAAACGACTGTCAAATTAGCCTTCTCCATTGTGGTTTCGCGTAATTAGAAGATACATGAGCTTGATATTTGTAATGCCTTCCTCAATGGCTTTCTTGACGAAGAAGTCTACATGAAATAACCCCCAGGTTTTATTGACTCTACCTTTCCTTCTCATGTGTGTAGATTGCATAAGTTACTATATGGTTTAAAACAGGCTCCGCAGGCTTGGTATACTTGTCTAAGTGATTTTCTTCTCTTTATTGGCTTCCACGCCTCCAAGGTTGATACCTCCTTATTTATCTTGTTTGTTGGTGTTGATATCTTTTATCTTTTAATTTATGTTGATGATATTCTGCTTACAGGTAGCAACTCTACTATGCTTCACCTCCTAATACAGTTGTTGAGCTCAGAGTTCAAGCTTCGTGACATAGGAGTCATTCATTATTTTTTGGGTATTGAGGTTCAGTCCACCAGTATGAGTTTGATGTTTTGACAGCATAAATATATTCTTGACATCCTCACTCGGGCTAGTATGACTTCTTGCAAACATGTTGATACTCCTATCTCTACCTCTAAAGTTACCATATTGCCAGATCCCTTGTTTTGTGATCCTACACGGTTTCGTCATATCATAGGTGCTCTTCAATATCTCAGCTTTACGAGACTATATATTTGTTTTGATGTTAATAGACTCTGTTAGTTTATGCATGCTCCTACATATTCTCATTGGGTTGTCATTAAATGCATTTTACGTTATATTCAGGGTACAACAACTTATGGGTTACATATCACTCGCAGTTCGTCAAGGGCATATGGCATTACCCAACTCAGACCTCTCCAGGCTACAATTCTATTCCATAGTTTCCAGACCATTGGGCAATGCATGAGGATGTGCATGGGAGAAACGGAGACAATTTCTGAATGCTACTCACAAAAAGGGCACCAGTCCTCCTGAGGGCTTAGAATGTGTCTCTTCACCAGGAAGGCTCTTGTGCAAAGGCCTTCATTTAAGGCCAACCATAAAGTCATTTCTGTTTCTAGAGGGCAAATAGATTTCCCAACATCTGTGACATAAATTGTAGATCCAGCATACTTGATCCTTTCAAGGGCAAGCATACAAGAGTTTACAGTATAGCCTCTATCCTTCCCTCATTCCCAAATCAACCTGTCTTCTTTCAATCGATAAATAACTGCAAGATTAAGATCAGACAATAATCTTTGAAACAACAAGTTCTCACTAGTACTGAGGGGCCTTATCCATTTCAGATTCCAATGCCAAGTATCCTCTATCCAGTATCCCATCTGACTAACAATCCCTACTTTGGAGGAGCACAGGTGGAAGAGAACCGGATAAGAGTTAGCTAAACAGAACCTTATGTTCTTAACTCATAGGACAAAAGCTAATAATCACAAATTTATAAGAGATAAATTGATTGAATTTTAACATGCACGGGCTAGACCTAAGATTTTGCATATGAATTCATCCATTTGCAAAGAATATTTAGTAAAAAATATCATGCATTCTTTCACTTAACTCTTGAAAAAAAACTAACAGATAATTGCTTTCTAACCTCGGGTTGCTATAGTTGAATCGTATTGAAACTAAATAATCGTATTTATTCAGCCACTATCCTGGCGTGTTACTAAACCACCTTTTACACTGATTTTTTTATTTGTATTCCCTCAAACATTCATTTATAAGAACTATTGCTTAAACATTCTTTTTTTTTTCTCAACCCAACTCTTAGTTTCTCTCATGACACTTTTTTTTTTCTTTTTTTTTGCTAGTTGCCTCTTATTCCTCTCTTCCATTTTTTTTCTTTCTTCTCTTTTCCTTATTCATAATGCTAAGTTATATTAGGAAACCAAAAAATTAATTATAGATTTAATTTTATCTTTAAAGAAAATTCTGCCTTGATAATCCAGGAATTTTATTCTTTCTTCCTAAAGTATTAATTTTCCACTTTATTCATTTTTAAATGGCTACCACATGAGAACTTCTCCTTTATGGAAGGTTTTTCATATTTTTTTATTTTCCCACAATCATTTGATTCCTTTAAAATAGCTACCTTAATTATGAGAATCCTATATAAAAGGTAATCCATATTTATTTATTATTATTTTTACTTGCCAAATATATAATATTGTGTCAATTCCCTATGATTTGGTAATCTTTCTTTTCATTGTCTGAGATTATGCTACTACCTATTATTTTTTTTAATCTTAACTTGACACTCGAAATTAAACAAACAAAAGTGATGAAAATAATAGAATGATTAAAATTGATAGAATTTATTTAAAAAATGTTTTTAGAAACTATTTTGGAAATAGAGTCAAATTTTGGGTTATGAAAATTACCAAAAAAAAAAAAATTATCACATTAATGACATTTATACATCATCAATGATTTAGTTTTATAATATAACCGGATAATTGTTTAGGAACATTTACAAATTACGCTGAATTAATTTCCATGACATTTCTAATTAAGTAGTACAAATAAAATATACTAACAAGAGCTAATTCTCATTTGAAAAAAAAGTGTTGACATAGAGTGAAAACATTGTTAATTAACTAGAATAGTGTAATTTCACACCAAAAATATTAAAACTAGCTATTGGGGGTATTAAGGTCTTTTTACAATGCATATTAGTCATTATCAAATTGATTAAGGGTAAATAAGTCTTTTATTATTTCAAAGCATAGTGAAACAACAAAAATGCTCTTAAAAGTAAAAATTTAACACTAGCATCAATGGACATTTTTGGTATTTGAAAAATATAAGAAATAATAAAAAAACAAAAACATATTGAAATGACCAAAATGCTCTTTAAAGCAAAAAAAATAAAAATTAAATGGTGTCAAAGAGCTTTTTCATCTTTTCATGATGCTTTTTTAGTTATTATTATTTTAGCTAAGGGAAAATCTGATATTTGGCTAAAAAAGATACAGGCATGTATGACACCCTCACTAGCATGTTGGAAGTGCTCACGCCCTTTGTGTACCACATCTCGAAGGTCACAAATACCCTACCTATGTGATGTTGGTAGGGTTGCTGTGTCCTCTTCTTTTTATGGCGTGTCAACAATGGTTAGACGGTTTATCATATGTAGTGCTTTCTTTTTTAGTTCTTCTTTTCTCTCTCTTCCCCAAAAAATTACAACTTAACCCTTGTTATTGTGGATATTTCAACTTCAATTCTTATTATTTTTATTTCTAATTTATTTTATTGGTATTTTTGTAAAAGTTTTATTGTTTTCAATTTCATCATTCAATCCAAATTTATGGTGCTTTCTTTTTTATTTCTTATTTTCTCTCTCCTCATCAAAAATTACAGTTTAACCCTCTTTGTTGTGGGTATTTCAACTTCAATCATTATTCTTTTTATTTCTAATTTATTTCCTTAGTCCTTTATAAATTTTTTATTGGTTTTTAATTTCATCATTCAATCCAAATTTATGATATTATTTTTTTCTAATTTGGTTGTCATTATTTTGATTTCTAATTCTTTTCTTGGCCTTCTTGTAAAAGTTTTAATTGTTTTTAATTTCATCATTCAATCGAAATTTATGGTATATTATTTTTACCAATTTGATCCTTATTATTTTTATTTCTGTTTGTTTTGTTAAAGTTATTTTTCTTTTCAATTTCACCCATCAATTATTATTATTTTATTTTTTTTGTAAATTTTGATCCTTATATTTTTTTATTTTTTTAGAATTTTGCTAAATTGATTTTTCTTTTCAATTTCACCATTCAATCAAATATAAAATTTAATTATTTTGTATTTTTATTTTTATCCTCATTCTTTTAATTTCTATTTATTTATTTTGAATCCTTTTATATAATTAAAATTATTTTTTTCAATTTTATTTTTCAATATTTGTTTGATTGAGAATTGAGTTTTATGGTTTTTTCAAATAGGATGCTTTGAGTGTAATGACCCGGGTCACATGCTTGTAAACTTAACATAGGTTGGCAATTTTTTTTAAATGGGCTTTCTATTTTTTTTTATTAAGTTATTCTAATCTCATGATCTAGGTTGTGAGTTTCACTACCAGAAATTCGCTAAATAGCAACGGA
>Ga0307510_10010550_pt1 | contig 10974 bp, 7 predicted proteins | sample 12_EM_MG_FD_207224 | JGI IMG/M metagenome (GOLD analysis project Ga0307510, IMG submission 207224) | Populus trichocarpa ectomycorrhiza microbial communities from riparian zone in the Pacific Northwest, United States - 12_EM | ecosystem: Host-associated > Plants > Roots > Unclassified | place... | reverse complement strand
AAAAAACACTATAAAAAATAACATTTATTACTATTAAAAATATCATTTAACTCCTCCCAGTCGGGGTTAACTTGGATCACATTGCTCTGCTAGTTTTTAGAGAAAAATTACGGTGGTATGATAAGGGGTAGTTTTGTAATTTTCTAAGATTGACCAATCAACTCTTTCGGGATTACCTGGCACAAGCTATGGTGGACCTCCTTTAGAACATCCGATCTAGGAAACTGAATTTATGGTAGAAGCGTGCTCCATTTTATCCAAGGTGTGAATCGTGAAGCCTAGGAGTGACTTCTAAGAGCTTTGTTTTTCCTTTTTTCCAGATTCCAAATACTCAGCAAACACATCCTAATCGTCACCCATCACCAATTCCCTCATTTCCTAACCCCTTCGGATCTGGCTATGACTTGTAAACCCTAATAATATTTGAGTGTTGTGGTCAGGAAGGTGCCGCATCATTCATGGTTGCTTGAAACGTTAGCTTTTTTTCTGAATTAATGCCCCCTCCACAACTACAAGGATGGGGCACCCAATTACTGCTGCAAAATGCACTAAAAATTTATTAAAAGAAATTACCTGATCAAGTTATATGCGAACCGCGATCATAACAGATGCAATTGATGGTAAAATTAAGAAAGCAGATGAAATGGTTTAAACAAAGGGATGGAATTAAGGTAAAAGGTCCTTGGAGACTGAGACAGTCTTGTAAAAACTTCAATTTGAAGCAGGCAACAATATGTTTCAGTCACATTAAAAGTTCGGTTGCGATGGAAAAGATGGAAACACTGAAACAAGAGAAAGTTTCACCATCCCTTCAGCACGACAGAGTTCCTCTCAACTAGGAAATAACTGAATTCTATCCAAGGGTCTTAGACTCTGGTGATTAGTTAATGCATTGCTGGGCGAGTAACTCGCGGCCTCACGGGAGTCTTTGAAGGACTTACCCTAAAAAAACTCAAATACTTTAGATGTGTTGCATTGGCTTAGTTCAAATCCTCTAAAAAGAAAATTCAATTCAAGTTCAGTGACAATATACCTGACAGGCTGGGATCCCAGGGCCATCCCACTGCAATTCAGTGCAACGATGGCACTTTCTGCCTGTTTACAAAATCAAAAGAATCAGAAAAGAGCAAGATTGCAAAAGGAAAGGAATGGCAGTTGTTTGCATGATTAAATGAAATCAACTGGGAGCATCACAGCTAAATGTTTCATCTTTGCTGTCTATATTAAACATTATGATGATTAATTTACATGTAAAAATACCATGCACATAAATCGATACAGTTGCCGGCAAGATGCAATACAGCTATTACAATCAACATCAGTGGTAAGCAATGCTTTTTTTTCTTTTTTCTTTTTTTCTTTTTTTTTTTTTTTGCTTTTTCTGAGAATGTAAGCACATGATTAATAGCTCCATCGTAAGAAGAAGAAGAAGAAGAAGAATATAGGGTATAGTACGTACTAGTGCAGCTTATATAGATTACTGTTGCTATCATATACCCTCTCCAGTCCTATCAATTTCCCTGTCTTAAACAACTATCTGATATTAAATCTAGTTCAACACCAAACTTTTAGAGGTATGCTAGGTTCCACTTTCTTCATAATGAATCATTAATCACCTTTGTCAAATTGAATAGCTTAAACAACCTTGGAAATAAATTCACACTAAAACTTGTACAATACTCTCTCATTGCATCCATGAAAATGATATTTTATAGATACAGGGCATGATTTTTGCTCTCACTTGCAAGTAAACGTGCAACACGCAAACATACAAAGGCTGAACCTACAAGAACGAAAATCTAACAAGCAAGGAAAGGACACACAGCATGACAGCAATTCACAATAGAGAGAAAAAGTTGGTGAAGGTATGTGTTCACAAAGTAAATGGAGGAAGGAGGTGTTAGAAAAGTGGGAGAGAAAATGAGTGAGAGTCAATAAAATTCAAATCTTTAGTAAGTCCAGTCAATAAGATTTTTTAATATTTAGAGTTCAAAATTTTTTTGCCAAGTTCATGGTTATTGTTGTGTATAGAGAGAGAGAGAGAGAGAGAGAAGCTGAACCTACATGAAGGAACATATGACATGAAAAGAAAGGATACACAGCAATTCACAATAGTGAGACAGGTTAGTGGAGGTATTTGGTCAAAGAGTTAAGGAGGTGAGGGTCTCAATAAAATTTAAAACTTTAGTTAGTCCAGCTTTTAAAATACGAGAATAGCCCTTTTAAAATTTTCACCTTTAATGCACTGTTAAGATCCTTTAAATAATTTTGTAGCAAGTTCAGGTTATTGAGCCAAGACTGCACTTACAAACCCAAAAACTTGGGAAACTTATCACTAGACATGATCAAAAATCCTAATAGATCAAAATCTTAAAATAATCAAATTTTAAATATCATTTGTCTGTTAAATCCCAAGATTACTCTCCTAAACTCGTATGAAATTCAAAAGATTTGAAAACCTTGAAATTCTAAAAATACTCCTAAAGTTCCATGAAATGTGATGCAGTGCAACAAATATGCATTCAATATAGTCACAATTTATTCAGCACTTAGTGTCAGTACTACCTCTCCCACATCCATGGGCAGGTCCTAGAAGTGTATCCTACATGAACATAAGGAAATACAAGATCCAATAGGATACTAAAAATATATATAAAATTTCCATGAAATTTCCATGCATCCCGCTCAATAACCACCGATCACAACAATTGTACTTCCAAGTTGCCCAAGATAGCATACACACAGCCTCTGCCATCAACAAACAGGACACTAAAAGGGTAAAATGGTGTGATAGGATGCATATTATGTGGAAAAGTATATGAACCCTATTCTTAACACGAGAAGTTTATTCTCACTACATTAAGTCTAACCATGATACAGAGTTGAAGAATGACTACTTATATCTCCAAATAGGTAAAACAAAAATCCATAAGAGAAAATTGAAATCAAAATAGTCAAGATAGCTCCCATACTCCCTGCCCCCAAAACTCCTCGATTTAAAAATAAAGAAAAACATAAAAACAAAACCAATGGCAGGTCATTCAAACCAGTACCAAGAAAAGACAGACATGTTTACACTATGTCAGCTATTGTTGTGTGTGAAAAACACAGATGAAAGAATAATTTTGTTCATTAAGGAAAGTTTGTGCAAACCAGCAAAATTAAAAGCCGAACATGCTTCCAGTATGGTGCTTTTGTTACATAAGAGTGTGTGTGTGTGTGTGTGTGTGACCACACTAGCCATCAATTTCATAAACTTGATGCAATTTCAAGAATTTTCAATAACATCAACATCATAGCTTACCATAGCAAATTCAACAAATGCTATACGAGTTGAATGCACCTGATCCCCTAAAAGTCTCAAGCGAGTAACCTGTCAATAAAACAAGACAAGAGAAAGAGTTGGGTCACTCAATGAAGAACTCTTGGCATTCACTCGTCTGAAGGGGGAGGGTGGAGATGTTTTGGTGCTATGCTCACCTCACCACATATTGATTCAAAGAAATTCTTGACTTCAACTTGAGAAACCTGCATTTACAATGAACTTCATTAACTGGAAGAATTTAAATAGGAGTGAAGTTGTGAACTAAATCAGCAAGCATAACAGTACAATGGCAAATATCAGAAGACAGTTGAGCCCATGATGCCAATAGACTCAAAGGTTCATCAATCTTTTTAATGCAAGGAGGAGGTGTTACCTTTTTATCGATGTTGGTACAATAGACTGTCCTAGTGCACATCTCCCGTTCATCTTCAGACTGCAGTTAGTAAAAATGTTGGTATCATCAAGAAAGCCCCCTCTCAAGCATCAAAACTTGTGCACTTGCTAAAATAGCACTATCATGCAGAAATTAACACAAGTTAAAAGGGACAAAATAAAATTCATTCATACCCTAGGGAGGAATGTAGGATTCACTGGAAGGATAGCAGTTTTTGAAGGTAGCACTCTGACTGGATAGTATCCTAACATTGTCCCACCGAGGTTTAAAGCTGCTCTTGCTCCTTCTGTTGAAATAAATCCAACTTCTCATGTAAGAAATACTTATAATTACATATAGATTGTGCAAATACAAATACATATGTTAAATGATTGCAGGCAGCTGTTCACTCACGCTCATCAGCAAACTCCACAAATGCAAAACGAAGAACTGAATGCGGATCACCACAAACCCGGCAATCAACAACCTTCAATCCAACATATAAATACTGATGAGATAGCAAAAACCATGCTCATGAAAAAAGGGGCATGCAGCTTGAACAAAAAGGGGCAAGGTAATGTATTTCCTTTTGATATGCCCATAAAGGCAAAGTCTCAAGACAAAAGCACAAGGGTATAGTAAAAGTTATAAACACCATAAAACACATGGAAGGAGGAAAATTGTGGCTAAAGGACTCGAGGAGCTGCAGTGCAGCAACTAGGACGCAAGCACTGGTTGGTTATGAGTCTTTGGAATTGTGAAAATCTATCATCTTGCAAATTTTGAACCATTTTTTCAGGTTACCTCAATTTATATGCAAACAACCAAATATCTCATGAACTACGAGAACCAATAGATAGTAGCTCATAAAATCTAATTAATAATTCTAATGTGAATCTTTAAGAGTAAATTATAAATTAGTCCCTCTAGTTTTGAGAAACAAATTAATTAGTCCCCCATGTATCAAAACCTAATTATTTAGTCTATTGGCCAGTGATGACCATGCTTAATTTAATATTAATTTATTTCAAAAATTGTCTTCTTTTCTTATCAATATTTCCATAATATCTATTTATTTTTTTCCTTTTATGATTTTTTAAAATTGGAAAAGAACATAAAATGGATGAAAAGTATTAAATAATTAGTTTTTGAAAAGGGGGGGACTAATTAATTCATTTCTCAAAACTACAAGGACTGATTTATAATTTATCTGAATTTTAAGCATTAAAAAAAGGTGGCTCTTGTGTGAAAGCAAAGTTAATGAATGGCAAAATGTGAAAGGGAAACCATCTACTGAACAATTACAAGAAAGCAGTAACAAAACAAGTAAATCCTCAATCATTAAGTTGGTTCAGGGGTTATAAGAAATTTCAACCAGTTTTGTCTGTTACACAAATGGTAGATAATCATAGGCTATCTTGTTATTTATAGCCCAGGCTGAGAATTTAGGTCACTTCTTCATTCTTCAATACAAGTAAATGTGGAACCTGACTTGTAAACATCCTTCAAAATATGGTCTAAGTTTGCATGTGAGATAAAATAAATAAAAAGGGAACTTTTAACCATTGGTAATAGCATGGACCCAACATATTATGGATGAAAACAAAAAGAAAAAAGTGGAGGCACAAATTGACAAATAATGAAATACAAGACAGTACTAAAACACTCACCACAAATTGATTATGTGCGCATATCTGTACATGCACATAATACACCTATAACCTCTGGAGAGATAAAAATGCTTGCCATCATGTTTGTATGGAAACTATATTGTATGATAGAAAGATGATAGCAGAGATCCATTGAAACTACAAATCTTTTAAACTATGAGAAGACAAAAACTTCACAAGCTCTTATGCAACATAAAGTCATTATAATGTAATAAAACCAGCAATATAGAACTGATAACATGAACTGCAACTCTCTAGCAGAAGTTAAAACAGTGAGAAGAAAAGAAATATGTCAATAACAGAAACACACGAGGCCAGTTCCATAAATAGCATCCATTATGAAAACTACATACCAGATGAAGATCAAGAAGGAAAACATAAATCTCCTAGTCAAAACATCGCCATACTACCACAACTAGCTTGAATTTTATTAAGTCCAATAGATTTTAACAAATGTGTGAAACTATCAACAGTAATTCTAAGAATCCGACACGACCAAATAATAAAACAAATATATTGAATTGGTAAAGTAACAACATAAAAAATATTTTTTTTATTAAAAATTATACTCAAATGCAAAATCTGAAACCAATTATGAGTATATGCAACTAAGAGACTGTTTGGGAACGCGGTACAAACCGCGTTCCACAAAAATTCAAAAAAAAAAAATTTTTTTTTTGCTTAAATTTAATTTTTTTAAATGTTTTCAAATCGTTTTGATGTGCTGATGTCAAAATGATTTTTAAAAAATAAAAAAATATTATTTTAATGCATTTCTAGATGAAAAGCAACTATTATCACACTCCCAAACAATTAACTGTGGGTGTGCTAACTTGTGTTTTTTCTTTCAGTTTGCGTGCCGACGGAGAGCCCTTAAATATTATTAGTAGGATTAATAGAAGCTAAATTGGAAAAGTTAAAGTCCTTCCATGAACCTTGATCAAACTCTACTCACTCCCACCATCAATAAAAGAAAGGAAAGTTATCCCATAAGTTGTGCATAATTCAATTTTTTTTAGAAAGGAAAAATATAAAAGAGAAAGAAAAATGTGCAGCAACACTATGAGTTGAGGTTAAAATGGTATGATTCAACTGGATTAGGGCACATAAAGTATGCTCCTTGTGATTTAGTGCCAAATGGCAACTTACACCTAACAGCAATTTGTACCTCACATCAAGGGCAACCTCAAGGCAAACTTTAGATTTGCCTTCCATAGAACTTTCATGGTATGGTCCAAAGAATTAGTGGTCTCCAGAAAACACAGCAATGGTACTTGAATTGAACAAATTCTTATTGAAAACAAATGAACGAAACTCTAAGAATTTCCAAACTAAAGTAAGGACACCATATCTGAGAATTTGGCATGTCTTCATCCTTGTTCATTAGAATGACATCAATATTGTTGAGAAACAGGAAAAAATAATGATCATAAACTGTGGAAAAACTACAGGAACCAATTGATCAAAGGAAAAACACACAACATACGAGCAAAATATCAAGCGAGCACATATTCCAAGTTCTAGTTCTTTAGGATGAACTAAACACAACTAATGAATAAGGAAATGAAATCCACTTCGCTGGGGGGGGAAAGATCATTTTGAAGTGAAACAGGGCCATCATGATAATAAAATTAAAATAAAAAATAAAAAATAAAAAAAACGCATGATGTACTAACATGGATCACCGAGATTCAGAATTATCCTTGTAGTAGAAACTGCCAAATAACGAATTAATATTAATGAGGATCGTAACTTACTTGTCCACAACCACTAAATAAGCCAGCAAGCCGCTCTTCAGTTACCTAAATTGTGAACCAGTTTCTCTAAACTCAGAACAGAAGAGCAAAACCACTAGCTATAAAAATCGATGCATCAACGTAGCGTAAAACTTTTGCTATGGAACTCAGAAACATACATGTTGATCAATGTCAGAAACATATACTGTTCGTCTAATACTGTCTTCTTGTTGGGCTCTATAAGCTCTCCCATTCAACTTCCTCCTCCCCTGGTTAAAGTTATTTCTTTTCTGTAAAAACACAAGTAAGATTTCAGCAAACATAACCAAGAAAAAGAACAGATAAAAAAGAGTAGCATGACACAAAAGCTTCTCTCATAGTTTTCCAGTGGCGTTGCCATATTAATTTCGAAAAAGAAATGTTTGCTGAAATTGCCAAAATCTTAAAACTTTAATAAAAAAAACACGCAGAAAAAAGAGGGAAAAAAACTATCCCCGGTTGAATGAAAGGCCGAGCAGCTTAGAACTAACAAATGCAGAGTGATCCTACCGACGGTTAAGAAAAAAAAATGCACGGTAAGAACTACAAAATCGAATTAATATTATAAAATCGAATTAACTCAAAGACAACATACCATATATCAGAAACCCGCTTCATAACATATAAATTAATATTATAAAGAAGGATTAATACACGGTAAGAACTACAAAATCGAATTAAGACGTAAAATGGGGAAACCTATCTTCTAATTCAACCAACCATATTAATTTAGGATCTGATTAAGATAACAAAGCCCTTCTATCATACCCAGCTAAAATCATATTGACCAATGATTAACAAAAAAAAAATATAAAAACCTAAAACCCCAGTTATCGTTGAAATCATAATGGCAGTTATGATATTCAATCCAACGATAACATTACAACAAATTGTTAGCTAATTTTAGAAATCAACAACATAATTTTTATAGCCGAAAACAAATGGATCAGTCATCAAATTCAAAATTTGATAGATAGATATATAACCTCAAAGAGTACAAAAAATAGGGAACTCCAAAATCTGGCAGAATCCAAAAAACCCATTTGTCAAAAACACAAACAAAACCCAAATAACACAGAAAGAAGAAGAAGAAGAAGAAGAATTGACCAAACACCAATCAAAACTAAATAGAACCAATTAAAAAAATATAAAAAACAGAAATGCAAGATCAAAATGGAAACGATCAGACAAAAAAAAAAAGAGTACCCTTTTAGGGAAGTTGTCATTGGCCGATTGCTTAACAGGGACTGCAAAATTGTTGAAATGAAGTTCGTTTGGATTATTTTTACTATAAGACGATGGGAAAAACTCCTTAGCCAAGGGATTCAGCTTGGTGAACATATCCACAAGCTTTTGGACAGTGAATTCAGATTCTGATGTTGGCTTTGTTTCTGAGTCCAAATTATTGTTGTTATCATTTTTGTTGGCGGCGGTGGTGGTGTTGTTGGAAGCCACTGCAGCCTCACTGGCAATCTCAGCAACCGCAGCCATGGATAGATGCTAAAAAACCCAGAAACCAGAAAGACCTTAACTTTATTTATTTATTGGAAATCAAGAAACACTACTGAGCATAAAATCCAACCAAGTTTTTTTTTATTTCTATCAGTGAAAAGGAAAGAGAAAGAGAAATAGAGGCAAGATCAGATAGGAAGAGGAAAATGTATAGAAATGTAATAAGCTTATAGAGAGAGATTAAAGGGATACGATGATGATGAAGATGATGAAGAATTCTGACAGAGATGATACATATTAAGCCGAAATGGAAAGGAAAAAAAAAAGGAGGAATGAGTGATCAAAGTTGTTAGTTCTATTTATTTATTTATTTATTCTGCAGTGAGAGAACGTAAAGAGAGAGAGAGAGAGCGAAATAAAGTTAGGGTTTTTGGCAGTGGGAGGTGAAAATGCGAGAGAAGAACATTTGGCTTTTTTATTTGTTTGTTTTTTTTCTTTCTTTTTTCTTTCTTTTTTTGAGAATGTTCCCTCTTACTCAATAGAGGGGGAGAAGAAGAGAGAGAGTTGAAAGGGAGGAACGTTAAAAATGGAGAGGAAGGACAGCTGCTAACGTAAGATGACTTAAGCAGCTAAAGTTGTTGTTACTTTGTTTGTTTGTGAGAGAGAGAGAGAGAGACTATGGATTCTGATATGTCATCTGTAACTGCTGCTACTATTTTGGGTTTGTTGGGATTGTCATTCCCTATCCTCTCTCTCTCTCTCTCTCTCTCTCTCTTCGTTTTTCTTTTTTTTTATGCGTAATTACAAATAAATTAACTTCACTTGAATGTTTTTTTTTATAAAAAAAAAAACCTTCACTTGAATGTTTGTGTGGCTGACCGCTCCCCCAAAAGGAATAGTACAGTTTTGCTTCTTCTTTTTTTCACCTCTGTTTGGTAACATGATAGTCGTGAGAGAATGTTTGGACTTAATAATTTTTCAATCTAAATATATTTTAAAATTTAATCTAGACTATGATGTTAAAATTTAATCGCCAAGTAAGATTTAAAATTTATTGTGTGGTAAGTTTAACCTTTTTTTTAATAAATTTATTTTTTTCAATTTTATTTTTTTATGAGATTATTTTAGTTTTAAAAAAAATCTCAGTATTGGTTTGACGCTCGATTTTGCGATAGTCTATTTTTCTTATCATATAGTTAAATAAATAATAGTTTAGAAAAAATAAGTTATTAATGTCAATGGAGTTCATTACCTAGTTTACAGGTTTGATGTGTTGACCCGGGTTATCTAATTCACGGGTTTAGTTGGTTTACTCGTCAAACATGATACAATTGTTTTTTAGTTTTTGGTCTTTTAATTTTTTTTAATTGTTTTTTATTTCATTCTTATTTAGTATTGGATTAGTTGAGAAATGGAATTCATAATTTATTTTTTTTTATTTTCTATACGATTTTCACGATTTCAAATAAATATCTTTTTTAGAATTGATACTCGACTTTGAAAGCATCTAATGTTATCATAAAATTAAATAAAAATTATTTACAAAAATAATAAAGTTAGTAAACCTATTGAAGTCCATGACCCAGGACGCAGGGTGACTGAGATCGATGTAATTTGACATCGTCTCAATAAAAAAACAAATTGTCATCTTAAATTTTTTTAAAAAAATTATGTTATATTTTTACCGGTCATTCAAGTTGTCTTTCAACCCATTAAATTGAATAATTCATTTTGGATCAACTCTCACGCAGTTTAATTCGAAACTCGAGTTAGGTAAGGAGCCGGGTTGGGAGGTTTCAAGATTGAACTACTTGATTGGATTTAATAATACTGTCAAAAAATTCTACATACTCAACATTTTTTTTTAAGTTTAGAAAAAAAAAAAATCTGGCCCGCAACGGAGCACAGGCAAATGTACTAGTCCATGCTACGTTGCATGCAGGGAAAAAAAGAACAAAAAAAAGCATGGATAGTGTTAAATTCTACGTGGAAGATAAAACAAATCTAAAATATGCATTGATCAATGTATTCAATAAAATTAATCAAAATTTATATGCATAAAAATATACTAAAAATATTTATTTAATTATTTGTCAATGTTTTTTTTAGGATGAAAAAATAAAAATTGAATTGTAAACAAAACAACATGCTAGCATGGTTCCTTTGCTTCTTCTTTTTTTGTCATGGTTGCTCCATGTTGTAGACCATTGGATGGTTCGGGTTTAAATTCAACTATGTTAAAGTTTGTTCAATATGTGTTATTTGACTAAGGGGCCAATCGCGACCCATTCAACCTATTCAAAACCTATTTTGGCTAAGGACACTGTTATTTTAACCCTTGTCTAACTCGATGAATTGCTTTAGCATGTGCCATTTGAC
>Ga0307510_10010549_pt1 | contig 10974 bp, 14 predicted proteins | sample 12_EM_MG_FD_207224 | JGI IMG/M metagenome (GOLD analysis project Ga0307510, IMG submission 207224) | Populus trichocarpa ectomycorrhiza microbial communities from riparian zone in the Pacific Northwest, United States - 12_EM | ecosystem: Host-associated > Plants > Roots > Unclassified | place... | reverse complement strand
TGCGATTCTCCTCGCGCGGGCCGTGTCCAATCCGAAGAAAGGAGGACAGGAACTGCTTGGGGGCATCTCGGTCAAGATTACGAGGAACGGCTGGGGATCACAAGTGCGTCATCACACAACTGGAGATGACAAACTAACGGCATATTCTGTATCTATAGGTTGAATCTTTTGAGGCCCCACTCGAAGTTAGCGGACTCCGAGACGCTCATAGACCTTTCCATGGAATTTTCATCCGCGCACCAGTGAGGCATATATGAACCACCTCCACGTCCTCACACTGCTCAATCTCTTCTTCACGAAGGTAATTACGGAACTCCTGCCACTGGCTCACGAACCCTTAATCGAGGTCGTTTCTCGCATTCCTGAATCATTGCTCCCAGATTCCACACCCGACGGCGGACCCACGCAATCGGTGGTCGCGCTCCGACAAGGCCGGCACTTGTTGACCACGTTCCACCCCGAACTCACGGGCGATAGCCGATTTCACGAATATTTCGTACAAGAATGTGTGGCTCCCTCGCTGGCTTCTTGATTCCATCACAAGAAGATCGCAATACCCCGCAGTCGCCACGTAACTGTTGTACGAGACTTTCGAACAATTGAAGCAATAGAAACTGGATAGACGTCCCCCTTTTTATTTTTGGATATTTCTTTTCGTTCGCAGGGCGTAGCGTGGTGCTATCTGCTGCACCTGATGGTGATTCAGGATCACAACTGCAATAAGTCGACTCAGGCTCTTTTCTGACGAACTCATCGTACCGTCATCACATACGGAGGCATGCCGAGCGGATATCAAACAATGGCATCGAAAGTAGGGAAGTTCAGAATACCTGCCGACATTGGAGTCAAGTGTCAAAGTTCAAAGTCCGAATATGGAAAGCCGGAAGGATGTCTCGTGGTGGATGATAGAACCACAGTCCTACTATGACACATAAGTCACGGCCTTACGTCACCGGAGAATCGTGCCATGGCATGCACATGGTGGCGTCCTGGGGGTCCTGGGGCAGCGCTGCACACTCGGCTCGCAAGCCGGGACATACTCAACCAGAGCGCTCACTCACCGTCAACAAACCGTGGTCACACTCAAGCTCATCACGCAGCCTCAGGCTTCGAGATTTGCGATGTCAAACCTCTTCGAAAACAACATTTCTTCGTACCATGGCAAGGGGATTGTGGGTGGGTGCAGTGTGCTAATGTGCTATTACTGTCTGTGCGTCATAATAACGTGAAGCTCACGTTCTCTGTGGAGACCACAGGACCATGCATCACCGACTCCGAGTCCACGTGGGTGCATCAGACGCGCTAAACGACGTTCTGGATGTCCGCACAGTGTTGGCCAAAGAGTAGTTGCGTAACAGAATGGATAGAAGATCGAGAAGCGTCATTCAACGTTATTTGCGTCGGAGATAGACCGCGGAAAGGGTGGTCACCAGTCTCCCGTTTCCAAGTTCATCGTGGTTGATATGACTTCGATCCCATTCACGACACAATTGTGGCGAATGCAATGCCAATTGTCGCGACTCGTCGTGCGTCGTACGTTTCTATGACAAACCTGACAAACCACCACGGTGTTACTGGATTATGATTGGATGGCCGGGCAGGGATACTACTATGACCATCACCGGCGTCATTCTGGTTTCTGTGGCATGCTTCTTTCGCCGCGCATCACCCAATTACCCCATCGCATGATTTTGGACCATATAAAATAAGATGGGGAGAGGGAGTACAGTATTCTTTGTCAACCATGACCCGTCTCGCCCATATACTCGCTCTTGTCGGTCTGCTGAGCGGGGTTCTCCTTTCGGCGCCTGTAGCGGCACGCGACACTTCGTCGAGGTTTTTACACGACAAGCGCCTCGAAGCAGTAAAACGCTGGCAGTCGAGTCGCAATCTCGCAACCAACGCGCGTCGTGCTACAGACGATCCAGCTCCTCCAAGTGTGAAAAACATCACATTCACCAATCCAAAAGCTTCCAGTGCGTACCCAAGGATATACGCGTCCCTCGGTACCCTCATGCGTTTCCAGAGTACTACGTCGATGGCAAATCTCTTCCTTTCGTCAACTTTGATGTTGGCCCGTCGTGGGCGGGCCTGATACCCGTCAGCCCTGCGGCAAACGAGACAAGAAAGGTTCAGTCACAGGGAAACTCTTCGGGTGAATTCAGCTTGGTCTTACTCACTTCTCAGCTGTTCTTCTGGTTCTTCCCTCCTGGACCGGAAGTAAGTCTAGACGACCTCATCTTCTGGTATGCCGCATGTCCTAATTGAAGGTTTTGTATGAGTCGTACTCAAACCGGGTATTTTCAAGGACGAACGGAGGACCTGGGTGTTCGTCTCTGTATGGCTCCTTGAAGGAGAATGGCGTAAGCTGCACCGCAACTATTTCCCAGTTGAGGTGCCATACCTGACGCATGATCCCAGCCCTTTACCTGGCAAAATGGCCAGGCTTTGCCTACGCAGAACGAGTGGAGTTGGACCAATCTTTCCAGCGTTCTCTATGTCGAACAACCTGTTGGTACCGGGTTCACCCAAGGGCAGCCGAATGATAAGGTATGCCCCCTCCATGACCGTGTGGCTCTGTAATATGACGCTCACGTCCGGAACTACGGCAGAACGAGGAAGATGTGGCAGCTCACCTCGTAGGATTCTTGAAAGAGTTCTTGAAAATTTTCTCGGAACTCAAAGGGAAGAAATTCTATGTCACAGGTGAAAGTGTGAGTACACGTCCTTGGATAGTGACCGAATTACTTTTGACAAAAAGGCAGTATGCAGGCATGTATGTGCCGTGTGAGTGGAATCTTGGAAATTACGTTTTTTTTGACTGATGGATGGATAAAGACATCGCGAACTACATCTACGAGAAAACCACGAGGTCAACACTCGACCTGGATTTGCAGGGTATCTGGATTAACGACCGTGAGTTTCCTCTAAGGTTCGACTTAGAGCCTTGCTCATCCTTGGCTCGAATGCAGCTGTAATCGGCTGGGACGTCGTTCAGGGACAAATCCCAGCTGTCGACTTTGTACATAAATATGAAAATGTCTTCGCCTTCAAGTCCGTCATTCCCTTCTTCGCACTTTCCAACAGTGACTCAAGGTATTGTGCAGTCAGACATTCCTCAAGCATTTAGACTCGGTCGCAAAAGGATGCAATTATTCGGATTACATGAAGAAGTATGTGACGTACCCACCTCGAGGACTGCTTCCCCTTCCTGGTAAATCAACGGAGTTCGATCCTGGCTGCGATGTTTGGGATGAGATCTTCAATGCGGCGCTACTCGTGAACCCAGCTTTCAACATCTATCGTATCTTTGACATGGTATGCACTCTGCTTTACTTGGTGTTCGTGACCACTTGATGTCGTTTTACAGTGGCCAGTACCGTGGGACGTCCTTGGGTTCCCGTAAGCCCCGCCGTTTCGTGTTTCATCTCACTAATTTGATGTTTACTTTACTAGAGGATCGTTTTTCGTGACTCAGATCGCTCCTGTGTATTTCGATCGTCCTGATGTCAAGGCGGCAATTCACGCACCTGACGTTGACTGGGTGGTGTGCACTGATAAAGTTTTCCCCAAGGGAGATGCGAGTCTCCCGCCGGCATTCACAGTCCTCCCAAATGTCATCGAAAAGAGCAAGCGCTCGGTAATTGTGCATGGCCTCAGTGACTTCATCCTGATTGCTGAGGGCGCTCGCATCGTTCTCCAAAAGTGAGTTGTATGCTGTCTGCGCCCGTGATCGCCTTGAGTAATACCTACGTGTGTCAACAGCATGACTTGTGAGTCTTATTATACTACGTTTGTAACTTTGGAGCTTCGGCTTAACCCGAGTTATCAGGGGCCGGGAAACAGGGCTTCCAGAAGCATATCTCGAAAGATTCGTTCATAGTTGACAATGTTGGAGCGCTGGGGAACATGCACTCTGAGCGCGGATTGACCTACGTTGAGGTCTCACTCTCTGGACATATGTAAGCGATGACCCCATGCCGCAGTGTCTTAACGCCCCGGCTGACCCATGACGACTGATACAGGGTACCGGGAGACTCACCTATCGTAAGTGGAGATATCTGAGGTTGATGAGGAGATGACCATATTCATCCGTACAGGCGGCGCTCCAAATAATGGAATATCTAATGGGCTTCAGGAATACCCCATAAAGATTCAGAAGCAATGTTCTTCAGTTCTGTTATGGCTTGCCTATGAAGGGTGGCAGCAGAAACTTCAATAGCTTAATTCTCTCGGTGCTACCGCAGAGTAGCGATGGAATACGACTTGAGCGAATGTAAGCTTCCAACTAACACAATGAATACCCCTCCACGACGTGAGTTTGCCGGATATCATGTTGGAGGTTCTTGGGTCCGTAGACAGACTTGCGCGATGATAATTAGGGCCCGTGTCATGGACACGTGGAAACAAGATGGCGTCCGAGTCCTTTGCTTCAGCAAGGCGTTTCGACCTTGAATACTCCCCTTCGCTGAAAAATGTGTAAAATGTATAGCTGGCGAATTGTAATCGTCGACGATGATGAGCAGACTGGAGCACGCGGATAGCACGGCGTCGTCTAGGTGATCTTCACACCAGCATTCCGGAAGTGCGAGAGTGTGCATTTGATGCCAGGGCGGTCAGTAGACTGTACGGGTGGCATGATCTAACCTACACTTGAACAAACAAATACGGGACGTGACTGGCAGTATTAAACCTGACAAGATTCCATGAGTATTCCATGGTTGATGTTCTCCTTTGAACACTTCAGATCGTGCGCCTACAACCCAGTAAAAGAGGGGCCAAAGTCCGGATTCCGTATCGTGATCTAGTTTGTGACGCACAAACTCAACCACGATACGGAATTGTGCCTTCATCATTCGCGATTATTATAATAATGACTTTCAGGCTGTTTCGTAATCTCCGCATGAACGGCTTCGTCGAATCGATCACGATGGTGATTTGGGACTCTTGGGCACCACAGGGATAATGAAAGAGTGGTGTAAGGTGTGGCAGAGAGAGCACTTCTCAATTCAACAATGCGAGCGATAAAAATGGGCGTCCCCAGTGCGTCCCCTGATGACGGTGTGCCCAGTTGTCCGACCCAGTGTCCAACCCGGTGGGTCCTCCTGTAAGCTCGCTCGCTCACTTTCTGTTCTGACCAGCCGCTTTTCCCTGCTCGTCACTTCCCCCCCCTCCTAGTATTTCCCCTTGCACCTCGCCTTTTCTCCTCACAGCTCTTTTTTTCTCATTTGCAGGTGACTTTTTTCCGTTGCCGCTCACTTTTTTTGCTGTCCTGCACTCCTCCGCCCCATGACGATGCCACTGCGAAGCCCCTGGAGTGAGTCCCCTCCCTTCCTCACTTTTTTACTGACTGCTCCCTTTTTCCAGGTTGCTTTTTTTCCGTGGCCGACCTGTCCCCCTCCCCACTCCCCACTTGGTGAGAGGCAGATTTTTTTCTCTGTTCACATCCCTCGCCCAAACAAACCTGGCCACCCCTGTCTCTGCCACACCCTTGGTGAGTGGCCAGATTTTTTTTCGCTGTTCTGACTCCCTCATAGGTGCTCGTCCCCATCGCCACACCACCCGGTGAGTGGCCAGTCTATCCCGCACAGCCCAAACAAACCTGGCCCACAGTGAGTGGCCACTTTTTAAATCTGTTCTGACTCTCCCTTACAGCCCGAATCACAGCCCCCGTCCCCGTTGTGCATCGCCCGGTGAGTGCTACCATAATTTTTTTCTGTGATCCGACCTGCACTGACTCGCTTTCCTTCCGTGTCCTGACCAAGCCCAACCGCCGCCCTCCACCTGGCACCCGTTCTCAGCCCCTCCTCTCTCTCCCTCACAGCCAGTCCCGATCCCCCTCTCGCCACCTGTGAGTGCCCCCGATGTTCTGTTCAGTTGCATCCACAGCCCGAATCATGACCGTCACAGCCGTGCCTGTCCCCATTGCCACGTTGCCTGACCTGTCCTTTTCCCTCCCGGTGCCCTCCCAGTGAGCGCCCCGCTTTTGGGCCATTTCTTGCCATCACCGCCATCAACTCCCCAGGAGCCTACACCTGCCATTCCTGCACTGGCCTGCGACCTCTCTCTCATCGGTGACGTTCACCTCCACCGCACGCATCCCTGTCGCTGACGTCGCTGATGTCATCTTCCCAACCAGTCCCTCAAGGTGAGTGCCCCGGTCCCGTCGACCTCGACCTGCCACACTTTCACCTCCCTCCATCCCAGCTCGATTCATCAGAGCCATGCCCATTCGAACAAGTCGTGGTGTATCGTTGGCCAAGGCATGTTTGCACTGTGGGAGATCAACCATATGGAACGAGAGATGTGCACCTCCCTGGAGTGGCAGCTCAACGTCGATCCCTCGACGCTGCGCGATTTTCAACATCGTGTTCAGTAAGATTTCGCCGTGTTCAACTCGCCTGAAGCCATCCAAGGCCACCGACGGGATGTCGGCGGCACGAGTCCCTCTCCCCCACCATCCTTACCTCCCTGAGTGAGTGCCACTTTTTTCATGTTCTGACCAGCCCTGACCTCTGCCACCACTTCCCCACCACTGCTGGCACACCCAGTCTGAAGAAACGCGGCACAAATCTGATGGCAACGACCTCAAGCCGGCAACATTTTGATTTTGAGCACCCCATCTTTGACCTTGTGTCGAGTCGCCCCTACCTCTCCTCACAGCTCGATTCGTGACCATCAGAGGCACACCCGCCTCCCCTCCCAGTTCCCCTGTCTGCCCGCATCATGCCCACGTCGGCTTGGACACCCGACCTCACACACCAGTACGCCCCGCATCCTCAGTGCTCGAGGACCCCTCTCCTACAACGTCTGCCCCACTCTTCCAGCCCGAAACTGCAACATCGTTGACAGGAGGTGAGTATCCTTTGCCCCTTGCTGCTCGCACGTCCTCTCACCTCTCCCTCACGGCTCAAATTATTGCCATCATGGCCGTGCTGTCGCAGTGTCGCAGTCTCACAACCCAGCACCTGCAAACTGCCTGCCTGCACTTTGGCAGTGCATGCACAACACAACGAGGAGGTCGCACTTTTTGTGTGGGTTCAAATATGTAAGTCCATTCTTTCCCTCCCCTAATTCTGTGTTGCTTATCCCACCCTCCCGATGCCATACTCCCAAACACTCGCACACCTCCCTGCGCACCCCCACCGAAGCCTGTGTAGAAACCGAATTAGCAGCGCCATCGCAAGGTCTCGACGAACACCGCTGCCTGCACCCACTGCACACCTACCTCTTCGACCCAGTGGATGGGAAAGTCAGCAGCGGCAGCACATGCGACAATGACAAGGAGGAGCATGGTTTTTATGTGGGTCAAATAGGTGAGTCTACTTTTCCCCCCCTTCCTTCTGTGTGCTCGCCCCAGCCCCGCTCAACCCTACCCCCCTGGCGCCCTCATGCACTTTGCGTCCGACTTGCCTGAAGCATCAGAGACTACTGTGGACGTCGGCAGCATTACACTGCCTCACCGCCATCCTGCTCCTGCAGCACAAAGACGCAACAGCACAGACAGGGGTCACCCTGCATCGTCACCCCGTCTGCTCTGAATGACCTGTCTCTTCACGCTCACCGGTACGTCTCTCTCACTCACCTTTCTTTTTTTTTGCTGACCAGCTGCCACCACTCCCCGCCCCATTCAACCGCCACCCCCCTCTTTGACTGATATGGAGGCGCTGCCATTGAGCTGCCACAGGTGAACCCCACCTGTGTGCACTTTTCTTTTTCTTTTTTGTCTTTTTCTTTGTGTTTTCCATGTCACACCATAACTTATATATTAAATACCATCTCATGAATGGATAACCTTTGTATAAAATATACTTTACCATGCCTGCGCCGTAGGCGCGGTTTACACACTTGTCACAAATGGGAGCAGCTCATAGTAAATAAAGCGAGATGGAACGATACTTCCGCCAGTAGGGCTGCGCGGCGCGCGCCGTACCGTATACAGCATACAGCCTTATATTGATGGCTGTCATACCGACTCATACGTCTTTTCTTCACAAAGTTGTTTTTGTTGGAGATCAGACATCGGGCGACTGACATCATTCAAGCCAATGACCTTGAAGTAGCTATGTTCCTACCCTTTCCAGATGTTCACTTTGTACTCTCGACGCTTTAGGCGTTCGGAATCCATAAACAATAGGTCCTTATATTTCGTCGCCTTCTCGTAGCTAGACCCTCAGTACTCAGTCTTTCATCCCAAAGACTGAGGTTAGTTCTCTCTTTTCTCACATACGCTACATGTAGCACGCTTCGCTAATATAATCTTTAGTTTTTTTTGCTGATGGCCTACGACCGCGTCCCGGCCCGGTCTCAGGGGCGAGCGCCACGCTGCCTCGGAATTCCTCACACTCACACTCCCAAGAATTCGGCCGAATTCCTGATGGATTCACCAAGTGAGTCCTATCGTCCTTTCCCTCGTCTGTTCCACACTGACCTTTTGAAGCTTTTGCATTCACCGAAGCTGAACTGAATAAAGCCGGTCTTCTGGGCGATGGCGAGTCCCTTAGTCTTTTTGCGCGTCTATGCCACACTTACCATCTCCCTTGTAGGCGTTTCTGAACTCGCCGCGCAGGCGGTTGAGACCATGAAAAAGCACCCGGAGCTGTTGAGCGAGTCCTTTAATTTCTTTCCGCGTCTATACCACACTTACCACCGTCCGTTCAGAACTTTCCCTCTTCGCTCTCGAGTGCTTGAACTTCAGGGGCCACCAACGCAAGGACCCTGGCTCGCCCGGCTCTCCGACCCTAAGCGACGTGTCTGCGGTGTCTTCCAATCTCTCCGCCCTCACCCTTGCCAGCGGTGCCAGCGGTGCCAGCGGTGCCACCGTTGTCTCCCAGTACACCCCTGACGAGTACGAGAGGACTTCCTACTATAACGGCATCACCAGGGACGGCGACCACCCGGAACTCGTTTACCGTTCGAATTTCTTCACTACACTCTTCCCCAAGCCCGTCGGCAGACACGCCCATATCCCTGTCAAGTCGCTCCGTGGTGTTTTTGACACCCCGCTCAATGGTGTCTGGGACACTGTCGGTCCCGAGATTCGTGACCTGATCAAGGCTCGGAAGATTAACTGGTCGTCCGTTGACCCTGCCCGATTCTTCACCCATGGACCGCCGGGAGAGGAGGAGAAGGGGAGTCTCGGTCCCGTCGTCATATGGGTCGGTGTCATTCCTGGTTCTACCTCCTCCGATACCGCCCACGAGGTCTCCCAAGAGATCCTTGCGCTTTTGTTGAAGAATGGAGTCGAGGATGCTGTTGTGGAATGGCGCGAGGTCGTCCTGCAGAGGCTGGCAGGTCCACCCCTTATGCGTCATGTCGACAGCAACAACGCCACCCACTATGTCCGTCGCTTCCTCACTGCTCTTCTCGGCATTCCCCTTGCGACCGAAGGGATGGAGGAGGAGGATGCCCAGGGCACTCTCACCCTCTGGTTCCATGAAAACAAAGACAAGAATGGCAACCCCAGCGACAAGGTTTACGGAGTCAGCAATTGCCACGTCCTTCGCAAGGACACCACCGTCGAGTACGAGCACAGAGGCGGCGCACCCAAGGATCACGTTCGAGTTTGCGGAATGCGTCGATTCCAGCGGGGCCTCGACGAGATCAGGAAGGTCATCGGTGACCACAGCCTTCTCGCCGACCTTTGGGCCCGAGAGATCGTCAAACTGGAGGCGAAGGAGAAGAAGGACGCGGCGAACACGAGAGCGATCCGCGCGAATCAACGCAACTTGGAAGACGAGCACGAGGCTATCGCCGATCTCGAGGCCCTGTACGACGAAGTCACGAGAGATTGGTCCGACATTAACCTCCACCGCAACATTGGCCACGTTCAATACGCTGCAGCCATCACGGTCGACGTGGAAGGCGGCACACTGTATACCTCGGACTGGGCTGCGTTCTTGGCCGCTGAGGCGAAGGTCAAGGATGAGTTCGAGGGCAACGTCGTTGATCTCGGTGCGTTTCGACTCATCTTTCTCATATTGACCTCGTCTAACGAAAACAACTTTATTCAGGATCTAAGTATTCTCCTCAAGAACTTACGGCGATGTTCTATCCTCTGGGTGGTGGTGCGACCACGTTCAAGTTTCCCGAGGAGAGAAAGCTCAGAATCGAGGGTTGCGCCACGGAAGAGGACCTCGCCAACCCCGCAGAGTTCGACAGCGAAGGCCAGCGCTGCCTTATCGTCGGTAAGGACGGCAACACCACCGACCTCACCGTTGGACGCTACGCCGGCCTGGTGTCATTCACTCACAATGACGTCGGCATCGAGTCCATCGAGCTCGGCATCTACAACTCGTGCGTCAGGAGTGCCGAAGTTTTCTCCACCAAGGGAGACTCGGGCTCCCTCGTCTGGCACACGAGGAACGGCAAAGCTCGCATCGTTGGCCAACTCCACTCTGGAGTTAACAAAGGCGGCTCGACCAGCAACCATGTTACATATTGCACCCCTGGCTGGTACTTCCTGGACCAGATCAGGAAGAAGTTCAAGCATGCCGACTTCTACCGCACCAAGTGGTCAGCTTGAGAACAACATCGTCGGCTTTCTACTCGGGACTATCAATCACTGTGGAAGCAAGTTAATTTTGACATCTCTTTATGTAACATTATCCAATGTAATGACAGTATTTTCTGAGGTGGCATGAAATGACATTTTCTTGTCATTCCAACTCTGAAGAGATCACACAATCACTGCGGAACGAGTTTATTTTGACATCTGATTTATGTAAGATTATCTGTTGTAATGACAGTATTTTCCGAGGTTACACAACATGTCAATTTCTTGTCATTCAAGTCTGAAGAGATCACGTAATGACACAATAATCACAGTCTGATTAGCCTCTGCCGGTCCACAAGCGCCTCGAAGCAGTAAAACGCTGGCAGTCGAGTCGCAATCTCGCAACCAACGCGCGTCGTGCCACAGACGACCCAGCTCCTCCAAGTGTGAAAAACATCACATTCACCAATCCAAAAGCT
>Ga0307510_10010548_pt1 | contig 10974 bp, 9 predicted proteins | sample 12_EM_MG_FD_207224 | JGI IMG/M metagenome (GOLD analysis project Ga0307510, IMG submission 207224) | Populus trichocarpa ectomycorrhiza microbial communities from riparian zone in the Pacific Northwest, United States - 12_EM | ecosystem: Host-associated > Plants > Roots > Unclassified | place... | reverse complement strand
AATAATATTAACATAGTTACTGCTAATAACATTATTTCTATAGCAATTATCATTAATATTATGTTTTTTCGGTTTAATATAAAACCTAATATTCCTATTAAAAATAAAAATAATGATAAATTCATAATATTATCATATTATAAACCCTTTGGGACTTGTATTAAATGTCTAATATTTATACTTATTATTTTTATATAATTTTATATAATAAATATATAATATTACTTGCTAATTACAAAAATAATTATTTAATTTTTGTTTAGCGATTTATTAATTTATATTTAAATATTATAATTTAAAGGGAATTAAAAAAATTTATAATAATAATATTTAATAATAATTATTTAATTAAATATTATATTTGAATAATATTTTATTTATAGATTAGTTCCCACCTCAGTAATAAACAGCTATAAATAAAAATAATCAAACTACATCTACAAAATGTCAATATAAAATTGCAGCTTCATGTCCTTGATGGTGTGTATCAGTTAAATGATAATTAATTATTCTAATAAAACCTACTAAAATAAATAATGTACCAATTATAACATGTAATCCATGTAAACCAGTTGAAGCATAAAATACTGTACCATATACTGAATCACTCATTGTAAAGCTTGATTCTGTATATTCATAATATTGTAAAGCAGTAAATATTATAGCAAAAATTATTGTTAATAATGTACCTAAAATAGCTCCTCTTCTATCTCCTTGTATTAAAGCATGATGACCATAAGTTACAAATGCACCAGAAGATAATAATAAAATAGTATTTAATAATGGTATTGCAAAAGGATCTAAGGGTGTTATACCTTGTGGTGGTCATACTCCTCCTATTTCTATTGTAGGAGATAAACTAGAATGAAAAAAAGCTCAAAATACACTTAAAAAAGCAAATACTTCACTAATAATAAATAATACTACTCCAATAGTTAAACCTTTTTGTACTTGTATAGTATGATGTCCTAAATAAGTACCTTCTGTAATTATATCTCTAAATCATAATATCATACCAAATACTGTTAAAGTAAACCCTAAACTTAATAATTGTCCACCATAAGTAAAACCTTGCATATACATAACTGCACCTAAAGTTAAACTTAATAATGAAAAACTAACTAAAATAGGTCATGGTGATTGATCTACTAAATGATAAGGAAAAGATTGAAATTGATTTCTATTTATTTTATTCATTTTTTAATTTATTTTTATTTTATTTTATTACTAAAGCGTAATTATTAATTTAAACTTATAATTTTAAATATAAATTAATAAATTATTATATCTAAAATTTTAGATATGTTTAGTTACTTAGATTATTATTTTGATTAAAATTATAATAATTTTAATTTATGTTATTTTGTTTTTAAATATTTTAGTTTTAATTATACTAAAATATGAATATATATTTATAATTTATTTAATAAAAAATTAATAAACAATATAAGAATGATATTAATTAATCATTAATAATATGTCCAGTTTGTATTGTAATACTAAATATACCTCTTTTATTTTTATTAACAAATCTATTAGTATTAATTATTCTAGCTTTAGTTTTAGCTAAACTACCTAATTGAATTACTTTAGATTTAACTCTTTTTGGAATTCTTTGTGTTAAAACTTTACCTGATAATTTTAAATAAATACCAGATAAAAAAGAAGGTATTTTATTATTAGAAAATCTATTATTAAATCCTTTATTAATAATTTTAATTTTACTTACTTTAAATAATTTCATATGAATATATCTAAATTTAATAAAATTACTTAATATACCAATAAGATTAGCTAATATATTACTTTCATTTTGTGGTGAATATATTCTAATTAATTCTAATTCCACTGATTTTTTAAATAATTTACTTAATAAATTAACTAATTTTTCTAATTTATTATAATGTAAAATTAAAAATTTAGAATGTAAATTACTATTATAATATTTGTTTTTTAATGGTTTTCAATAATAAAATAAGGTAATTTTTAATAAATTAGGATTAATAGTTATAATAGGTTTACTAATAATACTGGACATATTAAGAAAGGCTGATTTACATATTGTATATAAATTATATAAATTTTTATTTATTTGTTTATAAGATTTATTAGTAAACGTATAAATATGATTAGTAAAATTTGCTAATTTAGAATTAAAAGGACTAATTAATCTAATATATTGTTGTTCATTCATAAGTATTAATTTTGATTCATTTAAATTTGGTTTAGTTAATCCTTTATTAATATTATTAAAACTATTTAAGTTAGATAAATTTAAATTAAATTGATTTTTATTTAATAAATTTAATTGAGATTTATTAGTATTAGTTATTTTTTCACTTAATTTTATTATTGTTTGTAAATTTTTATTAGTTTTTTTACTATTTACATATTTTTTATTTTCTAATTCTATTTCTGTATATTTATTTTTTATATTTTCTACAGATATATCAGTTATTCCTTTATTTATATGTTTTCTTAATATTGATAAACCATAAATAAGACTTATTTTAATATTTGAATATATATTTTTATTCATTTTATTTTTATTTTAAGGCTAATGTGACAAAGGCTAAATTAATTTTATTTTAATTTAGGGATTTTATATTAAAATTTATTTATTAAATATAAATCTATTCAGATGAATAATATATAATTATATTAATAATTATTAATATTTATTATTTTATAATACTTTATATAATTTAAGTAAATATTATTCTCTTACTTTTAAATTTAATTCTATATAATATATTTAATAAAAAGAATTAAATTTATAATTATATTTTAATTTAAATAAACAGGGGAAAATTTTACAAATGATTTATTTACTCAATTTAAAGTAAAAATTGAATTAATAAAAGAATTAATTAAATTAATTCAAAAGGTTAATTATTTAATTAAATTGTTATTAATATTAAATAATTCTAAAATTATAAAAATTTAAGAATATAATAATAAGAAAGCAATCATTAAAGAGAATAACCCAGTAGCTTCAGCTAAAGCGAATCCTAAAATTGCAAAGCTGAATAATTGACCTCTTATTTGAGGATTTCTAGCTGTTGAAGCGATTAATGAAGAGAAGATTAATCCAATACCTGCTCCAGCTCCAATTAATCCTGAGCAAGCTAAACCTGCACCAATGTATTTTGCTGCTGCTAACATTTTTATTTTGAATAATTATATAATAGTGTCTAATTTATATTATATATAATATATTATATATATGTACGAGTAATCAGATTCGAACTGATGATATCTACTTGGAAGGTAGAGGTTATACCAATTTAACTATACTCGTTTATATTAAATTTTAATTTCTAATTAAATAACTTTTAATTAATTAAAAAAATATTTTTAAATAAACTGTTTCTTTTATATTTTATTAAAAAAAATAAGGGGTAATTATCAAAATAAAAATAAATAATAATATGTTTTAATTTTATAATTAATTTATTATAAATTATTTTCTGAAAATATTATTAAAAAAATTTAAAATATATTAATAACTTGAATATTAATATAATTTATAAAATATAAAAAATATAATATCTAATTTTATAATTAGAAAATTTTAATAAATAAAATAAATTTAATATAATTTATAAATTTAATAATTAAGAAAATAAAATAAATACTTATAAAAATAATATAAAAATTATATGAAATATTAAATACTAAATTTTCAAAATTATTAAAAAAATTAAGATATAAATCACTAGATTCTAAAGAACAATGAATATTAACAACATTAATATTAGTTGGAGCATCTCCACTAATAACTGTAGTACTATTTTCTATATTTGTCATTTTAGATGTTTTATAATGTTTATGATGAAAAGGTACCATATCTTTAAGTAAACTTATATGATCTTCAGCTTTTTCAATTGTTAATAAAACATAATTTTGAAAATTAGAATCTGTAGGTGATATATATGATTCTTGGTGAACTGTTAATTCTAAAGTAGGTCCTACTCCTAAACCAATGTTAAAATAAAATGTAGGTTCAATTGGAGAAATTTTTAAATATATACTAGATAATTTAACTCCGACAGCATAAGCTATTAATTCACTATAATTTTCAACTAAAGAATTTAAACCTTTTATGTAAATATTATTATATAATATTAAATATTCAGTGCTATCCATATAAATAATATTATTTATTAAATAAATTTTAAAATAATAATATATTAAAATATTTATAAATACTATTTTAATTCAAGATATACTATTAATAAAATTATTATATTTTAATATTATTTGAATTATTAAAAAGATTATTAAAAGTATTATTATATTAATATCCAAAATTGATAATATTAAGTAGCAAGATATTAATATTAAATTTATATTATTTATATTTAGATTAAATAATGATTTATTTATATTATTAGTTTTCATTTTTTAAATTATTTGTTTGTTTCTAAAATTAGTACTAAAATTATTATAATAATTTTAATAACGAAGACAATTATTTTATGTTTATTTTAATTATATAAACTTATTTATTCATATTATTAAATATAAACTAAAATAAATATGGTTTAATAATTTATTATATAACTTTTTTATTTATTTCAAGATTATATAATATTATGTAATTATTAAGTCTTTTAAATTAATAAATATTAAACGAGACCTTCCAGATTCGAACTGGAACTCTTCTAAATGACAATTAGAAACTCTACCAATTAAGCTAAGATCCCTTAAATTTAATAGATAAAATTTTAAATAAAAAATTTTTAATATAAAATAATATAACAAAAATAAAATTTAACAAGAGCGAGGTGATTCGAACACCTACCAATGATTTTGAAGATCGTCATACTAACCGTTAATACTACGCTCTTTATATTAATTCTTTTATAAAAAAGGGATAAATTAATTAAATTTTTTATATTATTTAAAGTAAAATTAAAATTAAAATTAAATATTATAAAGTAAAGAAGTAATAGAAAAATGTAAATCATCTAAAATAACTTTAGGAAATATACCTAATAAAACAGTAGGTAATAATAAAGTTATTAATAAATTAAATTCTCTTCTAGAAATATCTTTAATAGGTTTTAAATGAGGAGAATAAATACCATAAGAAATTCTATTATATAAATAAATAGAATAAATAGCAGATAAAACAATACCAGTAGCACCTAAAGCAGCTATTATAGGGCTTCTTTCTCATATACCAATTAAAGATAATTGTTCTCCTAAGAAATTTAAAGTTAATGGTATACCAGTATTACTTAATATGAAAATGAAAAATAATATAGTAAATACAGGCATATAAGTTACTAAACCTCTTACATAATGAATTATTCTAGTTCCTGTTCTATCATAAATTACACCTCCTACACAAATAAATAAAGCAGGTGAAACAAATCCATGAGCTAATGCTAATAATATTGCACCTTCAATTCCTTGAATAGTATTAGAAAATAAACCTAAAAGAACTACACTCATATGTGCAATACTTGAATAAGCAATTAAAGCTTTAGTATCTTGTTGAATGATTGTAGCTAAGGAAGAATAAATTAAAGTTATAATTGCAATAGTTTGAATTAAAGGTGAAAAATAATTAGTAGCATCAGGTAAAAAATTAATTAAAACTCTTAAATAACCATATGTAGCAAATTTTAATATTGTAGCAGCTAATAATATAGATCCAGCTAAAGGACTATCAGCATGAGCTCTATATAATCAACCTGTTAATGGTCATAATGGAGTTTTTACTGCAAAAGCTATAAAAAAACCTAATCATAAAATTTTTTGACTATCTAAATTTATATCTGATAAAGATATTATTTGAAAATCTGTTGATCCTACATAACTATATATTTGAAGTATAGCTAATAACATAAATAAAGATCCTGTTAAAGTATATAAAAAGAATAATAAAGCTGATCTTATTCTAGCTTCACCTGAACCATATATTATAATTATTAAAAATAATATTGGTAATACACTTTCAAAAAATATATAGAATAAAATTAAATCTAATACTATAAATACTCCTATTTGTAATGTTTCTAATAATAAAAATGATATTAAAAAGTATTTTAAATTATTATTTATATTATTATAATTAGATAATATAGCTATAGGACTTATAAATGTAGTTAATAATACAAAAAATAAAGATAATCCATCAATACCTATATTTAAATGACAATAACTTAAATTTATAAATTCATATACAAATTGATATTGATTAGTACTTGAATCAAATTCTAATCAAATATATATTGATATTAAAAAATTTATTATCATACTTATTAAAGTTATTCTTTTCATTCTTATTTTATTTTCTGTGGTATCTTCTGGGATTGTTATTAATAATATACTACCTATTATAGGGATTAATAATAATAAACTAAGCATTTATAAATTTTAAATATTTTTTTCGAGAATTTCTAACTAATTATCTATTTAAAATTAAATAGATTTCATTATAAAGTGGATAGTTGAATTACATTCAACATGGTTAAATATGAAAAAAAAAAAAAGAATCAAAATTCAAAAATAAAAAACAAAACAAAAACAAAAAATCTTGAGAGTCTCAACTCATAAAGGTGTGTCTTAATTAAAAATTAAGGGTACTAGGCTCTATACCCACACTAATTATCTATTTAAATTAAATAGATTTTCTAAAATAAACAAACCAAATATAATAAATATATTGAAGTTATAAATATTTTCTCTTCTTTTAACATATTAAATATTCGGATACTGTGAGATTTGAACTCACGACTTTTATCAAGTACTCGTTTTCAAAACGAGCGCCATAAACCAGACTCGACCAAGTACCCTATATAATAATAATAATAATAATTATTATAATTATTTTATAAAATAAGACCGAAGGGGATTGAACCCTTATAATATCCATTATGAGCGAACTGCATTACCAATTATGCTACAGTCTTTTAATATAATTCTTTTAATTAAAAATTATATAATAATAATTATATAATAAAAAAGGGGTAAATTTAATTAATGAACTGTTTATTTAATAATAAATAATAAGTTTTAAGTTAAAATTATAAATAACTTAATATAATTTTGATTTATCAATTTAAGATTGAACAGGTAACATTTTGAAAGCATGTAATGGGATAGGGCTTTGTAATGTTCATTCTAAAGTTGTAGCTGTATCAGTTTCATTTTTAAATTGTTCTGAAGATATGAAATAAGAAGGAATATTTCAAGGATTAGTATTTACTGAACTTCCATTAGCAAATATATCATAAATAATATAACCAAATAATACAGTAGCCATAATTGAAATCATTGATCCAAAACTTGAAATTTGATTTCAACCACTAAAGGCATCTGGATAATCTGGTATTCTTCTAGGCATACCAGCTAAACCTAAAAAGTGTTGAGGGAAGAAAGTAGTATTTACTCCTATAAATAAAGTTCAAAAATGAATTTTACCTAATAATTCATTATATGATTTTCCTGTAATTTTAGAAACTCAGAAATAAAAACCTGCAAATATTGCAAATACAGCTCCCATTGATAAAACATAATGGAAATGAGCTACTACATAATAAGTCATTAAATTGTTTCTATAAATTATAAATTATATAAATTATAAAAATATACTCATTTTACAATGAGGTTCGGACTATATCTTATCTAATAATTAAACTTAATTAATGTTCGACTACCACGTATAGTCTCTACGGATCCTACTCAATATAAAAATTTAAATAATTTATTGTTTAAGAAAATGAGATAAAACAAAAAAAAATTAGATAAATTTAAGATTGGTTATAGACAAAAACAATTAATTTTTATTAAACTAATGATTTGTCTATTCTTTTATATGATTTGTGAGTTAATAAATAAAGGGGTTAATAAAATGAATATAATATATAATAATTAATGATCTACTTGAAAAGTTTGAACCTTAAGCAGATAATTTAATTAAAAATATTAATTTATTTATTTATTTTTCATGCTTATATGCATATTTACATAGTTGTCAATGTTTGTGTATAAATCGTTAAAAATATAAGCAGAAAAGGCTAAATTTAGTATCAGTAACACAATTAATATTCAGATAATTGTATTGCTTATATCTTTTTTTAAATGAAATAATTGTATAAGTTGTAGTATTAAATAAAACATGATAATTATAGATATAAAGTTAAAAATTCTGGAGTATAGTAACATATCTAATATTGATGTATCAATAGTATATGAGTCATTATAAGCAGAGTTAGAATGTAATGAATTATGTATTTTTACATAACTGTCTATATTATTATATACATCATGAAGAGTATAAGCATCAAAACATAAAGCAAATGTTATTAATAAAATTCCAATTCATGTTCAAATTATACTCATTTGTTTGTTTGATTTAATTATTTTATTTAAATAATAGTTAATGTTAGTTCTTCAATTAGCGTTTAATATATAAAAAATTTTTAATTTAATTTCATCTTTAAAATATAGTTTAAAAAGTAATTGAATTATTATTATATAGATTAAGCTTAAACAAACATAACTCATCATTTCAAAATTAATTAATAAATCTTGCAAAGGACTTGAAATTGAATCATTTAGAAATTGACTAATATTATAATTAGTCTCTATACTAGAAGAAGAGTTTAAATCAGTATCATTAATCATATTTCTATTCATAATACTAATTCTAGAATGGGCTATTCCTGATATAACACTACTTCCTAAGATTATACCAACTTTTTGTAATGGAGGCATACCACTTTTTGTTAGAGCTTTACCTACAGCTCCAGCAACTCCTACCATAGTAGCACCTAGTCCTATTTGAGTACCAATTGTTTGTAATCCTTGACCTATAGCTTTACCTGCTTCTTTATTTACAGATACATGTCCATGTAAATTTACATCTTTATTTTATGCCATATAACTAATTATATCATATAAAGATACATTAGATAAATTATACATACAATATAAAAATAATACAAAAATATAAACAAAAAAAAATATTTGTATCAGTTTTAAAATTTTAATATTTGATAGTTTAAAATCATCTAAGTAAAATAAAGTTAAATTTAATGTAATTAAAATTAAGGTTACAAACCCTACTATATTTCATAAAATAGGAATTAATATTAAATTATTGTTTAAGATGTAATTAATTATCATTTGTAAAAAAAAATATAAATAAAATAGGATCTCATATATTAAGAGAACTGTCTCTGCTGTTAAGCAATTCATTTAAAAAATGTAAAAATAAATGAGACATCGATTTAAATAAATTTATACTAATAAATGATAAAAAAAAGGGGGTAAATGTAAGTTAATGAAAGAATTATAAATTTTGTATAAATCCAGTAATTTATTTATCATCATAAAGATGGTAAAAATGGAGAATTACTAATTAAAGTTAAAATAGAAGGATCAGGGATTATTCAAGTATCACATCCTGGTGCATCAAAGAAAAAACTTGGTTTATTATTTATATATTCAATAATAGTGTTTCAATCTTTATTAAACATAGGATTACTAATAGTTTGAACTTCTTGATCTACTTTTCCTATTAATTCTAAATTAGGAACTATTGGTATATCCACAGGAGGTATTGGTAATACAGTTCTTACAGTACTTACACCTTCAGTTATATTATGTGTACCAACTTCTTAAATATTTTGTAAAATATTTGTTTGACTTATATATTCAGTAGGTGATATTCTAGGAGTTACTGTGTCAATTGAAGTTACACTGTTAGAAACTAATTGACTAGCTCTTTCACTATAATCTTCTCATGCATCTGTTTGTATTCCTTTATCTACATAAAATGAATTTAGATAAGATGAAACAATTTTATATCCCATAATTCCTGCTGTAGTTGCGAATAAGCCATAGAAAACGTAATTATTATCTATTAAATAATTGAATAAAATCATTGTAGTAAAATATTAAAATAATGACTGTGTCTAAGTGTATTATAAGACTCTGGCTCATAAACGTGATTTAATTCTAAATGAAAAAAATCTATAAAAATTGTACACTGTCTTTGTAAAACGAATTTAAATAAAATGGCTTAATAGTCATGCCGAAAAAATATAACTTAAATTATTGACTATGAAACTTAAGTTATAATAACTCCCTCTTTTCCACAACCTCCCATTATTCTCTTTTGGAGTCAAACCAAAATTAGCATTTTTGGAAAATGTAGTTCTATCGTTGAACTAAGAGAATTATTTATATTTATTTTTATAAATTGAATATTATCTCTTTTATAAGACCAAATAATTAAAAAAGGGGGGTAATTTAGTTAATTAGTTAATTTCTCATTTTCTTAAAATATTTAACTGATTAAAATTTAAAATAAATCTTATAAAATTTTTATATTTTTGGTTTCCACGGTATTGCCTTTTAAACTTGTAGCATGGAAACAGCGTTATTTTCCATTTAAAAGGTTTCACCGTTAGCAATATTGATATATAACAATATTACCGATAAATTAATTATTTAAATTTATCACAGTGGTAAGACAACATGACACTTATTTAAAAAGATCTCTAAATTGAATAAATGAAAGTGTTTTTTCTCCAAGTAAAGGGTAATTAATGCAATGATTAATAATTTTTATTAAAGTTAATTTTCTATAAATTTCAATTAATCAAAATTTATTATTTAATTCTCTAACTTCATTTTGAGCATTGAAATGATTTTTTATTGTATCTAAAATATATTTATCATTTTTTTGTCCTATTGAAAATGAGTGATTATTTGATACTTTTCTAATAGAAAAACAACCTTCTGCTTCTATAAACCCAGATAGTCATTCGTTAAAATAATTATAATCAATATTAACAATATCTGTATTTGAATTAAAATATTTTGTATCTCTAGCATTTAAATATCATTCAACATTATTTTGTTGAAAACATTCTAACATAAATGCTAATTGAGCTCTTAATCTTGAAGTTAATGGTGGATAAGAAACAAAAATATTAATTAAATTTTGAA
>Ga0307510_10010547_pt1 | contig 10975 bp, 13 predicted proteins | sample 12_EM_MG_FD_207224 | JGI IMG/M metagenome (GOLD analysis project Ga0307510, IMG submission 207224) | Populus trichocarpa ectomycorrhiza microbial communities from riparian zone in the Pacific Northwest, United States - 12_EM | ecosystem: Host-associated > Plants > Roots > Unclassified | place... | reverse complement strand
GATGCCGGCGGCTTCGAGGCGCGCCCGCGCGCGCAGGCCATGCTGCTGGGCCTGGGTTTCAAGACGGCTGAGCTCGATGCGCCGGTCAACAGCTTCTCGGGCGGCTGGCGCATGCGTCTGCAGCTCGCGCGCGCGCTGATGTGCCCGGCCGACCTGATGCTGCTCGACGAGCCGACCAACCACCTGGACCTGGACGCCCTCGTCTGGCTCGAAGCGTGGCTGAAGCGTTTCACCGGCACGATGCTGGTGATCAGCCATGACCGCGAGTTCCTCGATGCCATCACCAACGTCACGCTGCACCTCGACGAGACCAAGCTGACGCGCTACACCGGCAACTACACCGCGTTCGAAGAGATGCGCGCCGAACGCATGATGCAGGCGCAGGCCAATTTCGCGAAGCAGCAGGAGCGCATGGCGCATCTGCAGAAGTTCATCGACCGCTTCAAGGCCAAGGCCAGCAAGGCCAAGCAGGCGCAGAGCCGCGTGAAGGCACTCGCGCGCATGGAAAAGCTCGGGCCGGTGCTGACCAGCGCCGACTTCCAGTTCGAGTTCCGCGAACCCTTGAGCCTGCCCAATCCGATGCTCGCGTTCTCCGTGATGGCCTGCGGCTACCTGGCGCCCCCGGTCGCCGGGTACGGCGACGCACCCCCCGCGGGGGTTGGGCCCGCCTTGGGGCGGCCCGGCGGCGGGCCCGGCGCGATCCCCGAGGGTGCGACAGTCATCATCAGCAACATCAACCGCTCGGTGCTGGCCGGCCAACGCATCGGCATCCTCGGCGCCAATGGCCAGGGCAAGTCGACGCTGGTGAAGACCATCGTCGGCGACCTGCCGCTGCTCGCCGGTGAAGTCACCGAAGGCAAGGGCCTGTCGATCGGCTACTTCGCGCAGCAGGAACTCGACGTGCTCTCGCTCGACGACGGCGCGCTGATGCACATGATCCGCCTGGCGCGCGACAAGGGTCCGAACGGCCGCGAGCAGGAGCTGCGCGACTTCCTCGGCTCGTTCCGCTTCGTCGGCGAGATGGTGTCGCAGCCGGTGGGCACCTTGTCGGGCGGCGAGAAGGCGCGCCTGGTGCTCGCAATGCTGGTGTGGCAGCGCCCCAACCTGCTGCTGATGGACGAGCCGACCAACCACCTCGACCTGACGACGCGCGAGGCCCTCAGCATGGCGCTGAACGAGTTCGAGGGCACGGTGATGCTGGTGAGCCATGACCGCGCATTGCTGCGCGAAGTGTGCGACGAGTTCTGGCTCGTCACCGGCGGCGGCGTGCAGCCGTTCGACGGCGACCTCGACGACTACCAGAAGTGGCTGCTCGAACAGTCGCGCGAAGCATCGCGCGAGCAGTCGCGTGGCGACAAGGCAAAGCGCAAGCGCGATGCGGCCACGCCGGTGTCCACTGCGCCCGCCGTGGCGGCACCGGCCGCGCCTGCGGCATCGGCAACACCGGCAGCGCGTGGCAACGACCGCAAGGCCAGCGCCGCGTCGCGCCAGCAGCGCAGCGACGACCTGAAGCCGCTGCGCAAGGAGCTGGCCAGCGTCGACGCCCGCATGGCCGCGCTGACGCGCGACCGCGCCGACTGCGAGACGGGCCTGGCCGCGCCCGCCCTCACGCCCGCAGCGCGGGCCGAACAGGGCAAGCGCCTGAAGCAGATCGGCGACGAGATCGAGACACTCGAAGCGCGCTGGCTGGAGCTCAGCACGCAGCTCGATGCGATGAGCGCGTGAGCTGGCCGCGCTGATGCGCGGCCTCCTTCATTCCCTGTGATCCCGGCTTCGTCAATGCCCGACGCACGAGCGCGGTTATTACATTGCACACAATCTAATTGCCAGCGCTTCAATACAATGGCGCGATGGTCACCCGAAACGTCAACCGGATCGCTGCTCCCGATGCGCAAACCATGCAGCGTCTGGACCATCAACTCTGCTTCGCGCTGTACTCCAGCTCGCTGGTGATGACCAAGCTCTACAAACCCGTGCTCGCACCGCTCGGCCTCACCTACCCACAGTACCTCGTGCTGCTGGTGCTGTGGGAAACCGACCACGTGATGGTGAGTGAACTCGGTGAGCGTCTGTATCTCGACTCCGGCACACTGACGCCGCTGCTCAAGCGCATGGAGGCCGCCGGCCTGCTGACGCGCACGCGCGCCGTCGACGACGAGCGGCGCGTGATCGTCGGCCTCACGGCCACCGGCCGCGCGCTGCGCCGCAAGGCCGAAGGCGTGCCGCTGCAGGTCGGCTGCGCCACGGGTTGCAAGCTCGATGAACTGACCGCGCTGACACGCCAGCTCCACGCGCTGCGCGCCAACGTGTCCGACCACCTCGCTGCGGCCGCCTGAAGCGCCGCTGAATTTCGTTTTCTCCCCCACCCACCTTGACCACAAGGAACACACCATGAAGCTCGACAAAGTTCTCTACACCGCCCACGCCACCTCGACCGGCGGCCGCGAAGGCACCTCCAAGTCGTCCGACGGCGTGCTCGACCTGAAGCTCACCACGCCGAAGGAAATGGGCGGCGCCGGTGCGGTCGGCACCAACCCCGAGCAACTGTTCGCAGCCGGCTACTCGGCCTGCTTCATCGGCGCGATGAAGTACGTGGCGATGACGCAGAAGATCGCGCTGCCGGCCGACACCTCGATCAAGGCGGATGTGGGTATCGGCCCGATCCCGGCCGGCTTCGGCATCCAGGTCGCGCTGAACGTCACGATCCCCGGCATGGACAAGGCCGCGGCCGAGAAGCTCGTGCACGCCGCACACCAGGTCTGCCCGTACTCGAACGCGACCCGCGGCAACATCGAAGTGACGCTGACGATCGCGTGAGCGACCGCTTGCCAGCCCACGCGGGCTGAACGAGCGAACTAGGCGCGCATCAGCTGAAGCATCAGCTCGATGCGCGCCTTCACCGGCGTGAGCGCCCCCGCACCCGGCAGCGGGTTGTCGCCGCCGAGCACCGCGCCATCCAGGCAGCGGCTGCTGCGCAGCACGGCCACGCCGTGCGTCTGCGCCTGAACCAGTTCCGCCTCCAGCGCGTGGTGCAGCGTGCCGTTGCCGGTGCACGCGACGACGATGCCCTGCACGCCATCGGCACACAAGGCCCGCACCAGACCGCCGCCCGCATTGACGTGGCTGTGCACGATCTCGACGCGCGGCCAGTCCGCCGTGTCTTCGCCGAGCCGCTGCAAGCCCAGCGCCGTGCCGCCCGGCCACGCGCGATGCCGGCGCAGCACGCCCTCCTCGACATGCGCCAGCACGCCCGCGTCGCCCGAGCTGAAAGCGGCGATGCGGTAGGTGTGGACCTTGCGCACATCGAGCGCGCTGTGCACTTCGCCGCCCATCACCGCGACCACGCCGCGCGCGCCCGCCGCTTGCGCCACGCGCACGGCGTCGAGCAGGTTCTGCGGGCCGTCGACGAGCAGGGCCGTGGCCGGACGCATCGCGGCCGTCAGCACCACCGGCTTGACCGGCGCGAGCACGCGCTGCAGGAAGTACGCGGTTTCCTCCAGCGTGTCGGTGCCATGGGTGATCACGACACCGGCGACCTCGGGCCGCGCGAGCTGCAGCGCGACGCTGCTGGCGAGCGCCAGCCAGGTCGCGAAGTCCATGTCCTTGCTGTCGAGCTGAGCGACCTGATGCACCTCGAGCGCGGCGTCGGCCAGCGCAGGGATCGCACGGACCAGCTGGTCGGCGCCGAGCTGCGCGGCGGTGTAGCCGACGTTGTCGTCCGCGCTCGCCGCCGTGCCCGCGATCGTGCCGCCGGTGCCGAGAACGACGACGAGGGGTTGAACGTTTTGCATTTTTCGCGAAGCTGGATGAAAATACAGGTACTGGATGAATCGTCAGCCGCTTCAGCCACCACCGCAAAGGATGCCCAGTGTACGAACCGCCCAAACTCACCGATCGGCAGCAGCAGATCCTCGACCTCGTGCAGAGTGCCATCGAACGCACCGGCGCGCCACCCACGCGGGCCGAGATCGCCAGCGAGCTCGGTTTCAAGTCGGCCAACGCCGCCGAGGAACACCTTCAAGCCCTCGCGCGCAAGGGCGTGATCGAGCTGGTGGGCGGCACCTCGCGCGGCATCCGGCTGCGCTCCGAAACGCTGCGCCAGCTCAACCTGCAGCGCGGCAAGCAGTTCAGCCTGCCTCTCCCCAGCCTGGCCCAGCTCACGCTGCCGCTGATCGGCCGCGTGGCGGCCGGCCATCCCATCCTGGCCCAGGAGCACATCGACCAGACGTACCTGATGGAAGCCAGCATGTTCCCGCGCCGCCCTGACTACCTGCTGAAGGTGCGCGGCATGAGCATGCGCGATGCCGGCATCGTCGATGGCGACCTGCTCGCGGTGCAGCGCGCCACCGATGCCAAGAACGGCCAGATCGTCGTCGCGCGGCTCGGCGACGAGGTCACCGTGAAGCGCTTCCGCCGCACCCGCACCAGCATCGAGCTCATCCCCGAGAACCCCGACTTCCAGACCATCGTCGTGCCCACCACGGGCGCCGACGCCGGCGAGGTCCAGTTCGCCCTTGAAGGCCTCGCGGTGGGCCTGATCCGCAACAACATGATGCTGTGACGCCCATGGCTGCAATCAAGTCCCCCAAGGCTGCGACGGCGGCCGAATGCGAAACGCTGGAACAGCTGCCCAACATCGGCCCGTCGCTGGCCCAGGACCTGCGCAGCATCGGCATCGAGCGGCCCGCCGACCTGCGCGGCAAGGATGCGTTCGTGCTCTACCAGAAGCTCTGCGCCGCCACCGGCCAGCGCCAGGACCCGTGCGTGCTAGACACCTTCATGGCCGCGACCGACTTCATGCGCGGCGCCGAGGCCGCGCCGTGGTGGCACTACACGGCGCAGCGCAAGGCCTTGTTCGGCCAAGTCTGAACAAGTCTCTCGGAGAACGCGGGCCAGCTTGGGGCAGCCTCGCGCTCGGACCGCGTTTGCTGTCAGCTCTTCGGCGCGCCCAGGAAATCCATCTTCCCGATCTCGACGCCGTTGTGGCGCAGCAGCGCGTATGTCGTCGTCGCGTGGAAGAACAGGTTGGGCAGCACGAAGTGCTTCAGATAAGCCTCGCCTTTCATGATGGTCGAGCCATCGCGGCGCGGGATCGTGATGTCCTTGTCTTCGCTGCCGTCGATCTGCTCGGCCGGGATCGACTTCACGTAGGCGATGGTCGCATTCAGACGCTCGCGCAATTCGCCGAGCGTGGTTTCGGTGTCGTCGAACTTGGGCGACTCGACACCCGCGAGTCGCGCCACGCAGAACTTGACCGTGTCGCACGCGATCTGGATCTGCTTCGGGAACGGCAGCATGTCGGGCGCGAGGCGCGCGCTGAGGTAGACCGCGGGGTCGAACTTCTTCGCCGCGGCATGCGCCTCGGCCTTGTCGAGCCAGGCGATCATGTTGCCGAGCATGCGAACAAAGATCGGCACGCTGGCCGAGTGCATCGTGATGGACATGGTGTGACTCCTCTTGTCATTGGTATGAAGCGCGAATGCTACCGGCCGCTGCGAGGCCGTGCACAATCGAGGACTTGCCCGCGCCGATCCGATCCGCAGACCCGTGAACATCATCATCCTCGACGACTACCAGGACGCGGTGCGCAAGCTGAAATGCGCCACCGTGATGGAGCAGCTCAACGCCAAGGTCTTCACCAACACCGTCAAGGGCATCGGCCAGTTGTCGGTCCGGCTGCGTGACGCCGATGTGCTGGTGCTGATCCGCGAACGCACGCAGTTTCCGAAGCAGCTGCTCGAGAAACTCCCCAAGCTCAAGCTCATCTCGCAGACCGGCAAGGTCGGCTCGCATGTCGACGTGGAAACCTGCACGCGCATGGGCATCGCGGTGGCCGAGGGCGTGGGCTCGCCGGTGGCGCCGGCCGAACTCACCTGGGCGCTGATCATGGCCGCGATGCGCCGGCTGCCGCAGTACATCGGCAACCTCAAGCACGGTGCGTGGCAGCAGTCGGGGCTGAAGGCCGCGTCGATGCCGCCGAACTTCGGCCTGGGCATGGTGCTCAAGGGCAAGACGCTGGGCATCTGGGGCTACGGCAAGATCGGGCAGATGGTGGCTGGCTACGGCCGCGCGTTCGGCATGAACGTGATGGTCTGGGGCAGCGAGTCGGCACGCACCCGCGCCACCGCTGACGGCCTGCTGGTCGCGGCCAACTGCGAGGCCTTCTTCGAGGAGTGCGACGTGATCTCGCTGCACCTGCGGCTGCACGACAGCACGCGCGGCATCGTGAAGCTCGACGCGTTGTCGCGCATGAAGCCCACGTCGCTGCTGGTCAACACCTCGCGCGCCGAACTGATCGAGGAAGGCGCGCTGGTCTCGGCACTCAACCGCGGCCGGCCCGGCATGGCCGCGGTCGACGTGTTCGAGAGCGAGCCCATCCTGCAAGGCCACCCGCTGCTGCGCCTGGAGAACGCGGTGTGCACGCCGCACATCGGCTATGTGGAGCAGGACAGCTACGAGCTGTACTTCAAGGCGGCGTTCGAGAACGTCGTCAACTTCATCGGCGGCAACCCGACCAACATCGTCAACCCCGACGCACTGCGCGTTCTGAGATGACGGCAGACGCTGGCGCACCGCCCGAACCTGCGCCCCTGCCCGCCCGGATTCGCTGGGCCCTGATGTTCGGCAACTTCGTGATCGGCTGCGGCGTGATGTCGGTGGCCGGCACGCTGAACGACATGGCGCGCTCGCTGCAGGTGTCGGTCGCGCTGGCCGGCCAGCTGATCGCGATCGCCGCGGCGATGATGGCCTTCGGCGCGCCTCTGCTCGCCGGCTGGGTCGCCGGGTTCGACCGGCGCCGCCTGCTCGCACTGTCGCTGCTCTGGTACGCCGCGGGCCACGCCCTGTGCGCGCTGATGCCGAGCTATGCCGCGCTGTGGCCAGTGCGCGCGCTGACGATGCTGGCCGCCGCCGTGTTCACGCCGCAGGCCGCCGCGGCGATCGGCTTCATGACCTCGACGCATGAGCGCGGGCGTGCAATCACCTTCATCTTTCTGGGCTGGTCGGTGGCCTCGGTGCTGGGCCTGCCGATGTCGGCCTGGATCGGCGAGACGCACGGCTGGCGCGTGGCCTTCGGCGTGATCGCCGGGCTTGCGGTCGTCGCGGCGGCCTGGGTCCATCGTGTGATCCCCGACGGCGTGCGGCCCGCGGCGCTGTCGCTGCAGGCGTGGAAGGATGTGCTGACGAACCCGGTGCTGATGGCCATGGTGATGGTCACCGCGCTGTTCGGCGCCGCGCAGTTCACGCTGTTCTCCTACTTCGCGCCCTACTACCGCCACCAGCTCGGCGCGAGCACCGAGCAGATCACGCTGCTGCTGATGTGGTTCGGCGCCTTCGGCCTGATCGGCAACGTGGTGCTGACCCGCGTGATCGACCGCATCGGCCCGAACGTCGCGGTCACGGTCGCGATGCTGTTGATCGCGACCTCGCTGCTGCTGTGGCCGCTGGGTGTGGGCATCGTCAGCACCGCGGTCGTGCTCGTGCCGTGGGCGCTCGGTTGCTTCTCGTCCAACTCGACGCAGCAGGCGCGTCTGGGCCTGGCTGCACCGGCGCTGGCGCCGGCGCTGATGGCCTTGAACACCTCGGCCATCTACCTCGGCCAGGCCGCAGGTGCGGCGAGCGGCGGGTGGCTGATCGCGAACCACGGCTTCGAGCCGCTGAACTGGGTCGGGCTCGCGTGGATGGTCGCTGCGATCACGCTGAGCCTGTGGGCCGGGCGACGCACGGTGAGCTTCGCATGAGCGCGCCGTCCACGCTCACCGATCCGCTCGACGTGCTCGCGGTGCCGAGCTCCAAGCGCGAACTGTTCATCGCGTTCACCAGCCTGTCGCTGCAAGGCTTCGGCGGCGTGCTGCCGGTCGCGCAACGCGTGCTGGTCGAGCAGCGGCGCTGGCTCACGCGCGAACAATTCGTCGAGATGCTCGCGGTCAGCCAGGTGCTGCCTGGCCCGAACGTCGTCAACCTCGCGCTGATGTTCGGCGACCGCTGCTTCGGCCTGCGCGGCGCCTTCGCGGCGCTCGCGGGCATGCTGCTCGCGCCGATGATCATCGTGCTCGCGCTCACGGCGCTGTACGGCCACTATGCCGACAACGCTGTCGTCACCGGCGCACTGCGCGGCATGGGCGCCGTGGCCGCGGGCCTCATTCTCTCGACCGGCCTCAAGCTGCTGAGCACGCTCAAGCGCAACGCGATGGGCCTGCCGCTGTGCCTGGGTTTCGGCGCCGCCACCATCCTCGCCACGGCATGGCTGCGGCTGCCGCTGGTGTGGGTGATCCTGGGCCTGGGCTCGGTCGCGATCGCAGTCGCGTGGGCGAGGCTGCGGCGATGAACGACTCCTCCTCGTCCGTCCTGCTCGGCCTGTTCGGCCACTTCCTGATCCTCAGCATGCTGGCGGTCGGCGGCGCGATCACCACCGTGCCCGACATGCACCGCTACATCGTCGCCGAGCACCACTGGCTGACCGACGCGCAGTTCACCGCATCGATCGCGATAGCGCAGGCCGCGCCGGGGCCGAACGTGCTGTTCGTCGCGGTGCTCGGCTGGAACGTGGCCGGCATCCTCGGCGCGCTGGCCACGATGACGGGCATCCTGATTCCCTCCACCGCGCTCTCGCTGTGGGCCACGCGCTGGGGCACGCAGCGACGCGACACGCGCGGCGTGCGCGCCTTCACCGCCGGCCTCACGCCGCTGACCTTGGGCCTGCTGCTGTCGACCGGCTGGGTGCTCGCCGAACCCTATCTGCGTGACCCGTCGCACCGCTGGGGCGCGCTCGCGTTGATCGTGTTCACGGTGGGTGTGATGCTGCGCACCAGGTTCAGCCCGATCTGGCTGGTGGCCATCGGCATGCTGGCCGGTGGCCTCGGTTGGGTCTAGGCTGGACTAGACCAGCGCGCGCTCGACCAGCGACGGCAACGCCGCCAGATCGGCCACCACCGCATCGGGCAGATCGGCCCAGGGTGATGCCGACGCGACCACGAAGCTGGCGACCAGCACATCGGCGCCGCCGCTGCGGCCTTCGCTGATCATCAGGCTCATCGGCATCGACGGATGTGAATCCGCATGCTGCATCACGACCGGCGTGCCGCCGGCGCGCGAGGCCAGCACCAGCACCGGCCGCTCGCCGCGCAACAGCGCGAGCACCGGCAGGCCTTCGTCGCGCGCGGTGGCTTCCAGGCGCTGCACGGTTTCGCGCACGCCGTACTGGCTGTGGCGCAGCAGGCGCATCAGCTGGCTGCGTTCGGCCTGCGAGACATCGCGCACCGGCATCACCGCGGCCATCACGACTGCGAGGCTGCCGGTCATCCACAAACGGAACGGGCGGCGGCTCTCGACCGGGGCGATCACGCCCGCGGGCGACTCGCGCAGGCGGCTGATGAACGGTATCTTTTTCATGCGCAAAGACTAGATGGAGCGCATGACACTCACAAGACTTTTCGGGTCAAGTTTGGTAAACGGCGGAAACGTTCATCAAGCTCATTTCGTGCCGAAGATCTTGTCGCCCGCGTCGCCCAGGCCGGGGATGATGTAACCGACGTCGTTCAGGTGGCTGTCGATCGCGGCGGTCCAGCAGCGCACATCGGGATGCGCGGTGTTCAGCGCCTTCACGCCCTCGGGCGCAGCCACCAGCACGAGCGCGCGAATGTCCTTGCAGCCGCGGGCCTTGAGCAGGCTCACGGTCGCGATCATCGAGCCGGCGGTGGCGAGCATCGGGTCGATGATGATCGCGGTGCGCTCGTCGAGCTTGCCGACGAACTTCTCGAAGTAGTTCTCCGGCTGCAGCGTCTCGTGGTTGCGGCTCAGGCCGACGACGCTGACCTTGGCGCTCGGGATCATGTCGAGCACGCCGTCGAGCATGCCCAGGCCTGCGCGCAGGATGGGCACCACGGTGACCTTCTTGCCGCTGATCTGCTCCACTTCGGCCGGGCCGCTCCAGCAGGCGACCGTGGTCTTCTCGAGCGGGAAGTCGGCGGTGGCCTCGTAGGCGAGCAGGCGCGCGAGTTCGTTCGTGAGCTCGCGGAATTTCTTGGTCGAGATGTCGTTCTCGCGCAGCAGCCCGACCTTGTGCTTGACGAGCGGGTGTTTGACGTCGATAACGGGCATGGCGGCTTCCTTGGTTCAGAGGTTCTTGCTGCTGTTGTGGTGACGCTGGCGCACCGCTTCGTACAGGCACACGCCGCTTGCGACCGAGACGTTCAGGCTCTCGACCGCACCGGCCATCGGCAGGCGCACGAGCACGTCGCAGGTCTTGCCGGTGAGCTGGCGCATGCCGCTGCCTTCGGCGCCCAGCACCAGCGCGACCGGCCCGGTCAGGTCGAGGTCGTAGAGCGATTGCTCCGCATCGTCCGAGGTGCCGATGACGCGGATGTCGCGCTCCTTCAGCTCATTCAAGGTGCGTGCCAGGTTGGTGACCATGAAGTACGGCACCGTGTCGGCCGCACCGCTGGCGACCTTGGCGACCGTGGCGTTGACGCCCACCGCGTGGTCCTTGGGCGCGATCACCGCGTGCGCGCCGGCGCCGTCGGCCACGCGCAGGCAGGCGCCCAGGTTGTGCGGATCGGTGATGCCGTCGAGCACCAGCAGCAGCGGCGGGCCGTCGACCGCATCGAGCGTGTCGTCGAGCGAGTGGTTGGTCGACATCGGCTGCACGCGCGCGACCACGCCTTGATGGCGGTGCGAGCCGCAGAGCTTTTGCAGCCGCTCGTCGTCGCTGTCGATCAGCTTCGCGCCGGCATCCTTCGCGCGCTCGACGAACTGGCGCATGCGCTGGTCGCGCCGCGTGGCATCGACATGGATCTCGAGCACCGATTTCGGCGCCGATTTCAGCCGCACCGTCACCGCGTGAAAGCCGAAAAGTATCTGGTTGCTCATGTCTGCACCCCGCTCGCCGAATACGGCGATCGCCCCTCCGAGAGGGTCGGGCCTTGCTTGGGGCGGCCCGGCGCGGCGGCCCGCGCGTCTTGCGTTGAAATCTGCATGC
>Ga0307510_10010546_pt1 | contig 10976 bp, 7 predicted proteins | sample 12_EM_MG_FD_207224 | JGI IMG/M metagenome (GOLD analysis project Ga0307510, IMG submission 207224) | Populus trichocarpa ectomycorrhiza microbial communities from riparian zone in the Pacific Northwest, United States - 12_EM | ecosystem: Host-associated > Plants > Roots > Unclassified | place... | reverse complement strand
GCAACAGCAAGAGATTACATTCCATAACTAAACTAGAATTGTCAATTCAAATTCACCATAATAGCTATCACCATATTCTTTTACGAGTTGTCAACCTAATGGCCACCTAATTTCCTGTCATGCATCAATAGGTAAGATCCCTTCAATTTTTTTTTTCAGAAATGAACCAGGAGTTGGAGAACAAAACATCAATGAATGATGAATCCCACAACGTTGTATAGATATCCCACCAAAAGGTAGACCTAACTCCAAACTTTTTCAGCGCCTTGCAGCAAACAGATGGTAAGCTACCAAGGGTTTTAAAGAGACAGAAATTTTAAAAAAAATCCACTATTAGTAGCGTAGCTAACAAATACATGCCGAAAGCACAACAAACCAAGAACCAGTCCAGACAACTCATGCATTACGAAAAAACTTCCATTTTTTATCATCTTAAAAACCATTCTCACTTCTCCTCTATACCCTCTCTACTCGATTTACTAGCAAACCGATTACATTGCACACAAAAAAACCATCAAATCTAAGCACACAAATGCAAGAGACAAGGTTAATGCATCAGCCTAATCTAGTGTTTCTATACTGTACATGCACACAAAAGCACACGCTAGACAGCATCTTTAATCTCTCAAATAAGTGCAAAGTAAGAGAAAATAAAAGCTACCCATTTGCTTCGGAGACAAAACGCACCCATATAAGAAAACAGTTGGTGAACAAGATAACAAAACAACGAAGCTAAAAGAATCGCTACAAGCAAATACATAAAAAGGTAAAAATCTCAGATTAAGAGTTTGATAAAAAGAGAAATTAAAGAGAGCCCATTGAATTCTTTGAAGCTTACCAAAGCAGCAACGAGAAGAAGAAGACGTGCTGGTGCTGGTGCTGGTGCTGCTGAGAAGCGACGGTATGAGATGAAGTGTGGGTTTAATAAGAAAGATTTAGGGTTACATATTTTTTGGACGGTTAGGATTCGCTTAGACATATGGGCTGATTTCTTCTTTGGGCCGGTAAAATAGGGCCTATTTGTTCCTATTTTTTTCTTTTCTATTCTGATGGAAATTATTTGATAATATATTATTGGGCTGTGTTGTAATAAACTTGTTATTATGTTATTTGAATTAAATAATTATAAAATACATAAGCTTATTATGATTTTTATAGAAGCTAAAAATTGACATTACCATTTTAAATTTAAATTAACATAGTAATTGAAGTAAATAAAGATATAAAAATATACACATATTTACAGTAAAAAAATATGTGCAAGTTTTTTAAATAAAAAGTACATTACTTATATCTATGAATTTAAGAAAAAAATAATTTTGCTATGAATATTTTAAATTTTAATGAGATAAATATGTGCTAATGATAATTTTGTAAGGTTGTTTTTTAACTATTTGGTATTTTATTGATGTGTTTTTTGAGTTAAAATTACAATTAAAGATGTGAATTAAATTTAAGATTTTTTATTATTTTTTTTGCGTTTTTTTTTTTTATTTTTTTCCCTCTCATTGCTTTTACAAATCAAATAAAATATATAAAATGTTTAAAACCACAAAAAACTCACAAAAAGGCTAGAATATTTTTTTAAGAGGAGAAATTGCAAAATGCTGTTTTTATTTATTTATTGTAAAATTAAAGGGGTTATGATGAGAATGTTGGAAAGAAACTTGTATTTTTTCTTTGATCATTTCTTTTGAATATATTTATTTCTTCTTCTTATAGCTCATCGTGGCATTCAAGCCCTTTAATTCTCTTAAGAAAGAGATTAGTACAAAATAAAAATAAAAAATAAAAATAAAAATAAAACGAATGCGTTGAGCTTACTCTTGGTGGCTAACATATGGATCTCTGACTTGGCATTATTTTCAAGCATCGTCGTCGCTCATGTGTTCAGGTGGAATCAAAGCAACACAAATGGAATATCAATGTATTTTTTATATAATATCAATGTATTTTTTATATATATATCATTGACCTGGCCTGAATTTCACAGAGTTTGACCAGTCAACTGAGTCAGTGAAATGTCTAAAAGTTCTCTTAGATCAATATTTTATCAAGCTTCAGGTCAACCCAAGTTTGGATGAGGCCGCTTATATGCATTTGGATTCAGTGCTTAAAACTCAGGAAATTCAAGAACCATCTTCTTGAATGCCTCATTGCATGCCTTTCCCATTAGCCTCTCAAGTAAGTTTGTTTTTTCTCAGCATTCAAGAACCAAGAGAACATGCTTTCCGAGCAAAGTTCCACCCAGAATCTCATTCCGACCATCCTCGCCTGCTACATTCGCGCAATGGTCCCCATATTTATAAATCCCTGCTGCCGGCTAAGATGGAAAGGGCTCAGGTGAAGGACTTACGACCTCGTCTTCTTCAGCTAGCACCATGGGCGAGACGATTAAGAACAATGGAAAAATGACATAGAAGATGGCATACTTTGCTATAGCTAGAAGCCTGTGAGTTCGATATAGTATAACGGAATCATGCAATGGCTAATGGATACAAGGTTTTCGTCAGTTTAACGTGGGATTTTATGTGGTCTGAGATATCACGACCTAATGCCATTCGTTTGTATAATCTATGATAGTTGTAACCACAAAGGAGAATGATATAAGACCCACAATTGAGTTTTTCTTTTTCTTTGTTATTTGAAATTCATTATGGCTTTAAGAACCACACAATTTTCTATTGCAAGATAAGCAAGTGTCGAGCAAAATCAAACAATGGTCCTAACTCCTATCTGCTTAAACAATTTAACCATGATAGAATAGCTCTAGCACCTTTCTCCCATGAACAATCTAGCATCATGTCATGGGCAACCCCTTCAACACAGATTGGTGATACGCCATAAAACCTGCCTGTTTCGTTGAGTCCTTCAGTGTCCTGAAAATTTTAGCAAGCAATAAACAATAAACTTACTTAGAGGTAACGCAAGCAATAAAATAGGTCCAGACTACAAACAAATGAAAATTGCAGTGATCTAGCCAAACTGGGACAATGGCAATTCAATTTTTCTCCTGGGTTGAAGCTGCAAGATTTTTGGTAAGAAATTCTCAGGCAAATTGTCTAGAATGGCCAGGATATATATATCCCTACAAAACCAATAAAATGATACCATTTGGAAAAACTCTAGCATTGAGATTGAAGCAGAGATTATTCTGCCAAAAAGGACGATCACTGTTCAAAGACTTCACTATGATAATGAGGGTAATTAGATTCATGCATGAATTGCTGAGGCCACAAATATGGCAACTGCATGCTTTGCCAAAGATACAGAAAATTTGGGAGCTAAATCATAAGATGCTAGAGGAGAAAAATGTAATTGGGTTTCAAGGGAGTAGGATGCCATTGAGCATAGCAAGGTGATGGGGATTTTGGTCTTGACTTCAGACCAACCAAAGGAGGTTTTTTTTTTTCCAGTATAATAAGGATGGCCCTTATCAAGAATGGCCCCTTCTGGTGCCTTACCATTTTAAGAGTGAATCTCCACCCCTGACATGTCTTTAAGAAAAACATCACAAGGAAAGGTCCCACTCAGAAGTTCAGACACAAACATGACAACTGACATTGCCAAGGATGGGATCCGGCTTTGAATATAGAATAGATGGTGTGACACATGCCATGATCAGATAAGAAAGAGAACGAATTAAGACAAGCAGCAACTGCGGAAATTTTCACTTTATTTTTTTTTATTTTACTTTTTCCTTTTTTGAATCCTTGGAGGCCTGAAGGAGTCAGCAACACCGAAATGGTTGAACCAGAATTCTTGAGGTTGGATTCATGCCATGCATGATTTTTCACTATGTAGACAACATACCCTGCCCTATCACATACAGAGGAAAAAGACTATACCAAGGTGCTTTCTCAGGCTAACCATTTGTAGGGATAAAGGAAAACCACAAAATCACTGTAATGATAAGAAACTATGATTATCTCTAATGATAAGGAGCATATTGAGAAACACAGTACCTTTTCAGAGAAATAGATCTGAATACTTACATGAGAGAGGAATACTAAGGCACTCCAACGATTTCAACATATTAGATCTGAATACTTATAGGAAGATATGAGTTGCTTGAGTTATATATGAAGTTACCACTATGAAATCATCATTTGCTCCCAGCACAAGCACTTCAATAGATGATTTTAGCACCGAAGGAACTGGAAGTGATGAATTAAGCTTCCTTAGATCAAACAGTGGCATTCTTGAGCTTTCTTTCATTAGTGCTTGGTAACTGAAAGAAACCAAAATGACTCAAACTTCGATGGTCAACTAAATAAACCTAGAAATGGATGCACTTTTAAGGATGTAGCTCTCTATGTGAGAGGACAAATTCTTTTAAATTGGCATGGTTAAGGTAAAAAAAATAATTCGCAAATGGCTATATTTCTAGGGGTTGGCAACTTAGCATTTGAATTTTGGTTGGTGTTATTCTCATTTCAGAACTTGTAACTTCTACTGCATTATTTATTATAAATACTAAAATAGCTTCATTTAATGTACTTCTTGAATTTAATTTTTAGAGAGTATATAAGAAAAGGAGTTATGCTTATTATTTATGACTTTATTTTCCAAAAATACAAGTCATGTAAAATATTTTTTTTCCCCTTAAAATTGAGCTGGTAGACATTGCAATCTTTATGAATATGTTATTCAATGAATCACGACCCTAAAATTTTTGAGTATCAACATACATATACTATAAATTCTAAATTATTACTAATCTTATAGTATTATTTTATAATGTATTGATTTCAACATTAAAGTTATATATTAGGAACTCAAACTCATAGTAATTATAAATACCAATCACTGTTTGACAAGTTAGATTCTTCAAAATATATTATTTAAGAAAATATATATTATAAAGTATAAAATTTGAATCAATTGAAGATGCAAACAAATTCTTGAGATATAGGTTTTTTTTGTGTAGTCTTTTTTCTTCTTATTATTATTTTCAACGAAACACAAACATGAATTTATCATAGAATCTAAAATTATAAAGTGATTAAGATATGTATTCAATACAGGTCATATTACTCACTAATAAAATGGTGAAGTAGGAGTCACAAGTAGTGAAGTGGAAATAACACATCCTTCTTTTTTTCAAAATATGATTTTCATTGCTTCCTGCTGATTGGAGATATTTAGTATTTATATAACAGATTAATAAAGCACAAAATATGGCATCAAAAATCATAAAAATCAGTACCTAAAGCCTAGCCTTTGATAAATTGCACATGAAATTTCCATTATAAACTCCCCTAAAAATGCATAAATGTTCAATATAGTCATGACTTGGCACATTCTCAATGGCAATTCAGTATTTACAACTAGGAATTCATAGATGAATTTTGAGTTTGCTCAGTTGGCCAACCCCTGAGGTATAACATGTTGATTGACAGTCTTGAGCATCCTGAAAGGACTTCTGAGCAGAAGTCATACTTATCAAATGCTTCCCTAAGGACTATTGGTTTGAATCACACTAACATAATTGATTGATATATGCATGTTTCTACTGGCGATGTCAATAAGCTATGCAAAAAAATCATTTGATTCATTTCCTTTAAGGCCAACACCTTTTTAAAAATGTGAGTTTGAAGTTTTTAAAAAGAAATAGAAATTCCTGACATAACGCAAGCTTCCAGCTCTAGTTAGGTCGTGCAAAAAGTAATTTTGAACCCAAAGTAAATTTCAGGCCATATGCTTACATCAACAAAACCATAGACGCATGAAACCACATAAATATGTTGTATATTGTGCATTTTTCATATAGAACAATATGAAGAGTAGACTAGGTTATAAGAACATGGAGAAGAGCTAATAAACCAACCGTTTCACCAGATGATCCTCCATGGTTGATGTGAAAAATGTTTCCTTGCAGAGTGAAAGATCAGTTTGAAAAGCCTTAGCTGCCAAGCTGCGTGTCACCTGCTTATGGGTTCATATAAACATATCTATTATTTGAAGAGACTTATTTGATCAGCCAATCTTACTCTTTGGGTTAAGAAAATAAAGAGAAGAAATTCCGATCTCATGTTTTTGATGAAGTCTAAATTGAAGTGATGAGTCCAGTTTTTCAACATCCAGGTTCCAATATTGAAGAGGAAAGAAAAATATTAAAGAGGCATACTAATCTTCTATTTCAAAATCCTGAAGCAAATACCTTAAAAGCAGCAACAGGTTTGGAAAACAGATAACGCCACACTAATCCGCTGGAAAGTATCAATCAAAATTTCAGTTTGGCCAGTTATGTTCAAGTAAGCGAAAAGTAAATCCATCATAAAATGTGAACATACCTATTACCTGAAGGCGGTACAGAGCACACAAGAACAGCGCCAGCAAGATCTGGGTACAGCATTTTCTTTTCTAGAATGAAGCCCAAAGAGCATTGCAGTTAAAGTACAAGTGAAGGGGGACTTTCTCAAACCAATAAATCAGAGAAGATTACTCTGATGAAAAATATTTGTTCTTGATCACAATGAAACAACTGTTGTTTTTAAATGTAATTAATTTCATCAAGTATATGTTAAGGTTTCGATCCACATGCACATGACAGTGTTGTCATGAAGGGTATGAGTATATTATTGATCATGTATCATGCTAAACATACCCCAACCATCTTGAATATAAGAATCAATCAACCAGAAGATGGATATTACCTAAAGTTTGTTTATTCCTTATATTTGCAATGTAGCACTGAATGATTAACCCTCCAAATGAATGCCCAAGCAAGACTGGTGGAAACGTTAGTTTTTTCTGGATGAAGTCAGCTACATCACCTGCATGTGTCTACTGCAGATTTGAAAATGAATATGAAATAAGAAAAGCATTTTAATAGTGAGATATCTTAGATTATTATATAGAAGGAAAGCATCCAAGTCTGTGAAGGACTTCATCATCTCTAGTGAAGAGCTAAATTACCTGAAGAGAACCAGCAACAGGACTAGCTGGTGCATCACTTTCACCCTGCATAAACATAGGCAACATATGCCTAATCAGTGCTATAATGGCAATCATAATAATTCCAGGTATTTGTTCCACTGCATCTCAATGCCCTTATATAATTAACACCTTCGAATGCATATGATAGGAAAACGGTTCTTCTAGCTCATACAGCAGGGATGGCATTAAGCAATAAATGACTGAATTGCTATATCTCAAAAGAAGAAGAATGAAACAATAAAAAGATTACAAGCCAGACATAAAAGTATGAGACAACGAACTTATAGTTTTGAAATTTGGTGATGTTTGAATGTAAGATCATTGCTTGGTTACTTGCAAGTCATAGGAAGAAATGCCTTTCCTTCCAAATCTTCCAAACTCTTTTTGTTAAAACCCACTTAAACCGGACAGAAATTGTCAAAAAAAACGCGTGATTTTGTACTAATCAATCATGTAAATTTTATACTAATTGATCCAAATAACGAGGAAAGGATTTACATATCTTCTTTTTTTGCCCACATCACACATTTCTCAACAGTCAACCAAAGCAAATAATAAAAAAAAAAAGATAGAGAGAAACAGCAACAAGAATAAAGCTCCACCAAAATATAGCCTTTCTTCCATATAGGATATACATATCTTTTATACGCTAACTTATGGTATCAAATTTTCAAGAAAATGGCACATTCAATACAGAAATTATAACAATAATTGAAAAACCAAGAATTCAAAAATCAAACATTTGTGGGAGAGAGAAAGGAAAGACACAGACCTGACCCAACAAGCTAACAGCATAGCTATCAAAACCAAACCCTGAAAAGAAAGGCAACCAGTGCTCTGCCCAGCACCAAGCAGCATGGTAACTTCCATGAACAAAAACCAAAGGTGGGTTTTTTTCACTGTTTCCTGGTCTTCTATTGTTTTCTTTGTCTGCCAGAACACGACCCTTTTGCTCAATCACTTCCATGTTCAGACCAGATGGAAGTTGGTGGAAAATACGTGTCTGCCCCTGCTTCAACTCATAAGGGACCTGCATTTTGTAGGCTTTGTTGAGGACAGCAAGGGGTTTTGTGGTCATTTTGGGGATTGAGGGGTTTGGATGGAATAGGGAGAGGAGAGAAAACGCAGCCATTGCTATCAAGCTTGGGTAACTACCAAAAGTTTCAGTTTTTCACTCATGGATAAGATTTTGTAATCTCCTTTTTAATTTTTCTTTTTAATCTTTATTATCACAGTTCTTTTGCCCTTTCCATTTGTACTCGCCCCCTGTAATAGCTGATAGTGTTGTTGTCATCATCGTGATTTCGTTCGTATACGATTTTACAAGAATATATATATAACATGTAAAATCTAACTAAAAATTTAATAATTAGTAAAATCAGATTGAATTACTGTAAAATCAGTAAAACTGATATACTTTTACGAGTTTATTAAATTTATAATATGATAATCAGATTTGAAATTAATTTTAAAATATTTTATAATCAATTTTATGAGATCGGACATATCTTTTAAATTGTATATCAAATTAAGCTGTGATTTTACAAGAAAATACAAGATACATGAAACTATATTGTGGTAAAATTTCAGATCAAATAAAATTTGATAACATATTATTTCAAATGGTCAAAGTTACTAGATGAATTTTATCAAATTTGTCAAACTAAACCTTGATGTACTGTCTTGAACATATATGGAGTGGTGAAATTTTGCTACAATTAAAATTAAACTGGAAACTAGACATCTCAAGCTTTACAACTATATATGGTAGGTTTAGTAATTCATCCATACGAGAGAGAACGACGTGTTTAAAATTAGGACTGAAATCTGCTAAGAATGTGTGAAAATTAGAGATTCAGGCTACATGAAGAAATTTTAGCATGAAGACTTTGTTTTTATTATCCTATTTTATTTATTTATTTAATGTTGAATAATTATTTTTAATTTGAGTTTGTTATGGCACATTAGATATTGTTTAGAGGTTTATTTCATTATTAAACTTATGTTAGTTAATTACTAGTTTAGACCCATTAGCTTGCAACCCCAAAAAAATTTATAAGGACTTGTTGTGATTGGAATAACTAAGTTGTCACCAGGGTCTTGTGTATTTCATACCATTCGGTGATTCTCTCTGTATTGGGAAGTTTTGTTCTGAGTCATTTTATTTCTCCATATCATTAATTTCTTAATTCATACCATCTCTCTCTCTCTCTCTCTCTCTCTCTCTCTTAGATTATTCATTGATTATAATGTTGTTGACTTTTTTTATTAGATTTTAATGTAATTTAATTTCTTGGCAGGAATTGTAAATATTTAATTAGTTAAAAAAATTACTCATAATTTTACGATTTTATAATTTGAGTTTATATTGTATTTGTTGTGTTTAGTTAAAAAAGTATTTTTGACAACCTTTGTTGATAATTGTTATTTATTATAACAGATTAATTAAATTAAATTATTTTATAGTATAAAATAAAAGAGGTGGTGTTTTTACTTTGCATCACCTCACAAAAAATATTATTCATCTCAATAGTTTTTTTCTTCTAAATCTATATCTTTTTTTAATTTTATACTTTAATATTTAGTTTATTGGATATTAGGATTCATAATTATTGTGGTTTTTTTATACATGATTAGCTCGGTCTCATAACTAGTGTCACGAGTTTGGTAGGTTGACTCAAGTTTTTTTTTAATTGACAATTTATTTTTTAATTTCACCCTTCAACATGGAGTTGGTTGAGAATTAAGCTTCATAATTTGTTTTGATTCGTTTTTTATGGGGTTATCATAGTTTCATGATCTTGATCGCATGTTTGACAGATTAATACGAGTTGACTCAGGTCATTTTGTTTGTTTACTTTCTATAAGATTATCTAAATCTCATGAGTTAGGTCACTGGTTTAGTAGGTTAACTCAAGTTAATTTTTTTTTGTTGTTTTTTAATTATTTTTTTAAAATTTCATTCTTCAACATTGGGTTGATTGAGAATTAAGATTCGTAATTTGTTTTGATTTGTTTACTTTATATAGAATTATCATGGTCTTATGATCCAGGTAGTTTTGAAAGGTTAATCCGGATTGGCCCGAATCGATCGAATATGTTTTCTTTTAAATATTATTTTAAAAAAATATTGTCTTGAATTTTTATGAATCAAATTATGTTTTTACCGGTTGTCTTTGGATCCATTAAGTCGCATGTCACATTGGGTCAACCTTCACATGGTTTTAAATTTTTTTATATTAGAAAAACGTTAGCAATGCCTAGATATTTCTTTTATATGTTCAATAAAATTTGATCTGATTTGCAGCGTAGTGTGGGTCAACGATCTATTAAAAAAAAATCTAAATCTACTAAGGGAATTAATGTTCACCAAGACTCATAACACTATTTATTATAATAGTGCAATGGCAAATTGATCCTTAACCATAAAGCCTTTGAACTAGATAGTGGAGACAATGTGATATTTTTACCATGGTAAAATTATCTTTTACAAATTATATGGGGTTAGATTAGTCATTTTATTTATTGCACATAAAAAATTACTAATTTTACCATGGAATAAAAAATATAATGCCTATCACTGAAGGGCATTTTGGTTTTTTTTTTTTTTTTCAAAATAGTGTAATTGCTTTGATGTCTTTAAAGATAAAATCAATATAACTCTCTCACAAGGGTTTTTTTTTTATCCTTTTATATCGGTTTTATTTTTAATTTGAAGTTTACTCAGGGCATGATTATAATTTACTACATATTAAATATTATTAAAAAAATATTGGTGCGTACTATGCACTTGCCAGCTAGTGGATGGCCACAACGCCTTTCGGGCGATGTATGCGGGGTTGTTCGACCAATATTTTTTTTATTTTGAATAATTTATAAAATTACAAATATTTTTCAATTTCACCCCTTTTATTTTTTAATCTTTTAAATTTGGTCATCATTCTTTTTATTGCTATTTGTTTTGTTTGATATCATTTCTTAGATTTTTTTTAATTTCATCCTCCATGGTTTTTTTTCTATCAAATTTGATCCTA
>Ga0307510_10010545_pt1 | contig 10976 bp, 7 predicted proteins | sample 12_EM_MG_FD_207224 | JGI IMG/M metagenome (GOLD analysis project Ga0307510, IMG submission 207224) | Populus trichocarpa ectomycorrhiza microbial communities from riparian zone in the Pacific Northwest, United States - 12_EM | ecosystem: Host-associated > Plants > Roots > Unclassified | place... | reverse complement strand
AGAGAGAGACGATGGCTTTCAATCAAATTGAGTGTTTAGGAAAAAACGACGTCGTTTTGTTCGTGTATATATATATATATAATAAGGCCGGGTCTCGGCCGGGTTTACCCGGGTCGACCCACCGGGTCGACCGGGTCTCACGGCTGTTTTTTGCTTAGACCCGGCCCGGCTCCAGACCCGGGGCGGCCGGGTCCCGGGTCGACCCATCGGGCCGGGCCGGGTTTTAAAACTATGCTCAAAACATTCTGAGTGATAATTTTGATCCATTTTTTGAGTTTACTCTTGAAACAACAACATATAATTTGTCATATGTGAAAACTTGTTCTTTGAGGAAAATACCATCCATCTTTAGTGATTTCCTTTGGCTTTTGTTTATTGTCATTATATAACTTGACCTTAAAGGAATTTGTCTTTGTTTTATCATGAATGAACATTTTCCTTCATTTATTAGGAACATTCTTGGGATGAACACACAACTTTCTATATTCAACCTTGTTATTATATGTGCCTTGATATCTTTCTCTACAAGTTATGTTATAAAAAGTCTTGTCTCGTTGCATAATCCAATTTATGGATTAAGATTTTGTAATAACATAATTTGTGTGTCAATTTTCAAAGACAATACATACAAAGGGACATTGTTGAACTCTAATTAATTGATAAACTTTGTTGGATATAACATATCAACATTGTTAAATTTCTCTAGATGATGTACAAATTGAATTTGTGCTTAAATAAACATGTTTGGACCCACGTGTAATATTAATGATGATATCATTTATTTCAGTATATTGTAATACTTTTCAATGTCACAGTTACTCTTTCTCTAAAATAGAAATCATTAAGTTCATTCATATTTATATTAGGATAAATAGCCAAAACAATAGCTAAAATCGGGTCAACTCTACAACACAGATGATCAGAAGGGATTTTAATAAAGCATGCATCACAATCATTAAAGAATTAAAAGTTGTATTTTCTCCATTACCAATCAAGAGAATCCAATTAGTGAAGGTAAGGAGAGCTTTTTTTTTTTGTCATCATCTAGACCATCAAATGAAATATCCATATTCCTTTAATGATAAAAAACAATGAATTTTGACCAATGTGATGAGCTGCTTAAAGAAACATGTATAATTTCTTCCTTTATTCTTATAATAATAATAGGTAGAACTCGATAAAATCCCTTCTCAATAACACTGTTTTTCCATTAAAAGGTCTATTTTTATAATCAACATTACTGTTTTCAAGAACATCATATAATAAACAATATAATGCTTCAAAACAACATCTATTATTCATTGGAGTTTCATCTCATGTAATAAGTGTTGTCGTCTTAAGGAGTCATGAAAGATGAAAGATGCGTGTTTTTTTATGTCACAAGTTGATTTTTATCAATAGTAAGAGGAAATTTGAATCTTGAATGAGTGGTTTGTTCACCAAGTAATAGACAATAATTAATATTAGATAAGGCAACACAATCAAGCCCTTCGATTGATTATTTTATGCCATAAAAAAGGTCTTTCTAATTCCTCCATGACCATGGACAAAGATGAAGGCATATTCCTTTGCTATCACAACATTGCTAACATATTCATAAACATATTTCTATTACACTCATTAAGAAATAGGAAAAAGGAAAAATACTAGCTGCTACATCATAATTAAGCTCTCATCTCAAAAGTTTATTTATTTTTTCAACCAAGAGATAGACATCAGAAATTGATAAATTGTGGTCCATAAAAGATGTGGCTCAACATTAAAAAGCTGTTCAAGTTCATACTCAATATAATTTTTAAGATTGCATCTAAAAAATATAGATTCAACATAGTAAAAGAAGCTTTTAGATGGAATATTGTATGATTGTGCGTTAATTCTAGAATTGAGAGAAAAGAATCTTTAGGCTAGCAACTTCACAAACAAGGACAATGATACCAATAAACTATCTAAGCTACAGGAATGTGGTAGTTTCAATAGCTTCATAAAAACCCTAAGCCCAAAGCTTGATCTTGAAAGATACTCTTTCTAGCTAGCATCCCACACATATTTGTTTGGGAATTATGAATAATAAAGAGATTGTAAGTTTGAATCATTTTTTTTTAGTCTAAACTATTTGGTAAGCATTGTCTTATTTATACCTAGCCTCATAAGAACCAATGGAAGAGATTCATTGCTTGAAAAGACAATTAGTTGTTTCAATGATAAATGAACTTGTATTCATTCGATAAAATGGTTTATTGGATGAATAAGGAATTATAGAAGCCACCAAATAACTATATAAGGGAAAAGGAAATGATAATTAAGATATGCTTGAATTTAATCATAACTTTCCTTCTAGACAACCATACTACATTTATCCGACCCTTTGCTAACATATTTGAACAAGTACTTGATCAATATTTATTGGTAGCAGATTACAATATTAATATGAGCATTGTACATTATCAAAAGCTCTATATCATGTGAAATGGCATGGCTATTACAGAGCACAAAACCTTTCTTAACAATAAAATTGTGATGATGATCACAACACATATAATAAGCAAACCCATTTTCATCAAAAACAATCTCGAACTTGAATGTTTTAGGGAAGAATTTGAACATTATCCTTCCTTTATGCAAGAAGCTTTTGTTAGGAATGTTGCCATTAATGTGCAACAACCATTAATGGACGGCACCGTCCATTGACAAATGCAGCAGCCCATCCCAAATGTCAAAGTTTGGAGCCACCATTGTTGACAAAGGAGCAAGAGGAGCTGTCATTGAAGCCTATAAATAGAAGCATCATTTAGAAAGCAAAATGAGAGAGAGTGTGTGAGTGTGTGTAAGAGAAAAGAGAGAAAGAGAGTAGGCTGCTGCCATTGCAACAGCTGCAAGTGCAGCAATGAGAAAAGGGAGTTGAGTAGAGTGGATGTGATCCTCCTCCTCTATGTATTTGTATTGTATCATTTCTCTATCTCTAATAATATGGGCCTCTCTCGTGGATGTAAGCAATTTGCCGAACCATATTAAATATTGTGTGCCAGTGTGCTAAGCCTCAAATGGGCAACTATCAGAACATTACTGGTCGGAATTCCCTACAATTGGTATCAGAGCATATGGTTAAAGTGGTGTTTGATCTTTGCTAAAAAATGAAAATTGTCAAAATGGAGTTTTTACCATACCACTTTGAAGAGGACGAAGAGACACCACACTGGTGAAAACGGCGTAAAATTCTGACGTGGGACATGGCTACACGCGCCGACGAGGAGGCTGCCCACGCGCGCCAACACGAGCCACGCGTCTTCTTCGTCCGAATGGGCTTGCCCGACCCGAATACCAGTTGACCCAACCCACGTGACTGACCTGCATGATGATGACGTCAGCATGATGTAATTATGGCGTCATCATGCACTGTGGCATGCCATGTTAGCAACCAGTCAGCTGACACGTCAGCATAATGGGACCCACCAACCATGTTATCAGCCGCGAGTCGGCTGGGTGGAGCCGAGTAGAGTTTAAGCTGAGCCGCGAGCCGAGGGATAGGATCGAGTGTAGGTGATCCTACGTGCAACCGGTTTTGAAATTGAATCTGGGCTATTCTTCAAGCCAGAATTGTTTTGAGCAAATCTTAGCCATCTGAAATGCGATTTGGATGATTTTAGACTTGTTTCCAGCTAATTGATCGTTTTGGATGCAATGGTATGATTTGATTGTTGAGATTGAGACCGAAAGTGGTGGTGGTGAATTATTAAGAGAGATTGCCCGATGAGGAGGCATCTGAAGGTCATCATGGTGGTCGATGGAGATGTTGAAGAAGAAGTCGCACACGTTTGCCTAATTACGTGTGTTGAATTGCTAAGTGGGGGAATTTTAATTTTCTTGAGGGAAGACAAAATTAGGACGCTCTGGACACTCGATCATGTGGACAATTAGAGGTGTAGAGTGAAAATTGATGAAGACCAATCTTGAGGAATCTAAGCACTGGTAGTCTCACTAGATGTTGAGAAATCAAGTATAAAACCAAGATATTCTAGATCACTTGTAAAGAAAAGTCGCGATGAAGCTAGCAAATGGTTGTATATACGGAAAGAAAGTACGATGGATATATATGGCCTATAAAGTTCTAGCTAGGAGATTGGGTTTTAAGTGGGACCGGTGTGACCCCTCCAATCTTTTCTGGGAACTTGCTTAGTTGAAGGATTATACATACGGTACTATTTTCGTATATGTAACAGTTTATAATGAAACTGGTGAAGACTAGCAAACTAACGGCATAAAGGAACAGTTGGGTTCCGTATGTTCAAGGATCTGATGAAGTGGTGATTTCTCCAAAGAAGTTAGATTCGGTGACTGTGATTTCTCAAAGAGAGAATTGATGAAGACCATAATAATGGAAGACAAATACAGGAAGGGGATAAAGATTGGCACCCTATTTTGACTTGGATAGGTGTTGTGACAGAATGAGCTGCTGTCAAACATAAGAAAGGAATAGGAAGAATTTGGAGAACAGAAATTGCACGAGGGCACATAGATATTATGCAGGAGTACCCGTAGGATCCAATAAGGTACTGTAATGAGACAATAAGTGCAAGGAGAAGAAGAGTTCCCAGATGAAGCTCAGAGCAGAGACTATGTAGAAATTGTACAATAGGAAGTCTCTTGTGCTCTTGATGAAGACAACAAGCGAAGACCTTTTCGCATGCAAGGATGGAAAGATGAGCTGTTGCAAAAGCACCTAATTAAAGGGGTGTGACCGCCTATGAAAGGCGAAGACACCAAAGAGAGTTGAGAGTTGGTGTAGGTGGAGCTGTCAAGCAAAAAGGCGTAGAAGCTCCAAACATAGAAATCGAGATGGAGGATTGCGAGGAGTATACCACAACCCTCTCTTTCTTTGTAATTAGTGGTAGTAATCTTGCTCATAGTCCATATGGCGGTAGAGAATCTTAGAGCCACTTTAAAGCATCTCAGCTGAAGGAGGATGCGACCGTCTATAAAAGGTGAAGACACCTTAGAGAAGGTGTGAGGGCCTTGATATGAGCCCAAGTTCAGACCGTCCCATGACAACGGGCGAAGGCACCTTAGAGAGAAGGTGTGAGGGCCATGATATGAGCCCAAGTTCAAAACGCCCCAGAGCCGATGTAATGGCTAGATATGAGTGACAGATGTATGGATAACCAATAAAGTGGTTATGATGAGTTTGAAGACAAATGTTGAATTGACTTTGATGGATATTGCCCCCATGCTAAAGATCAATGAGCTAGATAACATTTGCCTTGGACAATAAGTGGATGACTTGTGGAGCATTAAGACGCGACTGCTAGGAATGAGCAGAGGGCATGCGCAGGTACTAGGAACAATTTAACTCTTGTCAAGGTGGTGAGCTCAGTGACGGCATTGCAATACTCAGAGTATGAAGACAGATATGGATCAACCTTTAATGGGCTACCCCCATGGTTAAAGGTAGAGAGCTACCTGAACTCTTAGGACTAAGAGCGAGAGACTCACGGAGAAGTAAGGCGTGGTTCCTAGGGTGGAACAGAGGGCAGGCGCAACTCCTGGATGAGTAGACTCTTGGAAGAGTGGTGAGCTCGTGATCACATTAAAATACTCACATAATGATTGTCGCACTTGGAAATAGATATTTCTGTTTGAGGGGGTGTTGTAAGCCTTGGTGTGTGAGGCTTGATAAATCATTTCGGACCAAGCATGGTTGATACGCTCAAAGGGGAATGTTATGTGTCCTAGAGACAAGCGTTAACACTCTTCAGATGTGATGTGGCAGACCATCTAGTTTTAGTGATCCTTTAGTGTGAGAAAAGGTGTGCTTTGGTGACTCTGGTGATTGAAAGGTGTGGCAAGTACCTGTAAACTTAGCCGGAGATGCTCTCAGAATGGTAAGCTTGGAAGAGCTGCAAGGTGCTAGCTTATACTGAAGAAGCAAGAGGACAATTCCCCACATGAATAGCAAAGCGGGTGATTGTTAGGATTGTTGTCATTAATGTGCAGCAACCATTAATGGACGGCACCATCCATTGACAAATGTAGCAGCCCATCCCAAATGTCAAAGTTTGCAACCACCATTGTTGACAAAGGAACAAGAGGAGCTGTCATTGAAGCCTCTAAATAGAGGCATCATTTAGAGAGCAAAATGAGAGAGAGAGTGTGTGAGTGTGTGTAAGAGAGAAGAGAGAAAGAGAGTAGGGCTGCAATGGCAGCAGCCTTGCTGCCATTGCAGTAGCTGCAAGTGCAACAATGAGAGAAGGGAGTTGAGTAGAGTGGATGTGATCCTCCTCCTCCATGTATTTGTATTGTATCATTTCTCTATCTCTAATAATATGGGCCTCTCCCGTGGATGTAGGCAATTTGCCGAACCACGTTAAATATTGTGTGCCAGTGTGCTAAGCCTTCAATTGGAAACGATCAGAACATCACCGATCGGAATCCCCAACAGCTTTCGCATTTGAAATCCCACAAGAACAATATATCATAAATCTTGAAACATTGTTGTAATAAATAGGATCGATGTGCTTGTTAAGGATATTTATTGATACAATTGAATCCACAGCTTTGTATGTTCAACAATTGAAATTAAAATCTAGTTAAAGTAGTAAATGAGTGTGTGGAAGACCTTTTTTTTAATTCAATATTGCACACATGTAGCAAAAAGAAATGACAAAAAAATTGCTAAGATGACAAAAATAACTATAAATATCTTAAGGCTACAAATACTAATAAATAACAGAAAAACATGAAAAATGAACACTTGTAATGATCCATCCAAAGGGAATTAATGATTTAATGACAGCTAACATATCAATAAGTTTGGTCTAAAACATCCGTGAAATGATATCGAGTTTATCTTCTTTCTTATTGTAACAACCCGACTTTTTCAAAGCCAAAATTAGTGAAATTGTTTTTATTAAGTTCTCGATACTTTTCACAATGACATTCCGTGAATTAGTAATTAGGTCCCCTTCCTTATCATGGCATCATACAGATACAGTTTTCATGAGCCAACATTCCCATAAAACGGATACTCAATACACATGTCCATAATATTATATTCTCATATTGATATATTTACATTACATCATATTGACATACTCATCAGTTTGCATTACTATTCTCGTCTCGTTATCAACACAAGTGTCAAACGATAATTTTACATAAACAGTACCTTCATTCATACAATCCTCATGTGATTTCACAACGCAACATCCTCATAAAAGAGAATACCACATAAATATATTCATAACATCGTGTTTGCATGTTCGCACATCCACATCCTTGTTCCATTACAGTTTTCATTACATGTCCTTACAAAAGTGTTGAATGGCAAACATTCAACTAGTTTGTTCGTTCTTATCAAACACATAACTCCTAAAACATACTATTACATGGCACCTTTTAAAGTATGTGAGCCCGAAGAATGGCTTTCCTACGTACCTTAATTGTGTGATGTTCCTGTTACAAAAATAATATGGATACAAGAATTGTAAATAATCTAAACATAATAATAGATAATTAAAAGGACATTATCGTTACTTTCCATTATCAACTGAAGGTAAGTACATTCTTTCATTTACTTCTCATATGCATTGTACAATCCTTATTATTTCGCTAAATGTATTATCCTCGCTCATATGCCCTAACCTCTCTATAGGAGTGGTGGGGCCGAAGTTTAATCATCTATCGGGATCAATTGCTTTCATGTATCAGGTAATTCTCTACGTGAGTCTTTAACTATCTTGACACATAAGCGATCACTTCCCCATGTTATATTAATCATCCCCAAGTCCTCTTTTCATGGCATCATCATTAATTACGAAACCCTCGATATTTGGAACGTACCAGTTTTAGTATAGCAATCCACCTGGCCTTGTGCTTACTCAGCTAATCATGCCTAGGATTATATCAAAATCATATAATTCTATGGCATCAGATTTACTTCTATTTCATACCCTATTTCTTGTCGAAGTTCCAATTACGAATCCCCCTTTCCATTTTGGTGACTATTCTCCTAGTACTAAAAAGTGGGTAGCACCCAGTTCAAAAAATATAAGCACATTAAAGTTATTCATCGGTAGTGTACCTGCTACCACATCGGATGCAACCCTAACTTCTTCCTGTGTTAGGTGGAAGACTCTTCCTGGAGTCCGGTCATTTTGTGCCCCTTGCCTCCCTCGATTAGAGTTTGCTCCTGATTGGGAAGACCTCACCAGCCTATTTACTGTGACGGACTGTTGGTAACTTTGACTTGGCTGTCGCATACTCTGTGCTTCTCGAATGTTTCTGTCAGGGCATTCCTTCTTATAATGGCCTCTTTCACTATAGTAATGACATCTTTTCCCCAAATACTAACAGTTTCTTCATCTATGACCCTCTCCCCTGTATATAAAACATCGTCCTAGTGACACAGAGCAGTCTTTCGGATGCCTTTGTTCACACTTCACACAGTGAGGGTAATGCACATTCTCCTGGTCACTAATCCCCCTAATGGGTTTGCTTTTGGGTGAGTTTGTCCACCCATCACTCTTCCACCTGACTGTTAGTAAAACGACATCGCTACCGTTCCCTTCCTAATGGATGCCTCAAACATTCCATTTTTTCCCTTCTTTAAAAATGACAGTCTACTGGTAAAATCATCCCCATCTCTCTTTTTACTTGTTCCCTGATGTCCTTATAGACCCTTTCCAATACAGGCTTTTAAAGCTTGTGCCGCCTCAATCAGTTCTCTCACTTATTTAAACTGTAAGGCAATCAACCCTTGCCTCAATTCTTGTCAAAGCCCATCTCTCAACTTCTCAATCATATGCTCTTCAGTTAGGATGTAGTGTAGAGCAAATAGTGAGAGATCATGGAATCTCCTTTCATAGTCCTACCGACATATCACATTGTCTTAATGCCAAGAACACTTATTCTTTCACCTTGCGATGGTATCTGGAATAGAACTGATTTTCAAACTCTAATTTGAAATCGCCCTAGGTCAGTGTTTTGGTTGACCGCCGCAGTTGGACAGTTTCCCACCATGTAATGGCCTAGTCGGATAATAATTGAGTAGCATAATTTACCCGTAAGCCCTCGGGTATTTAATTTATATCATAATCTTCTCCACTTTCCTAATCCACCTCCCGCCTATCTTAGCATCTTGTTCCCCCAAATACAGTTCGCAGCCCATTTCTCTCATGCTTTTAACCAACCGTACGAGTAATACCACGCTACCCGTGGTCACGACACTTCTAGGGGCTACCTGCAAAATTTATGTGGCTGGAACTTCTTGTGTCGTAGAGCTAGTCATGCCCTCCATCACTGCTTTAACAATCTGGGCTAGGAGTCCTGGGTCTACACACGACGGGGGCACCCTTGATGGTACGGTCAATGGATGTGCCTCCGCTTTTTCTTACTGCCCCATCTCTGTTAGAGGTATTTCTTTCGTCCGATTTGGTACCCGTTCTTCTTAAACTCTTGTGGTTCTTCCTCGTAAGGACCCAGATGCTCTTGCTGGAGTGTGGGAAGCAGTATCATCCAATGGATACTTATCCTGCCAAACTTGGGCATTTCGGCCTCTACTCCTCTTTTCTATGGAGGGTGGCTTGGTTTGTGCCCCTTAAAGAATGCGCACCATCCTAAAATAAATTGTAACAACATCATTTTCATCAATCCTCAGGATCTAAACCAGGCGCTCTGATACCAACTGTAACAACCCGGATTTTTGTCAAAGCCAAAATCGATGGAATATATATATATATATATATAAGTTCTCAATACTTCTCACAATGACATTCCGCAAATTAGTAATTAGGTTCCCTTCCTTATCATGGCATCAAACAAATCATAAATCAACATTTCCATGAGATGGATACTCAATACACATACCCATAATATTATATTTTCATATTCCTACATTTACATTACATCATATTGATATACTCATGAGTTTGCATTCATGTTCTAGTCTCGTTATCAACACGAGTTTATACATAAGTGCCAAACGGTAATTTTACACAACTAGTACTTTCTTTCATATGATCCTCGTGTAAATTCACAACACAACATCCTTATAAAAGAGAATACCATATAAATATATTCATGACATCGTATCTACATGTCCGCACATCCACATCCATGTTCCATTACAGTTTTCATTATAAGTCCTTACAAAAGTGTCGAATGACAAATGTTCAACATAACACCTAAGACATACTATTACATAGCACTTTTCAAAATATGTGAATTCGTGGAACGGTTTTCCTACGCACCTTGATTGTGTGATGTCCCTGTTACAAAAACAACATGGATATAAGAATTGTAAATAATCTAAACATAATAATAACAACTAGAAGGACGTTATCGGTACTTTCTATTATCAACCGAAGGTGAGTACATTCTTTCATTCACTTCTAATATACATTGTCCAATCCTCATTATTTCGCTAGATGCATTATCCTTATTCATATGCCCCAACCTCTCCATAGGAGTGGTGGGGCCGAAGTTTAATCTTCGGTCGAGGTTAATTACTTCACCTTAACTTAGTCATCCACCTTGGATGCTTTTAATTGTAGCTAATTGCAATATCTAAACTCGATCATCCATCTTGAATGTTATTAACCAAAACTAATCACAAAATTCGAACTCGTCATCTCTTACAAATACCATTAGTTGAAGCCAATCTTCATAATCAACTCGGTCATTCATCTAAGATGCCATTTACCAAAACTAATCATCAACCATAACCCGGTCATCCATCTCAAATGTCATTAGACGAAGCTAATCAACAATCACAACCCGGTCATCCATCTCAGATGCCATTATCGAAGTTAATCATCAAGCACAACTCAGTCATCCATCTCGGGTGCCATTAGCCAAAGCTAATTGATGCAACCATATTATTCGATAGTTTCACCCACATTTAACTAGTGTTTTGCCTATGTTTTATATATAAAATGCCTTGATATTCTTTGTTTTATGTTTTAAAGGCACTTTTGGATGAAAGA
>Ga0307510_10010544_pt1 | contig 10976 bp, 2 predicted proteins | sample 12_EM_MG_FD_207224 | JGI IMG/M metagenome (GOLD analysis project Ga0307510, IMG submission 207224) | Populus trichocarpa ectomycorrhiza microbial communities from riparian zone in the Pacific Northwest, United States - 12_EM | ecosystem: Host-associated > Plants > Roots > Unclassified | place... | reverse complement strand
GTATGACTGCTGCTGCTCTAGCATTGTGTGCCCAAATCTCCGCATTGACGACATTGCAACTCAGGTCAGTCAGCACTGCACATACTTCTGACAGCAAACCAGGCCGGTCAGTGCCGGTCAGTTCAATTAAAGTATGCTCTTTAGAAAGAAGCATCTTCCCCATTGATTTAACCATATATGCATCAGTCTCAAGAGCCTGAAAAGCAAGCAAAACAGTTATAAAAAAAAGGATTTTCATATAACAGAGAGAATAAGCGAGAAATTAAATACCTTCTTTATGCAGTTGAGGATGCCTTCATCTCTGATTTTGTTTCCATCATCATCAGTCACATGAAACACTGAAAATCGAACTCAACAGTCAAATTGAAGGAAGAAAGAGGGTATCATTTATTTGAGAAGAGTTTTCAATTAACTGTACCATTCATGAACCACCCTCCATCAGAAGACATGTACGCTTTTGTTATTACAAGGTTTAGGTCTGCGAGAGCTTGAACAACTTCAAGTAGAGTACCTTGCCTGTAGACAGTATCCACCTAAACAAAGAAAAATAAAAATAGAAATTAAGACAAATAGATAAGAAACAAGTGGATAACAAAAAACATGAAAGAAATCCTAGATGGATAAACATTCTTGCATTATTGAAAGTTCAAGGTAATTTACCTGAATGACTGTGGCATGCTCACAAACATCATTTTCAATCACAACTCTGCAACCACATAGTAAGCTAGGGTCATGTAATAAAAAAACACTGTACTCTCTCCTACCAATGAACAGATGAGAGAGATATGAAATACCTTGGAGAGTTCATTCTCCTTACAAGCTTTGCATATGCATCATCATCACCATCACGGTCATCCATTTCTGGGTTTCCTTGGTCTTTATTAGGAATTGAATAAGAAACCACCAAAACTCTCACGGTGCCTATTAAATCCCCAGTGAGAAACACGGTGGAGTGTTGAGGCCATTAATTTATAGACAGAAACCCGAAAGAATACTCCATTTATAGACAGAAGAAACCCGAAAGAATACTAACGACAAGCACAGTGGTTGGTTACGTGAAAAAAACAGTTAAGGTTGCCATCTATAAAACGAGGGAGAGAAGAAATTTCTTGGATTCCTAGGAGTTGTCTTTTTCTTGGATTCAATTGCCCTATCATTGATGGACTTTAGGATATAGCACGTGGCTTGGCATTCTTGAAATGTTGTCTCGTGACAGCTTTGACAGGTTAAAGTTGATTTATTGTCCATTGAAATAATAAGTAAGAAAGTTCTTACGGTACGTACACATTTGACAATTCTTGGTAAGAAAAAAAAAAGACAATATATTTGATCAGTTTTCCATTTGCTTTGTAATAAATTCTGATCCAATATTCGGCGATGGCCAATGGCAAGGGCCTATAGCAAATCTGGAACTCCAATAATATCCAACAAATATCCAAATTATTTTTTTAAAAAATGGTGATTTCTGAACGGCCACACTTGACAGTAGAGTGTTTTCAGACAGTGGATAAGGATAAGAAATTCAAGGGTACGAAGAAGACCAAGCACCAGAAGCAAAGATGAAACAACGACATGTTGAATTGACTGAGCACATATCTTTGATCTGTGCGAAGATATATAAAGCTGCGATGGCAGGTAGAGTGATAGAGAAACGATGAACGTGGCAACATTCAGCACTGATATACTTGCGCGATGACAAACCCATCCATTAATTCTTCATGTTTTATTCCCTTTTATTTGATTATAAATCAACGGTACATAATAATTAGGGTGTGTTTAGTGAAACAATATTATTATTTTTTATTTCTAGTTAATTGTTTTTTTATTTTTATTCTTTTATGAAGGACTAAAAATTCATCCATTTTTCCAAAAACCAAAATCAATCTTTTCACAAGAAAATAAATTAAAATTGCAACTGTTTTCTCATAAAAATCAAGACCATAATTTAATTATAATAATTATTTTAATATTATATTATATTTCTATTTCATTCACACTAAGAATTACTTTATATTTTTAACTCAAGAACAAGAAAGTCTTTAATTAATTATATTTTATAATAAAAATTAAATTTATGACACTAAATAAATATGAAAAATATAAAAAATAAATTTAATTATTTTCAGCATTAAAAAATGCATGTATACAAAAGAAAATCTTTTTTATTGTTCATGTGTTTTTAATTCGAAAAACAAAAAGAAATTAGTAAAGAAGATCTAATTAAAGTATATTTTTCAAACTCAAAATAAATTCAGAAAACTGAAAATTATTTTTTAAAATTTTAAAATAGATAAATATTGTATTTAAAGAATAAATTTATTTTTTTCTTAAAAACAACTTGAGATATTCGTTGGATTTGATGAAAGGTATGTCTCCGTAACAAGCCATCTACTTTCTTTCTTTTATTCAAGAGGGTCAATCTCAGAATATTTTTGGAAGCATGTGAATGAATCAACCTTCTTCTAGAATTGCACGTTAATCAACTTTATTAGTTTTCTCTTGATATTTCAGGTGATTGAGATAGTGTTAGATATTATTTTTTAAAGGTTTTTTTTTAATATATTAAAATAATATTTTATTAACCTAAAATCAAGCATGATTAAAAGAAAAAAAATGTTAATACACAAACATTTGATCCCCTGTTAACCTAAAATCAAACACAATCTAATTTGAGTGGCAAAAAATCTGGGGCAACATCTGACCTCAAAAACGTGATTTCTTAAAAGCAATGGAGTTAATTGCAGAAACAGAGAAGACTAATTATCTATGGTGAGACTTCAAGATGCAGACCTCCACTTTGGACTGCAACATTCATTCACAATGGAGTTGATGCTTAGCAAACCGTGAGAGCTAAAATACCATCTACCAAATTGGGAAGTTGTCTAGCTGTCAGGAGACATTTTCTTAGTTAAGAGTCGGCCATTAAGAGGGACGCTAGAGTTGGTTGAATGCTTAAATCTGAAGGCCTTAATGAGTACAGAGGGAACTGTCTTGATATCCTTCTTCTAATCAAGAGTTGAATTTGACATGGGTGGTTTGTAGTGGAAGTTGACTGTTTAAATCCTTAGACAGTATTATGTGCAGGTTGGATATGGTTTTTATTGCTCGTTTTGCATGCCCTTTTGACAATCTCTCCCGAGATTGAAAAAGAGTTCGATATCATCCACAGGGTGGCTCCACTTTATCAGCAACTAAGAATTGATGCAAAGAGTGATTGAGCACACGGTTTTCCATTACATTTTGCCTCGGGCCATTGCTAACCTCCCTGCCTTGCTAGAGTGAGCTGTAAGTTATTTTTGCACAGATTTCTCAGCTAGCTTCTAAATCTTAGCCGAGAAGTTTGTTGCCATATGTCCTCATCTCAGCAGGAGCCGAGTAGTGTTAAAGACCGGCAACCTAATGAAATGAATTCCAGATTCACAACCATGTCTCGCACAGCTGGAATGTTGCTCTAGTTTCCAAAATGATTAATTAGAAGGATTTATTCAGGTTGTAGTGGGGTCATTATTGGAGCTCTGATGGATTTTAGGGGCTGGTTGCCAAGCCACCAGCCTTCACACCAGAAAACAGGACATAGCAGTACTAGTTTACAAGATTACTGACCTTATAATATTAACGATTGCTAGTGATAATGCTCAAGAAGAGCACTGCTTTTCAGATTAATTTAAGGGAAGAGGGACAACTTACAAACTCTTATTAGCTAGAAGAATAAAGTAAGATTACACAATCTTGCATAGCTTGTATCTATTAATAATTTAGGTAGGTGGGCGAGGCAACAACTTCACCTTTTAAGTTTGATATTCGGAACTGGCTTTTGTGTGTGGATAATTTCACCCTAGGCAAATGCAGAATTTCCCCTGAGACCCAGTTGTGCAGGTTGCACTGAGGAACTTTTCCTGCAAGGCTTTTTTGCAGTCGGCAATGCACTGTGAAAGCGTGCATGGGTTGAGTTGGATGCTAAATGCAGACTCCACAGATTTTGGACCCAAAACCAAGAACCCTAGCACCACAAGGACCACAAAAACTGAGGCCAACTTCACTCTGCCTTCCATTTGAGAACTTGCCTGAATTTCCTCTCACTATTTGTCTACGCTACTCTTGTGGCTAGGTTACTGAATTTTGTTGTCTTGAAAAGGACAAACACACCCTGTTCATTTATAGCGAGAAATCCAGTCTAGAATGATTCCCCATTAACATGAAGAGCATTTTATAAATCATTGAGACCGCAACAATCCTGAAGATATACCTTTAAAATTGAAGTGATTGATCATGCTATTACAATTTAGTGTTGTGTGCTGACTTCTGCATCCACCAAATTTTTGCGTTAGCCTCTTTCCTCCAAGATTAGTGAGTCTCAACCAATTGGAGATGAGCACACCGTCCAAATATGCAAGAGTTTCTTCCACGTGTAGATGATCAATTTGAGCTTCATTCACCAATCACTGCCCAACATTTCATATTTGTAAGTTGCTAATCTAATGGTTGTTGCCACAGTACTTTGCCGACGAAAATCTTGGGAACTCGAAAGTGTGTTTGTTGCAGTTTTTATGATTGTGGTTTAGAAAAAAAATAAGTTTTTATAAAATTTGGTTAGATGTGGTAGTTGGATTTAGATATGTTTTTAGTAAAAATTGTGATTGAAATTTATGTGTAACGAAAAATATATATGAAATGTTTGGTGGAAGTGTGATTGTGATTGTTTTTCAAAGTATTTTTTATTTGGAAATGTATTAAAATAATATATTTTTATTTTTAAAAAATTATTTTTTATATCAGCATATCAAAATGATCTGAAAACGCAAAAAATATATCAATTTGGTTAGATGTGGCAGTTGGATTTAGATATGTTTTTAGTAAAAATTGTGGTTGAAGTTTATGTGTAATGAAAAATATATATAAAATGTTTGGTGGAAGTGTGATTGTGATTGTTTTTCAAAGTATTTTTTATTTGGAAATGCATTAAAATAATATATTTTTATTTTAAAAAAATTATTTTTTATATCAGCATATCAAAATGATTTGAAAACGCAAAAAAATATATCAATTTGAAGCAAAGAAAAAAATAAAAAAAAATTAATTTTTTTCAAAAACGTTTTTGAAAAGCAAAAACAAACAAGATTTTACGAAACTTAGTTAAAAAAAATATAAAAACTGCTACACAAAAACTATGTTTTAAATTCAATTTTTTAATGAGCCCAACAATATAAAATATAATTTAATTTGTTATCAAATATTTTAATGTGTTTATTTCACTGTAAACATAAAAACCGATAAAAAACAAACATAGGTCATTGCCTATGCGTACATTAAATGCATCAAAATTTTTGATATATATGGTCCATTCTTTTTGCAAGGTTAAAAAAACTTGATCTTGTACCGAATAACATTCAACTTATTCTTTTTGTAGACGTTATAACAGTCCATTTCATCTTGAACTAAATGGGTCATGGCTTTTTTTTTTATTTTATATATATATAATTTTATTTCCACTCTTTTCCATTTCTTATGAGATTTTGTTTGCTTAATTAGATAGAATTTTAAATTTACAATTCTCATTTTCTATGATAATAAGCATTAATGGAAGTAGATTTTTAGAGTTCACGCGATCTACTTTTTCAAAATTTATTTTTATTTAATTATATAACAATTAAAATGAATATTCATAAGAAGATAATAATTTCAATTATGGAGAAAAAAATATGTTCTTGCATTATTGTAATTTTTTACAAACATTTATTTGAATTGTCTTTATTTTTAATTAAAAAAACCATGTTACTAATAATAAAGACTTGTTAATTTTGTTAAAAAAAAATACACGAATAAAAAAAGAAATCTTGGCTAAAAAAACACAAACTTTCTTCCAGAATTTGAATTGTTATTTTTTATTTTTGAATATGATCAATTTTAATTGTCAAAGTTTAAACAAATCTTTGGGCAAGCATGAACCGAGTATGATGTGCGGATATGGCTTTGGTATGGTTTTAAGGGTGGAATGTGTTAGAAAATAATATAAATCATATCTTGAAATTTTACTTAATAGTTTAAGCTATTGGATCGAAATAGTTTTTTTAACAGAATATACCGTGATAAAGATATAATATTTTGGAGAAAATTCTCAAACCCTTAAAGATAGTCTTGGTTATTATATATATCACCAACCTATTTTCATTCCAATTAGGTCCTTAATCATTGATGAATTAATTCTCAATTAGCTCTTTCCTAATTAGCTCTTAACGAACAAAATCGTAAGTAATTACCTGAAACTCACATGATTTTTTTCTCTTAAAAAACCCAATGAATTCTCTAAATTAAATCCTTGTTTTAGATAATATAAAAGTCATGTGATAAACCAGATTATATAAAAAGTCTTCGTTCTATCTCGTGAGAGAGATTTTAGTAAATCCATTAATTTTTAATGAAATAAGAAGAAATTATATGATTTCAATGTGACAATTGAAAATCTAAAACTTAATCTAGATGAAAAATATAGTTTGGCCATCTATAGATGGGTTTGCTATAATATTTTCTACCGGTTAATTAGCCAAGGCAGTTGGTGGTTTATATTTTGTCTTTGCTTAGCCAAAGTTACTTGTCATTAATACCTGTACAAGATTCTATTTGGTGAAGGTGAGACTCTCCGATGTTTAAATAAATATTTTTTTAGAGAAAAAATACAAGAATATTCTAGAGAAAGATACTCTGAAAATATAAATATAATAGATAATTAGAGATTGTGAACTTTTTTTATGAAGCTCTCATGGTGTATTTATAGCCCATAAATCTTGTCACTTTGTAAAAAGTAGGTCTTACAGTGTAATTATCCTAATAACATTTAATGAGGGATATATATCCTTTACCTGATAAGAATATGACGGGTTATTGAAGGACTTTTTAAAAAGATGTAGGGAGAATAGAGTTTAAGACATCAAGTGTAGCTAAACCTATATAAATTGAATTCTTCCCCGAGGTTAAACCCGAATAAGGTTGGTCACACCCTTGAACATGCCATGAGAGGATGATGATTATTTTGGACTTGACTGACTGTCAACTTCAAACGCCTTGGATCTAACATACATGACATACTTATGCTATCTTGGGCTCGGCACATTGCCAAATGCAAACGCCTTAAGTTTAACATGCATGTCATACTCATGCTATCTTAGGCTTGACACAGTGTCTAGTACCAAGCGTATTGGACTTGGCTAACTGTCACATCCAAGTATATTAGCGTGTCAAACTCATGTTACCTTGAACTTCTCATATTATTATACATTCAAAATAAATAAATAAATAAATAAAATAAAATAAAAATTTAATAAAATTTACTCATCACCATCCTCGCTATCTTCTTTCTTTATAACTGGCCAGCCGACCTAACCTGTTGTCCCATCTCGCCTCATCTAACCCGATACGCCATCCCCTAGTAACGTAGCTATGGAGTGATATTTTGACTTTGCAGCGCCTTTAATTGATGCGTCGGAATCTAGAATTGCCGGGTACTTAGTTCGTTAATGACGGCAACCTATCCTTTGTAGGCCTTGCCCAGTAACAAACCCCCGCGTGTCATTCGTGCCTCAGCCTAACCCCTTGCTATAATACTACAAGCTCATTTTTATAACCTATGCAGTAAACCGACTCGCCTTTCTTTGACAAACTAGAAAAACAAAATTCCTTCTTTCAATCGGGCAACAACAGATCAAGGCACGAAAACCTTTTTTTTTTTTTTTTTTCTTACAGTACAAAAAAAATTGTAACAATGGAGGCACGTAAATTAAGGGAAGAGAGAAAAGGGATCATTATTTTTGTAATTCATCACCCGCTAATTAAAATTATTATATAAAAATTCTTTAATAACACTTTTAAAAACAAATTAGAATTATTTTTAAAAGCATTACATTATCAAATCTTCTAATGTAATTCATGCCTAAATTCATGTTTTTGCAAAAAATAAATTTGGATATAATTTCATAAATAAATCAAGTTATCATATATCAAACTCAAGAGAAGAATTAAATGACAGTTTTTTTATTAAGAATATTTTAAATAGAGATTATATATAGTTATATATTTTAATAAAATAAAATATTTGTATGCATTTGCCGGCTTAATTTTTAGGTATTGAAATTTATGTCTACAACACCAGCAAGATACGTCTGCATCTTGATCAAGCTCTTATTTTTCCAAATAATCTACAGTATTTTCTCTAGTCCGAAAGCATGTAATCACAATCGACACTAATGAAATATCCTGAAGGTTGAAGCTGTTTTTGAATTTTCGTTACATGTAATGCTGACTGGCTTTCTGATTCATGCTAAAAAAAAATAGAACGGACACCAACTAATTTGGAGATGAGATTTAGGCAACTCATTCTCGAAGTGAACTTACTAGAACATGGTTAATAACCAAGTACCAACAAAATTAAATCAATAAAAATGGACACTCTCTGCTTGCTGATTAAGGAAATGACAACAGGAACTGAGAATTGCAGCTCCAAAATGATCATATTCTAGCTGCAGAATGAACTAGAAATGCCTTTATTTTACTATAACGGATCATATTCTAGCTGCAGAATGAACTAGAAATGCCTTTATTGATCATATTCTAGCTGCAGAATGAACTAGAAATGCCTTTATTTTACTACAGCGGATCATATTCTAGCTGCAGAATGAACTAGAAATACCTTTAAATTTACAATTCTCATTTTCTATGATAATAAGCATTAATGGAAGTAGATCTTTAGAGTTCACGCGAGCTACTTTTTCAAAATTTATTTATTTTTAATTATATAACAATTAAAATGAATATTCATAAGAAGATAATAATTTCAATTGTCGCACGTGTACAGTGTCGCGGCGAAAACATCCATTCTTATATTCTGTTATCTTCTATCTATCTGACAAATATTAGGAGACAATAAATTCTTGTCTCTTATTAATGAAAAATTGGAATGAGAGTCGTCACTAATATTTTAGTCACTATGAACCCTAACTGATCTTAGAGATCGGGTACAAGGACTGATTGCGTAGAGAAAAGGAATTGACACCCCAAATACGTCTTACCTAATGTAAGCTGCATTGTTTTATTGTCTAATAAAATATAAGGTCTTGTCGTGTTTTTTAGTTGTTGGTCTGTCTATGGTTTAAGAAAAGTCCTTCTTGGTAAGGAGATTCTTATCTTATCGGGTAATTATGACATCAACAAAAGAATTTAATATCTGAAATACGTCTTACGTATAAGGTCGTAACCTCAGATATTAAAAAAAAACAAAATAATTTTTTTGGAATTTTTAAAATATTAGCCTAGTTCTCGTGATTTTTATTTTATTTTTTTGAGAGATTTGGCTGTATGCGTGAAAAAAAATATTTTTTTTATTTTTTTGATGAAAATCAGGTATTTTAATAATAAGTTTGTATTTTTATAGTATAAAAATACAAACCAGTACTAAGTAAAATTCAGTAAAAAAATATGAAGGAAAATCATATATTTTTTGAAAAATTTCTGAAGAAATTTTTTTTTCGGGCTGGGCCCAGCCAGCCCAGCCTGGTCACTGGCCCATGCCAGTGACCAAGACCCAACCATCCATGCACGGGTAATGTTTTACGCGTGCATGAACAGTGCGAAGGTAATTAAATTACCTTCGCACTGTTCACCCTCCTTCTTGCAGATAGCGAGAACGAAAAAAAAAAACAGATACTGCAACTGATGATTTCAGGTATTGGCTTCCTTACGTCTTTTTTTTTTTTATATATATATATATATATACTAACATGCATCATTTATATTACAGAAACTAAGAATGGAAATGAACGTACCTGGTTTTGGATAAAGGAGGCCGATGATTGTGCTGACCTACTCTACTGGGTTCGTGATTCTGGACAAGGAATTAAAGCCTATGGTGATGCTGGCCTCCTCTGCTGGTTCCCTGGTTCTGAAAAAAAGTGAAGCCGCTGGTGATGGTGGCTTCCTCTGTTATTTCCTTCGTTCTGGAAGAGTAAAGAGTGGCTCAACTCCTCTGTCGGTGTCGCGTTTTCTGACGGTCACTCGGCTCCTCTGTTGGTTTCGCCTTCTCTCTGCTTTCTCTCTTCCTGCTCACTCCCTCTGCCTCTCTCTTCTTTACACTCTCTTCTTTTCCTTTTGTCTCGTTGCCTTCTCCCTTTTCTCCCTTTCTGTCCCGTTCTTTCCTCCTGTTTTCTCTTCTTATCCTCTCTCGTTCCTCCCCTCTCCAGTGCAGTACATCCTCTGGCTTTTATAGCCAGAGGATGCAGGCGTTTTCTCTTTGTTGTTGCAGGGATGGAGTAAAGGCCGGCGTGCATCATGGTAGCCGTGAAACATGCCCCCTTGATTGAAGCAAATCGCGCCTTCGCCGCTGCAAACGTTTCTCGGCCAGCTCACGTAACGTCTTCCTAAGAAGACAGTAAACAGTGTTGAATAAAACGGCACCGTTTTGTAACTTTAAATGATATTTCCGATTTGGTCCTTGGATGTTAATGCAATTTTGTAATCAAGCTCCCGGAAAATTTTTAATTAGATCCCTTTATGTTAGCGCATTTTCCGTTTTGGTCCTTGTTTTTGGATTGTTTCAATTAAATCCCTAATTGGCCATCAAACTTCAATACTTATACAATTAGGCCCCTGCTTTGGCCAAATCAACTCTTCAAAATTATAATTGGACCCCATAACTTTAATTTCTTCCAATAAAAACCTAAATGGACTTAAAAATCAATTTTTCTTGCAATCAAACCCTCCATAAATTCAATTAGACCTTAGATAAAATTTAATTGAGTTCATAAACATCTGATTTTGAATATATTTTTTTTAAAATTAAATTTTCTTTGTCAACACGACTCTCATCAGTTAACGATAAATTGTTAAATTTCAATCTTTTGTATTTTTAAACTTCCTCAATTAATTTTTGGCTATTTTTCAGCATTCCAACATCCTTTTCTCGCTCCTATTATTTTTTTGGATTTCTTCCG
>Ga0307510_10010543_pt1 | contig 10977 bp, 13 predicted proteins | sample 12_EM_MG_FD_207224 | JGI IMG/M metagenome (GOLD analysis project Ga0307510, IMG submission 207224) | Populus trichocarpa ectomycorrhiza microbial communities from riparian zone in the Pacific Northwest, United States - 12_EM | ecosystem: Host-associated > Plants > Roots > Unclassified | place... | reverse complement strand
TGCCGCCTCGCCCGTAGACGTCTGCGTGCTCGACGCGATCACTGGGCACCAGGGTATGAGTCATGGCGTCCTCCCTGTTTTTCTCTTATTCCCCTGCCAATGTAGCACAAACGCGCCCGGCATGCGCCGGCGTCCGTTCGCCGCAGTGGCCTCACTCCGCCAACACCCCCTCCACAAACCTCGCCGGATCGTCGCAAAACTCCCGCATGATCCTGTAGTGATCCGTCGCCTCGATGGTCACCGGCTCGAGACCGTATTTCGTTAGCCGCAGCAGCCGCGCACCGGGATAGGCCATCAGGACAGGCGAATGCGTGGCCATCACGATTTGGCAGATCGTTGACGCCTCCATTCGCCGCATCAGCTTGAGGAATTCCAGCTGCCGCGCCGGTGACAGTGCGGACTCCGGCTCGTCGAAGATGAAGATGCCCTGGCTTTTGCAGCGCTCCTCGAAAAACTTCAAGAATCCCTCACCATGCGAATGCGAGAGGTAGTCCGGCGGGATACCCGGCGGCACGCCGGGGATGATTTCGGTGTTGACCTTGTCCTGGTATCGCGCCACCGAGAAAAAACTCTCGGCGCGGAAGAACCAGCCGTTGCTGATCTTGGGCAGCCAGCTCGCGCGCAGCGCCTTCGACAGCTCGCCGCCCATCTTTTCCAGCGCGTCGGAATGATCGACCGGCATATAGCCCTTGCCGCCGCCGGCTTCGTCGTAGCCGGCCAGCACGGCGATGCCTTCGAGCAAGGTGGATTTGCCAGTGCCATTTTCGCCGACGATGATGGTGATCGGCCGGTCGAAATTCAGCTCGAACTCGTCGCCCAGAAACGGCAGGCAAAACGGATAGGCGGCGCGGTCGGCGATGCGCTCGGCATCGAGCCAGACGCGCCGGAGATACGGCGCCGGCATGTCGATGGTTCGTTTGCGTCTTGAAGCCATTGTCCCCGCGCTGACCGTCAGAACTGATCTGCTTCCCGACGATTAGGCGTCCATTCCGCGATCGCAGCTTCGACAAACCCGCGCGGATCAGCGCAAAATTCGCGCGTCACCCGGTAATGGTCGGTCTGTTCGACGCTCACGGGCTCGAGGCCATACTTGGTCAGTTGCAACAGGCGTGCGCCGGGATAGGCCATCAGCATCGGGGAATGCGTGGCCATGATGACCTGGCAGATCGTCGATTGCTCCATGCGGTGCATCAGCTTCAAAAACTCCATCTGACGCGCCGGTGACAACGCGGACTCCGGCTCGTCGAAGATGTAGAGGCCCTGCTGCTGACAGCGTTCATCGAACAAGCGCATGAAGCCCTCGCCGTGCGAGTAAGACAGGAAGTCCGCCGTTTTGCTTCCGACCGCATCGAGATATCGCGCGACGGAAAAGAAGCTCTCGGCGCGGAAGAACCAGCCATTTGCTATTTTGGGCAGCCAACCGGCGCGAAGCGCCCCCGAAAGGTCCCCACCCGTCACCTCGATCGATTCCGAATGATCGACAGGCATATAGCCCTTGCCGCCGCCAGCTACGTCAAAGCCGGCCAGCACCGCGATGCCCTCCAACAACGTGGATTTGCCGGTGCCGTTTTCGCCGACGATGATGGTGATTGGCCGGTCGAAACTCAGTTCGAATTCGTTCCGCAGGAACGGCAGGCAGAACGGATACGCCTCTGGGTCGGCGACGGCGGCAGGATCGAGCCAGACGCGCCGAAGATACGGTGCCGGCATGTCGACCTGTTGGTTTCGTTTTTTAGCCAAGGGAGGGTACTCGGACCGCCGGAGGGATCCGCACATCCAATACGTGTGGACGGCGAAAATCAAGAACAAAAAGAGAACCTTAGCCGCCGGCGCCGTCTGAAAAACCGGCTTCCGGTTGCCCGACGGGCAAACACTTCCGATTTTCGTAATTTGCGTCAAGCCCCGGAATCAAAAATATTTCGCTTTTCCCGAAACGCAAATCAGTGGCATATCTATCGCCATCCTGTCCCACTCAGGGGCGTCGGCCATCGTCACGACGAGGGGCAGGTTGCGGTGGACGCGGAGGTGCCTTTGACGAACGGCACCATGCCCGGCGAAGCCTTTTGGCGAAGACGGGTGCCGCGTACGGCAAAGGCGTGTGGTCCAGACGCCCCGAGGTTGGCGTCGACGGTGGCAACAGTACATGGCTCACCGGGGAGAGCGCGTTATAAGCCGTAAAGCCATTGCGCAGGGAATGTCGGATGCTCTCCGCTGCCCTGTATGCTCATGCGCGCACTTTCTATCCACATTGCGCATGAGACCGCGGGTGCAGCGCGCACCCGGCATTCCCTGCGCCCTCTGATTGGAGGGGGCGAGCGATTATTTGCAAACCTCGGGTGCATTGCGCCGCGAGAACGCGAAGGTGTATCTACCGTCATTGCGAGCCAAGCGACTTGTCCGCCGTAGCCTTGGCGAAGGCGGAAGCAATCCATGGCGCCGCAAAAAGAAAGAATGGATTGCTTCGCTGCGCTCGCAATGACGACGGCTTGGCTGTTTGAAATGTGAATCGGAAATTTGCGCGGACGACGCACTCACCATCTTCGTCGTCCCGGCCTTGCGCCGGGACCCATACACCGCGGCCTGCATTGTGGGGAAGAAAGATAACGACCAGCGCGCAAAACAATTGCTGCCTGTGGTTATGGGCCCCGGCTCGAGGCCGGGGCGACGCTGAGACTACCTCGTTTCCCCTCCCCCTACATCCACTCCGGGTCGCGGGTCGGGATCTGCGAGATCTCCTTCAGCGACGACAGCACGATGACGGTTTCGGTGCGCTCGACGCCGGCGACCGACTTGATCACCTTGGCGAGCAGGCCTTCCAGCATGCGGGTGTTTTTCACGCGCACTTTGAGCATGTAGTTCCAGGTGCCGGTGAGGTGATGGATCTCCATCACCGTTGCCTGTCCCGTGATCTTTTTCAAGAACGCCTTCTCGGTCTCGGGCTTGCTCCAGGCGGGTTGTCGATCGGTGTCGGCCTCGATAGCGGCTACGGCGGCGACTGCTACTACGTGCGTCGCAACGTGCTGATCCCCAACATCGGCATCGTCAGCAAGCGTGAGCTGGTCTGCGGGTAAGTGAGGTTCAGACGGAGGGCTGGTTCACGCGGACCGGTCCTCCACTCTGATTATCAGAGAACTTCGAGCACCAGCTCCATCGTCATCAGTACCGGATTGTCGCCGCGCACCAATCGTCCCTCGGCGATACCGCCGAGATAATCCACCAGCGCGATATCGAGCGCCGCTTCCAGCGTGCCTTCGGCGCCTGAGCTGATTGTGCCCGAGCGAACCGCGAGTTCGGTCGCGAATGGCACGATTTTTCGGCCATCGGTAAAATGCGCGCCGATCGTAGAGCCGACGCCGCCGTGAATCCGCGCGTTGAAAATCCCGTGCTGACGGCAGAAGGTTTCCAGCGCGCAGGCAAAATCGTGGTTCGGCCGCAGCCGCAGCGCAAACGCCCGGCAGTCGGTTTTGGCATTGGTCACATCCCGCACCACCGGGCCGAACAGTTTGAAATTGGTCTCGGTGTCGACGTCAGCGGTAAATACCGCGCCGTCGATGCCAAAGGCCTCCACTGCGAACGGCTCGGCCACGATGCTCTCCTCGGGCAGGATATGGCCGCCGTGCAGATGCCCGTCGCTCTCGGTCCACAGCCCGTGACAATGGAAGAACGGCGCGCCGTCGCGCTCACCGAGCGTCATCGCTGCACATTTCAACTGCGTGATGCCGGAGGGACGGAACGTGTCGCTGTAGAACGCGGCATTCGCCCCGTCCTTCGACAGCGCCGGCATCACATAGGCAAGCGGTCCAAGCGCGCCGCCGCGCATAGTCAAGACGCCGGCTGAAAATCCCGCATCGGCAAAGCCGCGGCGCGCGGCTTCCAGCAGCGGCAGGCCGGCTTCAAGCGTGAACGCGAACGCCCTGCCGCGCGCTTCGACCCATTGGATGCGCTCCGGTACCGGCGGGCCTGGCTGGAGGATGCTGCGCATCCCCTCGGGCGCCACACGATTTGGTTTCGCAAGCGTCATCGGGCGGCGTCTTCCTTGATCAGGTCCAGCAGCCCACGCGCTTCCAGTTCATCGCGCACCAGCCGTTTTGGAATCTTGCCGTAACCGGATTTCGGCAGCGCCTCCCAGAAAAAGAAACGTTTTGGCATTTTGTAGCGCGGCACCTTTGGCGAAAGGAACGCCGCCAGATCCGCCTCGCTCACCGCGCCGGCGCCCTCACGCGCGACGCAGACGGCGACGCCGACTTCGCCCCAGAACGGGTCGGGCACCCCGAGCACCGCGACCTCGCCGATCGCGGGATGGGTCAAGATTTTCTCCTCGACCTCGCGCGGATAGATGTTGGACCCGCCGGAGATGTACATGTCGGAGGCGCGGCCTGTAATGTAGACAAAGCCCTCCGCGTCGATATGGCCGAGATCGCCAGTGCGGAACCAGCCGTCGCGAAATGCCTTCGCGTTGGCATCGGGGTTGTCGTAATAGCCGGCGAACACGGCGGGGCCGATCACGCAGATCTCCCCGGTCTCGAACGCTTTCAGCTCGCGTCCGTCATCGCTTTGGATCGAGACCTGCATGCCGGTGCGCTCAAAACCGCAGGTGCCGATCCGCGCCTGCGGACTGTCCTCGGGATCGTGCAGATTGGCCGGCAGCACCGTGATGTTGCCGGTGACCTCGCCGAGGCCGAAGTACTGCACCAGCACCGGCCCAAGCTTATGCAGCGCAGCCTTCTGGTCCTCGCGGTACATCGGCGCGCCGGCATAGATGATGAAGCGGAGCGATGAATGATCGTAGCGGTCGATCGCGGGATGCTCGACCATCATCTTCAAAATGGTCGGCACCGTAAAAATGTTGGTGACGCGGTGCGCCTCGATCAGGCGGAACGCCTCGTTGATGTCGAATTTTTCGGAAGGCAGCAGGATGGTCGGCACGCCGCGCGCGGCCTGCACCAGTTGATGCACGCCGGCGCCATGCGACAGCGGCGCTACCACCAGCGAAGCGTCCGCTTCCGTGGTGCCCGGCATCAAATCGGCGAGATGATTTGTCACGACAAAGGCCATCTGGCCATGAGTAAGCACCGCGGCCTTGGACCGCCCGGTGGTGCCCGACGTGAAGAAGAACCAGCAGGGATCGTCGTAGTCGACCGCGGCGTTCGCGACCTCGGCACCGGCATGCGCGGCGATCGCGGCGCTGACGGATTTTTCGCCAAAGGTGCCCTCGCCGATCCGCCAGATGAATTCGAGCGCGGGATTGGCGGCGGCAGTTGCGTGGTCCGGGAAATCGCCGTGGCACAAAAAGCCCTTGGCGCCGGAGGCGGTGGCGAGATAGGCGACCTCATCCGGCATCAGGCGGAAATTGGTCGGCACCCAGACCGCACCGAGCCGGAATGCAGCGAACATCGACCAGAACATCTCGTCGCAATTTTTGGAATGCACCAGCAGCCGGTCGCCCTTGCCGATGCCCCGCGCGGCCAGTGCCGCCGCCAGCGCCGAGACGGTGTGGTCGATCTGGCGCCAGGTCCAGGACCGCTCGCCCCAGATGAAGCCGGTGCGGTCGCCGTGGCGGCGGGCATTCTGGGTGACGAGATAAGCGAGATTCATTACCCGGTGCGACATCCGCGCCAGGCCGCCGCGCGGTGTGGTCGCGGTTCCCGTCACTTCGACACCGCAGCAAATGCCGCAACGCACAAGTCGTGCAAAATCATCGCTCTACTTCTCAAGATTGACATGAACGTCCCAGGCCGGACGTTAGCAGAAAGCCCGGCCTCCGCCAGCGCGGCGCGCCGCCACAGCGATCGTTTATCGCCACCGCACAGGCTTCAGCAGGGCTCGCCGGCGTGCCGCGGTCATTTCGGCATTATGAACTCGAACGGCGCCGTGGTGATGCGCTTTTCCCTGGGGCACGAGGGATTACCGTGGCCACCGCAATAGGAGCCGTGCAGCTCGAAGCGGATGGTGCGTGGAGCACTGCGATCTGGAACCCGGTCCGGCAGAATTTCGTAGGAGCGCACACGGTCGTTGAACACGCTGCGGACCTTGCCGCTCGGAAGCGTCACCAGAATCTCCATGGTGCAGCCACCGGTACCGCAATAGACGGCCTCGCGCCCTGCGCATTCGGTGTGGTGGAAGTCGACGATGTAATCGCGTCGGCCGCCGCCGGTGAGGTCGAGCGTGGTCACGGTGTCATGGGCGAAGGTCACCTCGCCACCGCCCTGCGATTTGCATTCCTCGTTGGCGTAACGCAGCGCCTTCTGCACTTCCGCAGGATATTTGCCGGCGTCGAGCGGCGGCGGTTTGGCCGCGTCCTCGGCCCACGCACTTCCAGCGGCAAGTACCGCGACCAGCAGCAGGATGGTTCGCATCGTCATGGCGTTTGGTCTGCGCGAACGCCCCTGACGTTCAGGTCCGATGCCCCAAATTCATGTCAGCGCACGCCGGTCCCCTTGCAGCGCTGGCATTTCACCACCCGGTCGCCCTTTTTCAGAAGCCCCTTGCCCTCGCAATTCTTGCACTTCTGCTTTTTCTTGATGTTCGGGCCCTTTTCATTGGCCATGTTCTTCTCCGTGCGAATAATTCGCGGGGCCACCATGATCCAGCCGCGCGATCCCGTCTATAAGCACGCGCCAGTGATTCAAGGGATTATCGTGATTACCGTCGAGGGCTGATATTGTCAGGTGCCGTCACCTTCACCGGCCCCAACGTGCCGCGCGCAAGCCGGCGGATAGGACCGTGCGCTACAATTTCGTGGGTGAAGCAGACGCATCGAAAATCGACGACATCAAGGACGCCAGCAACCGCAAGCCCTGGTCGATTCACGAGATGCTTGCCACGTCGCTTAGGAGTTAGCGGGCCCACCAGCCGTGACGAACCGGCAGACCCGCGCATGTCATTATTGCGGATGATTGGCGAGTTCCTGGTCGCTCAGGCGCCAGTCCTGCCATAGCTGGAGCGCGCCGAGCAGAACCACGATCCCGCCGAGCGTGGCATGCCAGGCCGGAAGAAAATCGTCGCCGGAATAGCCGAATATCAGCGGCGAGGCGATCAGCCAGAGCCCAAACGCAATTTCGGCCACCTCCTCCCAACGCTGCAACGCGACATATTCAAGCTGGGCAAGGCCAAACACCAGCATGCCGACCACAAAGGTGTTGAGGATCATGATGCTGCGTTCGCCGTCCATCACGTCATGCGTGGGCTGGAGCGGAAACCATGGCGACACCACGATCAGCACGCCAAGCAGCATGCCGAACCAGTCTTCCCACGGTCGATGCGTACTGAAGAAACGAAAGTCCGACATTGTAGACCTCCCTTAAAGAAAAAGAGGCATACGTCAGCGGCCAGCCATCCCTGACATTTTCCGATCTCAAACCATATCCGGCCGCATCGGGGCGTATGTCTTCCAACAGAATTAGGCATGCCAAACCGGCCTGCAAGGCCCGCCCGCCACGATCCTATCCGTTGGCACGCCCCGCTGGCGCCGGGACATTCGTTATTGCGCTGCACCGAGCTTCTCCAGGCCCTCGCGCGCAGTGCTCAGACTTGGGTTGATCTCGAGCGCCTTGCGGAAGTCCGCAATCGCGCCTTTGAGGTCGTCCTGGTAGAGCCGGATTATGCCGCGATTGCGCCAGCCGCGTGCATCCGTCGGCGCGATCCTGGCCGCCTCGCCATAATCGGCGGCGGCGCGAGCGAGCTGCTCGGTAGCGCGGTAGAGGTTGCCGCGGTTGTTGTAGGCCAGCGCAAAGGCCGGATCGAGCCGGATGGCTTCGTTATAGTCGGCGATGGCGCGATCGAGATCGCGTTTGAAGGCGTAGACCCGGCCGCGGTTGGTCAGGGCGCAGGCCGAATCCGAATCGAGCCGGATCGACTCGTTGAGGTCGGACAGCGCTGCATCGAGTTCGCGTTTTCGGTGAGGCCATGGCCGCGGAAGCAATAGGCGGCGGCGAGCTTCTCGCCGGTTTCCGTCCTGGCATTCGATCACGGCGCTGCACGCCGTCACCTTTTCATTCGGCGCGGTGACCGTGCTGACACAAAATTTCCAGTTCGGGTCGCCTTCGGCGGAAGCTCTGCCGGGTGTGCCAACGTGATGGCCGCTCCGAGCAATGAAGCGGTCAGGCAGGTCAGAGCGCGCATATATTTTTCATCCCAGCGTGCGATTTCTCCCTTGGTCGCCGCTTTGCATGACGGGGTTCATGCGCCTAAATGAACGAGGTGAATCGCATGGGAATGACCGAAATGACCGCCGTCCGCGACAACAAGGCGCAAAACCGCTTCGAGCTCGGCGTCGAGGGCTCGGTAGCGTTTGCAAATTATCGCCTGACCCCATCGGCCGTGATCATCACCCACACCGAGACCCCGCTTGCGCTGCGCGGCCGGGGCGTCGCCTCCGAGTTGGTCAAGGGCGCGCTGGAGCTGATCCGTGCCGACGGCCGCAAGGTGATCGCCGGCTGCGGCTTTGTCGTCGACTACCTGCGCAAGAATCCGCAGTTCGCCGATTTGACGGCCTAGCTCGACCCTCCGCGCGTCAAGTAATCCGGATCGACATCTCCGGCAGGCCTTCCAGCTTGCACAGCAGCACATCGCCCTTCACGACCGGACCGACATTTTTCCGGCGTGCCGGAATAGATGATGTCGCCGGCCTTGAGCTCGAAGGCCTCCGACAGCTTGGCGATCTGCTCGGCCACGCTCCAGATCATGTTTTGCAGGTTGGAGTTCTGCTTGACGATGTCGTTCACCGCCAGCGAGATCGCCCCCTTGGTGAATTGCCCCGTCTTCGCGAGCGGGTGAATCGGGCCGAGCACGGCGGAGCGATCAAAGCTCTTGCCGATTTCCCAAGGGCGCCGGTCGCCGGAAGATCCTGCGATCAACATCGTTTATGATGCTCTCCTTGTCTTCGAGGCCTCTCCAGGTGCGCCTTTACAGCGTTTTGACACGAATTGAATACCAGCCATGTTTTGCTGCATCGCAATGAACTCATCCATCGATGCGGGCGACCAAGAGACATCAGCACCGCACTGGTGCATCCCACTTGCTCCAAAAGGAACAGACCATGTTGATCGCCTCTTCCATCGCCCTTGTCCGGCGATACGCCGGCTATCGATCCCAGCTCGCAAGCATCAGCCAACTCGACGAACGCAGCTTGCGCGACATCGGCATCAGCCGTGGCGAACTTGCGACCGCCGCATGGCGCTCCAGCGCGCGCCAGCAATATCCGTGAATCATCGGCTCCATCCGATCCCCAAAAAAGAAGGCCCGCGTTACCGCGGGCCTTCGCATGTCGGAATGGAATAAGGCGTCAGTGTTTGATTTCCGGCGGCAGCTTGCCGCCATTTGCGGCCAGCTTGGTCATCACCTGCTTGTGCAACCAGATGTTCATGCTCGCGGAATCATTGCTGTCGCCGGTATAGCCGAGTTCCTTGGCAAGCTCCTTGCGCGCCGTGAAGCTCGAATCGATATCGAGCGCCTTCATCAGGTCGACGATCGAGGTACGCCACTCCAGTTTCTCGCCCTTGGCGGCCACCGCCTTGTCCAGAATGGGGGCGACATCGACGGTCGTCGCCGCCGGCGCTGCGGACGAGGATCCGCCAGCAGCAGGCGCAGCCGCGCCACCGGCAACCGGCGCCGCGTCCGCCTTCGTGCCGAAGATCGCGCTCATGATTTTTCCGAAAATACTCATCGTTGGCTCCCAGTGGAATTGAATAGCGGTGTCGCTAGCGGCACTGTTTGACCGGCAGCACCAGGCCGGGCTCGCCTTAGAGTTTAGCCAGCCAGGTGAGGCTTGCCAATGAAACATTCACCGAAGCGTGAGTGCTTTTGTTCGGATTCGGGAGTACGTTGACGCTTCAGTTCGCGACATGGCCAGTTCCTCTTTCCTGTCTGCGCGTCTGGCCTGATCGTGATCATGTTTGGAAACGGCACGTTTGCGCCCTTGCGAGAGCGCAAAATGCGGCTGCCAACGGGAGACGACCATGGCTACTCCAATTCAAGGCGCTACTCCAATTCAAGGCGCCACTCCATATCAAGGCAATGTCACATCTGTGACGCAGAGCGGACAAGATGCCGCGGCTGCGCCAGTGATCCGAACCATCACCCTCTCCGACCTGCACCGGGCCCTTCAGCTCGGCTGGGAGGATTTCAAGGCCGTTCCCAGTCACGCCATCATCCTGTGCGTGATCTATCCCGTGCTCGGACTGGTGCTGGCGCGCACGGTGCTCGGCTACTCCGTGTTGCCACTGCTGTTTCCGCTGGCCGCGGGCTTCGCCCTGCTCGGTCCGTTCGCAGCGCTGGGCCTTTATGAATTGAGCCGGCGTCGCGAGAGCGGCGCGCAGGCGACCGCCTGGGATGCGCTCGAGGTGCTGCGCTCACCTTCGTTCGGCGCGATGCTCGGGCTCGGCGTCCTGCTGCTGGCACTGTTCGTGACCTGGGTCGCCACCGCGCAAGCGATCTATATCGCCGCATTCGGCTATCGAGGCGCGACCGGGATTCGGGATTTCGTGACGCACGTGCTGACGACGTCAGAGGGATGGTGGCTGATCGTCGTGGGCTGCGGCGTCGGCTTCCTGTTTGCGCTCATTGCGCTCTGCATCAGCGTGGTGTCATTCCCATTGATGCTCGATCGTCATGCCGGCGCCGCCGATGCCATGGTCACCTCGCTTCGCGCGGTCGCACGCAATCCGGTTCCGATGGCTGCCTGGGGATTGATCGTGGCCGTGCTGCTGGTTGCGGGATCGTTGCCGTTCTTCCTCGGCCTCGCCGTTGTCATCCCGCTGCTCGGCCATGCTACCTGGCATCTCTATCGGGAGACGATCGAACCCGACCTCAATCCGCAGCCGTTACCGCCCCGCGCACCGCGCGAGCGCCGGCCCGCGGCGGATTTCCCGGCCAATCTGTTTCCCTGGCGGCGCAAGGACCGCGCATAGGCTGATCAGAGGCTGACGCAGCTCAAACCGCCGGTCGATCGTCGGCCGGCGGTTTTGCGCGTCTTGAATT
>Ga0307510_10010542_pt1 | contig 10977 bp, 6 predicted proteins | sample 12_EM_MG_FD_207224 | JGI IMG/M metagenome (GOLD analysis project Ga0307510, IMG submission 207224) | Populus trichocarpa ectomycorrhiza microbial communities from riparian zone in the Pacific Northwest, United States - 12_EM | ecosystem: Host-associated > Plants > Roots > Unclassified | place... | reverse complement strand
TATGATATAATATGATTTGTTTGGGAACCCAAAAACCGAGAAAGCGGTTGGGGCTAATGCCTTTTTTCCCTTCCGGTTGGTATGGTATGATACTCTGTGGCCGGGCTTCAGACAAAATCCTGGTTTAAAATCCTGATCTATCATAATCCGAAGACAAAAATCCAGTCGTAATTAATACTGGGCCTACCGAACACGGTCAGACTGAAAATCCAGGTTTTAGAGATCATTCAAATTTTGAGTCCAAATCCTTTAGCGTGCCAAACGCTGCCTTAGATTTTATCTGCTGCGATATTATGATATCATACCTCAATTAAATAATGATAGCTTTTTGGGGTAGACTAGGAGGGGGGGGTCAACGAACACGGGGGCTCAACGAACATGCCAAGTAAAATCACATCACTGTTGGTCAATGCACTTTTAGTGTATTGTTCGCTGAGCCCCGGTGTTCGTTCAGCCCACTCCTAATCTATCATGCGGTTGGGCAAGGGGTAGTGGCTATCCCCCAGTCATAATTGGATGTGGAAGTATCAACTGTAGGAAGTGGGGTATAAGAAGCCAGGACTAAGCGGGGAAATAATTGGTATAGTATTCGCATTTCCGACCATAAATGATTAAAGTTTCGGACAGAGGTGGGAGGAATATTTTAGCCATGCAATGTAAAGGATGACATGGGACAGTGGCTGATAGGTCTGGTTTACCTCATCATATAGCAGAGTGGCTGGGCATCTGAGAAAACAACAGGCCATCACCCACTGGCGTTGCTCGCCATATCCTGCTATATTGCAGGTGAACTGAATGGCTAGGGGTGCTTGAATTTACCACCATATTATTATCAAACCCTCCCACATCTCTCTAACTCCCGGCACCTTCAGCAATAAACTATCACTAAAATTAATCCAAGATATGATTGGTTCTCTGCCTAATTTCAAAAGGCATCGGTAATAATTCAACATCTTCATGGTTTTGAATATCTTACTCGAGAATTGCCTTTCTTTGGTTCTGGAAATCAAAACCTTTGGGCGGCCGGTTGTCTTGTCTTTATTGAAGGATGAGGGAATGGTAGCATTGGAGCGGTGGGGATAGCTCTGGACAGCATATTTTCCTATTTTGGTACTAATGTTGTGCATCCTAGGGTTGGACTTTTGTTGAGTGCGCTCTCTCCCAGTATTTAGTCTCTGGTTATGATAGTCAGTTGAGAGCTCCTGGTCGAACGTCTTCACTCCAACGCCATCACCACCACCAAAGTGCTTTTATCCTGTGCTACACGCGTGCCTGCCCCAGCCACCATTGGTTTCTGGGCGGGTTGCCATCAGAGTGTTCCCATCATGACATGCTTTTGCTCACTGTAAGGATCAACCTGGGGGCGCAATCATACACGATCACTCGGTTAGCTTTGGAGTTCGATATTGGAAAAATGGCTTCAATGTGACGAAAGTATCTCTGGCGGGCAATAGTGCCGGTGGAACTTAGATACTCGTTGTCTCTGTATATATATACCTCTTACAGGTATAAATACCGTGTGCCGGTACCCAAGTAGCAATACAGAAGCGACATCGGTTAATTATTGTCCTTTCTCTACAAACTAGATTGTTCTCGCAGCCGACCCGTCTTTACTTTCGAGGCTTCGCTCTCTTCCTCGCGCACCAAATTTCTGAGATTCGAATAGCTCGAATGGGAGTGGACATGATGTAAACTACTTTACGGTAATTTTACTGTGAACCTGCAAGACGCTGTCAGCCGGCCCGGAATAAAAAACATTTTAGACCTTAGGGAGATGGAAGAACAGGGAGGGTTTATACAAGGGGTCCGGATGAAGGATAGGAAACCTAATTTATGTTTTAAATATTATACAATCAGTCTTTAGCACCAAAAATGACTATGATATCATATACCGCGGACCCAATAGGCTCTTCCTCAGTAACTCTCGTCTGCACACAATTCTCCTCATATACTACCAAAGCCCCATGTTTAAGCCTTTCGTCTAACCATGCTTTCACCTCAGCAGCTTAACAACTCAAAATCCACTCGTTGTGAGGAGACTTAATATATAAGCACCTTGTGTGACACGGGCTTCTCTGGCAAATGGGCCTTACCGGGCATCAAATCTTTTGGCTCAGGATTCTGGTCTCCGGCATTCTACTTCAAAGTTGTGATTTGCCGTCCGGTATCAATTGTTAGCAGGCCGACAACATGTAGTATTATTCAAACATTAAGGCGGTGGGCTCGTTATTAGTAAAGCCTGGTAGCAACGCAAATACACGGGCTGTTGTCGCTGTATGGTAGCTACTGTGGATTGATGTTACGCCTTGGGAGTATCTATCCACATGGGTAAAGTTATCGTGCTCCACCTTGTACCTCAAGATATCATCCGGTAACGGGAATAAAATAGCAGGAGCCTTTCGTGAAACAGGCTCTAATATCCCTCTAGGGACATTCTAGACTTTTATCCCAATTTTTTTACCCAATAGTGCAATGGGAAGGCAAGCAAAAATGTTTCCCGGGGCCAGTACTCGTACCGGTAATTGCTTGAAGTTTGTAAAAACGACTGCTATTGCATATGGGCAAAATATTGTGGCTCAGGGCAATTTTTTGCGCATATGCAATAGCAGTCGTTTTTACGAACGTCAGGCAATTACGAGTAGTTCTCAGACAGGTGGACTTGATTGCATATTTAAGACGAGCCTATGGTTGTCTTTGCCGGTTCCGCTCCCCGTACGATCTGTGCGTAGCTTAGTGTCTTTCCTGAGGCCCTGATCGCGCTTGCTCAATGGCCGGTGCTATCCCGGTGGGTTATGCTTTGAACTGGTTGATGGTTTAAATTTACATGGAGGTTGGCGCAAATAAGGATTCCCAGGCCAGAGGAACCATAGTTACCCTATCAATTTTACATCGGCGACTTGTCGTTGTCGGCCAGCGCGGCATTTGGCGACAGAGTGAAACCCAATCATATACGTGATGTCAACACCCTCTTGGGTTGGTATCCCTTTGACTGTATTCAAGCACTGGCGCTAGGGATGGGTTAGGTGAGTAGTGGTGGCGACAACCGGGGCTGTAGCTGGAAAGGGTTAGGTTAGCAACAGTGATGATCATGAAGAAGATGATGATGTAATTGAAGCGTGTAGGCTAAGGAGATTGGGAATTGTGAACGAGCTGGCCAATCCAGGGTAAATGGACAAAAAATGGATACCAACTGAGACCGATGGATATTCTGTGAAGGAATCTGGAACGAACCTGTCAAGACACCGGGAACAAACCTCCAAGCGAACGGTCAGAGCATTGATGTACGGCCGAACCTTCAAGCATATTTCTAAACCTTAAGCGCACCGCTGAACCTTAAGCTTACCACTGGACCTTCAAGAGCGCCCTCAAAGGAATCTCAAAATGGACGATCAAGACCGGGAAAATGATAGTAGTGAGGGTGAGCCTGAATTTGAAGGAAGGGGTCGACAGATGGGTGAATGGCAGGTTGCTGATATTATTGAAAACCATGATATTGCGGACCATGAGGAAGAACCAGAGACAAGACCAGAGCGTGAACTTCGTCAACCATACAACCTCCCCCCTGTACCACAGCTCGAGCCTTGTCAGCATCCCCAGCCACGGCATGATCGAGTCCTGCATCTACCAGCATGGTTTTCCGGCTATTATGATCCAATCCATAACCCAAACCCCAAGCCGGCGCTTCGTCCACTGGACTTTTTTATGCTCTTTTTCGAGAAAGGAACTTTTGAAACGCTTGCCAATAATACCAATCTGTATGCAAGAGAAAAAGGAGCAGGAAGTGAAGGTCACCGAAGGTGGTACCCAATGAAGGGGGCCGAGGTGATGATATTTGTTGGCCTTATTATTTATATGGGAATCTACCGTTCTAGCTCTGTGTTAGACTATTGGAGGAAGGATGGACTCGCTCCACTTCACAAGTATATTTTCCCATACCTGTTTCTCAAAATCTGATGTACCTGTATATGAATATTTCTTTATTGTTAATAGTGTATAAGTAGCTAAAATCAACAGAATTTCGAACTATATGTCCCAGCTCCGCTTTGAGCAACTAAAGCGATATTTTCACATTTCACCACCCCTTTCCAACCTACCACGACGGCGATGGTTTGACAAGCTGGAGCCACTGTCCTCAAGCTTGCAGAACCGGTTCAAGCACTATTGTACACCAGCTACGGAGGTAGCTGTGGATGAGATGATGGTAAGGTTTGTAGGCCGTTCGGTACACACGGTACGAATGCCGAATAAACCTATTCCGGAGGGGTTCAAAGTCCTAGCCCTATGTGAGCATGGATATACCTTTTCTTTCATATATACATCACGAGTTGATCAGTTTTCTACGCTTCAACACGATTTACCAAATTTAGAAGATGAATATCATCTTTCTCTTAGTCCTACCTCCCGGGCTGTATTTTTTCTAGCCACACAACTTCCCTACCAGCAGTACAGTTTTCTTCTCTTTTGTGACAATTACTTTTCGAATATCCCTCTCTTCCAAGCACTTCGAAACCGCCAAATAGCAGCCTGTGGGACCGTTAGGCCCAACTCGGCAGAATATCCACGGATATTAAAGTTAAATAAGCAAAGAACAATTTTACCTTGGGGTACGGTTTCTGGAGTGATTCCAACTAACCGGGAAGTTCTAGCAATTATCTGGCAAGATAAATCCTTGGTTAGATTACTAACTACAGCATATGATATGCGACCAAACGCTGAAAATTATACTACTCGTACACGTCGCCGACCCCGCCGCCCGCGAAACCGAAATGCCTACCGGGATATGATTGACGAGGTCTGGGGCGAATTACCAGTACGAGAGCTAGCCCTACCTACCGCTACAGTGGACTACAACATGCACATGGGAGGGGTCGATATCGCTGACCAGCATCGGAGTTATTATTCAACCCAGCTTCGTGTACTGCGAACCTGTATGCCGTTATTTTTCTGGTTACTCGATACCACTGTAATTAACGCGTTCCTTATTGCACGGCAACAGATGGAAAAACAACAGACCCGGACCTCATGTTGGCAGACCCACCTACGTTTTCGAGAACGGCTTGCCTGGGACCTGGTAGAAGAAGGCTTCCGTCAACTTAATCCAACCCGTATTCAAGAACTGCAACTAGTTTCACCACCCAACATTCCCAGCCCTAATGGCCGCCACTGTCCTGGTGTTACTCCTAAGGGAAACAATTCCCTGAGCCGCGCAAAAGGATATGTTACAAAATACTCCTCCTTGCCCCCCATGCGAAAGGATCCTGTCACTCACAAGCTTACACGAAACCCTACCAAACAAAAATCCCAATTACAATACTGTTTTTTATGCCGCTTTCTCTCTAAGAATCCTATTCAAACTCAATCCTCAAACCCCAACAGCTCTGAGTCGCACTCTGGTCACCCCTCCACTGCTTCACTCTCCTCCTTGTCTCACCTCCCCACTCAACACCTTCCTGCTCAACACTGTTCCAGTCAACCTCCTATCACTCAACCCCCACTCGCTCAACCCACCTCCGCCCCAACGCCTGCCAGACCTACCCCAAAGATCAGGCGAACTGTTTTTGTTTGTTGCTATTGTGAGATTTCTGGATTTCAAGTTCCACTTTGTAAGGACAATTGTTTCAAGCTTTTTCACACAATGGATTGAGATGTCAAGGCTATAGGCCCTGAATAAGCGGACATTTTGTTTGGCTGTTGTGATTCTCTTGTGCTTTCCTTTTTTACTTGTCTTTGGAAACAGATTATTCCTGTATTTTGCATAGGAGGATATTTTGCGCCAACCAGCACATGGAAACAAAATTGGTTCTTTTTTCTTTTTTTTGTTGTTGCATTCTTCGCTTGCGTTTCCTGCGTTTAATTCTGCAGATCCAACTTTTCTTGTTCTGTATTAGCCAATGCAGATCCTCCTCTTAGTTCCACACTAAAAGCGAGTGAAATTCGGGACAGACAAAGGGATTATATGAAATATGTCTGAGGAGCTGGAGATCTAGAGATCGCTCAGCATGTTCACAGATGTGGCAGCACCGGGAGGCTCTATCCCAGAACGGTGGAAGGGTTCGGAAATCCTGTTTAGGCGCCTGGGTTGCGGTGGTACTGGTATTCGCATACTTTTCTTCGGAGATTAATAATTTCAGAAGTTGGCACAAGCTGCAAGTGTGGAGTCAGATTTGGATGTTGATGTGTTTATTGCGAGGGTGGGGGCTTTCTTTCAGTAGGATAAGAGATGGATCTTGTTGAACCGATTGTGCTTGTGTTGTAACGCTACGAAAGAAGAGATTTTTTCTGTCGCGGATGCGTGGCAAGGGCCGGCTGCAGTTATGTCGGGAGGGTTCGGCCCTGCAAATAAGGCTCTCTGCATACACTGATTGGACCAGGCGTTCATCAACAAAATGGCAGGATAATGGTGACCCCGCTTTTCTTCTGCCTCGAGAACTCTATCAATTGGCACTGCCGTGCTCGGGAACCCATCTTCTAAATCCTCTGAGCCCTCTAAGCCCTCCAAATCTTCCAAATCCTGCAAATCCTCTACCTTCTCTGCAAACTTTCCAAACAGCAGTAAAAAAGCGAAATGTCGCAATTCCGTGCTGGGGAAAGTAGCAACTCTTTCAATAACACCAATTCCTTTAATAACAATACCGATACCTTCGATCATAATACCAACTCGTTCAACAATACCATCAACAATACCACCACCAATAATACCAACCATATATCTAACGTGAATAACTATGGTGGTGCCGACGAGAGGGATAAGATTCTCGCATGGTTATCCCCTCTGGAACCCCGAATACGGCACCATGATATTAGAGCTCACCGAGTCGAGCATGTGGGAAACTGGCTCTTACGGACAGAGGAATATCGGAATTGGTTCGATGGTATTCGCGATGGGGAATCCGGTGGTTCGGCCTTGTTTTGCCATGGAGCTCCGGGGGTCGGCAAGACCTACATCAGGTAAGAGATCATATCCTCCAAGAAGCGAAAGTGTTGCTAAGAAGCCGTGATGCAAGCTCTTTGGTAGTAGATAGGCTATGCGATTGGGCAGAGGGGCAGGATTCTGCAGTTGCGTGCTTCTATTTCGACTTCGCGGCTCAGAAGGAGCAATCTCCAACGGATGTCCTAAGTTCCCTCCTAAAACAGGTGGTTGGTGGACTCGAGAACATCCCGGCAAAGATCGTCCAAGCTTTCCAAAAGCAGGAGAAGGTGATTGGGGGCCGGAAACTGGGACTGGGCGAAATCGTAGAGATGTTCTCGGATATCTCGTCCTCGCGGCGAACCTTCATATGTATTGATGCGGTGGACGAATGTGTGGCGGAGTATCGGGGAAAGCTGCTTGATTCATTGAAACAAATTCTACAGAAGTCCCCTGACACTCGGATATTTCTGGCCGGGAGATTGCATATCCGGGATGAGGTGGAGAAACATCTTGGTGGGAGGGTAGTGGCTGTGTCGGTTACACCGACCAAGGATGATATCATCCAATTCCTACGAGCGAGGCTGGGAGAGGACACAATACCGGACGCGATGGACAAGACCTTGGAGGAGGACATCATGAAGAGCATTCCCGAGATAGTTTCGGAGATGTAAGTAGGAAGTAGAGGCGCTGGAAAAAATGGGTAAGGTCATGAGCTGACAGATCTGTGTTTAGATTCCTGCTGGTATCTCTAAATATCAAGGCCATCCTGCAGGAAACGACACTCCATCGAAGGCGAGAGAGGCTTAGTACAATGGCAAATGGGTTGGGATTGGGGGATGCATACGATACGACCATAGGGCGGATAAAGGCGCAGGAAGGGGATAGAGCAAGACTCGGAATGGAGGCCCTGATGTGGATTTCAAATTCTGAGCGGCTATTGAATGTAGATGAGATATGTTACGCCCTAGTGATCGAGACAGGATTAACTGAAATGAATGCCAAGAGTGTGCCTTCGATCCGGACGGTGTTAAGCTGTTGCCAAGGACTTGCTGCCGTCGATGAGGGGTCCTCGACTGTTAGGCTGATCCATTTCACGCTGAAAGAGTATTTTTCTCGTCATGACACCTTGTTTGACAGACCTCACTCGAGGATGGCTGAGACTTGTTTGACGTATCTCAATTTCCAGGCCATCGGAGATATTTTGACCATCCCCTCTCGTGACTTCCGAGGCCCACCCTTCCTGGAATATTCATCTTTGTATTGGGGAACCCACATGCGAATGGAGCTCTCGGCCTCCTCAAGATCCCTTGCACTCGAGTTTCTTGGGCGATACGATAATCATATATCTTCCAGGTTACTTTGGGCATCTATCTACAAGAACTGGGATGCTGACTTCATTCGATCCTTCAAGCCATTTTCTGCGCTACACTGTATTTCATATTTTGGTATTGCTGAAGTTGCAATTGATTTGATAAGGACGAAAAAGTGGGATATAAACGAAAGAGATAGTAAGGGCCTGACGCCACTCATGCGGGCTGCAAGGAATGGGCGTGAGGAAGTAGTACAATCACTCTTGCAGCAGAAGCATCTTCGCCCTGATGTACGGGGCACGGAACAAGGTCAAACAGCGCTCTCATGGGCAGCTCGATGTGGACATGAAGGGGTGGTTAGGATATTCCTGGGTCCGCCATTTGTCAATCCTGGGAGCATCGGCTGTCGGTGGGGGACACCTCAAGCAATGAGTCTACTGTTTGGAAGGAAATACATCAACCCCGACGAGCCTGGCCATTATGGCAAAACACCGCTCTCGTGGGCCGCCGGGAATGGGCATGATGGAGTAGTGAGGCTACTATTGGGACGAGAGGACGTTAGGCCCGATAGGCCAAACTGTTATGGCCGAACACCACTCTCGTGGGCCGCCAGGAATGGGCATGATGGAGTTGTGAAGCTACTGTTGGGGCGGGAAGATGTTAGCCCTGATAGACCAGACAAGGGTGGCCGAACACCGCTCTCGTATGCCGCCGAGAAAAGGCGTGATGGAGTAGTGAAGCTACTGTTGGAGCTGGAAGACGTTAGCCTCGATAGGCCAGACGATTGTGGCCAAACACCGCTATGGTGGGCCGCCTGGGGTGGGCATGATGGAGTTATGAAGCTACTGTTGGGACGGGAAAACGTTAGCCCCGATAGACCCGACAATAGTGGTCGAACACCGCTATTGTTGGCCGCCATACGTGGGAGTGATGGAATAGTGAAGCTGCTGTTGGAACGGGAAGAGGTTAGCCCTGATAGGCCAGACAATGGTGGCCAAACACCGCTCTCGTGGGCCGCCAGGAATGGGCATGATGGAGTTGTGAAGCTACTGTTGAAGCTGGAAGACGTTAGCCCCGATAGGCCAGACAATGGTGGCCGGACACCGCTCTCGTGGGCCGCCGAGGGTGGGCATGATGGAGTAGTGAAGCGACTGTTGGAGCTGGAAGACGTTAGCCCCGATAGGCCAGACAATGATGGCCAAACACCGCTATGGTGGGCCGCCTGGGGTGGGTATGATGGAGTAGTGCATGATGGAGTAGTGAGGCTACTGTTGGGACGGGAAGATGTTAGCCCCGATAGGCTAGACAATTATGGTCGAACACCGCTATTGGGGGTCGCTGGACGTGGGAGAGATGGAGTAGTGAAGCTGCTGTTGGAACGGGAAGAGGTTAGCCCTGATAGGCCAGACAATGATGGCCGAACACCGCTCTCGCGGGCCGCCGAGGGTGGGCATGATGGAGTAGTGAAGCTGCTGCTGGAACGGGGAGAGGTTAGCCCTGATAGGCCAGACAATGATGGCCGAACACCGCTATGGTGGGTCGCCCGACGTGGGAGAGATGGAGCAGTGAAGCTACTGTTGGAATGGGAAGAGGTTAGCCCGGATAGGCCAGACAATGATGGCCGAACACCGCTCTCGCAGGCCGCCGGGGGTGGGCATGATGGAGTGGTGGGGCTACTGTTGGGACGGGAGGACGTTAGCCCCGATAGGCCAGACAATGATGGCCGAACACCGCTCTGGTGGGCAGCCATTGATGGGCAGGATGGAGTAGTGAAGCTACTGTTGCAGCGTGAGGACGTTGGCCCCGATAGGCCAGACAATGATGGCCGAACACCGCTCTGGTGTGCAGCCATTGATGGGCAGGATGGAGTAGTGAAGCGACTGTTGCAGCGCGAGGACGTTAGCCCCGATAGGCCAGACAATAATGGCCGAACACCGCTCTCGTTGGCTGCCCAGTGTAGGTGTGATTCAGTGGTCGAGCTGCTGTTGGAACGGGAAGACGTCACCCCAGATGGGCCAGACAATGATGGCCGAACACCGCTCTCGTGGGCCGCCGAGCGTGGGAATGGGGGAGTAGTGAAGCTACTGTTAGAGCGGGAAGACGTTGGTCCCGATAGGGCGGACAATCATGGCCGAACACCGCTCTCGTGGGCCGCCGAGAATGGGTATGATGCAGTAGTGGAGCTACTCAGGGCCCGGACGGCAGCTTCGCCCGCCTGGTATAGACTCTGAGATACAACCCCTCTCGGCGTTTTTGAGTCTGACCATGCGTCCCGTCTACAAAATCAATCAACGGTTTACTACTCTTGCTCTCGCCTCCCCTGGTTCTCCTTCGAGATCCTAGAGCGATGAGATTGTCTTGCGGATATCGCCATTTGTTAGTACCAAAAATGTCAGGTGGATAGGCAGAGCTTCTATCGTCAGGTCTCAGATATCTACATTTGCTTTTTTATTTCCCCTTTCCTTTTTCTGGTGTTCCGGGAAATGGTGTTAGAGGTTTTCTCGGATGGGTTCGGCTTTCTGCTGTTGTATTTCTTTATTCCTTTGTTAAATAGTGGGACCAGTGTTCCCAACGGGCCAGGCCGGCCAGGCTTCGGTAAAGCCGGGCCCGGCCTGTCCAAATTCTCTCGGATCTAGCCCGGCCCGAGCCTGCAGGCCTGGTTAAGCCTGAGCCTGGCCTGGCCGGGCCCGCCTATAGGCCATATAGGCTTTTTCCCGGCTGCCTGATAGGCCGGCCTGGCCTATATAGCCTAGGCCG
>Ga0307510_10010541_pt1 | contig 10978 bp, 7 predicted proteins | sample 12_EM_MG_FD_207224 | JGI IMG/M metagenome (GOLD analysis project Ga0307510, IMG submission 207224) | Populus trichocarpa ectomycorrhiza microbial communities from riparian zone in the Pacific Northwest, United States - 12_EM | ecosystem: Host-associated > Plants > Roots > Unclassified | place... | reverse complement strand
GATCTGTCGTGGCCGGCCGAGAAGGCGAACCGGGCGTCGGGTGTGAACCGCACGGCGGAGACCCAGCCCTCGTGCCCCGCGAACTCGCGTACGGAGCGTTCGGCACCGGCGTCCCACAGCCGGATCGGTTCGTCCTTGGCGCCCGAGGACATCACCTGGTGTGTGGACATGGCCAGTCGGCCGTCGGCGCTCAGGCATGCCGACAGGATCGGTTCCCGAGGGCCGGTCCAGGTCCGCAGGCAGGCTCCGGTGTCGAGATCCCGCAGCCGGACCACACCGTTGCTGTCGCCGACCGCCGCGAGCCGTCCGTCCGCGGACGTGGAGATCACGTTGATCGGGCCGTTCCGGCTGATCGTCGCGATGCAGCGGTCGTCGTCCAGGTCCCATCGGCGAAGGGCACCGTCGCCGCCGCCGAGCCAGGCGGACCTTCCGTCGCCGGTGAACCTGATGATCCGCCTCATGTCCCAGTCCGGAATCAGCCGACGGCACTGACCGTCTGCCAGGCGCCGCCGAATGATCGCGAGCGGCTTGGTGCCCTCCGTCAGCACGTACTGGCCGTCGTCGCTCAACGCCACCCCGCCCACCCTGCCCGGGTGATCGTCGAGGACGAGCGTGCACGCGCCGCTGTCCAGATCCCAGATCCGTACGGTGCCGTCGCTCTGCCCGCTGACGGCGAGCCGGACACCCGCGGCGACACCGATCGCCGTGATGGCGCCGAAGGAGAGGTGGCCGGCGTCCAGTGGCCGCGACCAGGCGGAGCGCAGCCGTATGTGGTGCGCCGAGCGGCCCAGATCGTGCCAGGCGGCCAGGACCTGGGGCGCGCGCTCGTATCCTGGTATCTCTCGTGCGCGGGTCAGCAGGCCGAGGGCTGACCGGTGTCGGCCGTTCGACATCGCTTGGCGTGCGTCGGCGAGCAGTTCCTCGGCCAGTTCGCCGAGCCGGCTGACCTCCGCGTACTCGCGCGGCTTGATCACGTGCGGCTCGGCGGCGTATGCGGTCTCGGGCAACCGCCAACGATGCATGGGCAGTTCGGGATGGCCGCCCACGGAGCAGCCGAAACGGGCGTCGCTGTCCGGGAATCCGACGTGGTGCATTCCGTACGTGTGGGCGGTGAAGGTCCGCAGGCACCGGCCGCTGCCCAGCTCCCAGATCTGAACGGTGTGATCGCCGGTCGTTCCGGACATCAGCAGCCGTCCACTGTCGCCGAAGGCCAGGTGACCGGCCGCGCCGCTCAGCCCCGTCAACGTACGCAACGTACGGAGCTGCAGGCCGTCACCCACATCCCACAACCGGATCACCCGGTCCTTGCCGGCCACCGCTACCATCCGCCCGTCGGGACTGAAGCACAGCGCATGCGTCGCCGAGCCGGTGGCCAGCACCCGGCACCGGCCATCGGCCACGCTCCATAGCCGCGCCCCGTCTTCCTCGGCGGTGAGCACATGGCGCCCGTCGGCGCTCACCTCGTACTGCGAGCCCTCCAGGGCGCCGTCCTTGAGTGCTGCCCCGAGCGACCACCGGCAGGTCCCGGTTCGCGGTTCCCAGACCTGGACGCGCCCGTCCACGCCCTGCCACACACCGACGCGCCCGTCGGCACTCAACCTGACCGGGCACCCCGTGGCGCGTGCGGCGGAGCGGATGACGCGGCTACACCTGCCCGCCCTGAGATCCCAGAACTGCACCGTGCCGTCGCCGCTCGTGGACAGTGCGTACGAGCCGTCAGGGGTGAGGTCGACGCCGAGCACCTGCGTGCGGTGGCCCTTGACCGCCAACTGCTGTGCGCCGGTCGCCGTGTCCCACAGCCGGAGCACGCCGTCCCAGTGGCCGCTCAGCGCGAGGCGTGCGTCGGGAGTGAACCGGATCGGCAGGTAGCCCATCACCGTGTGCCGGGCCAGCAGTTTCACCGGCGCGAACGGCACCGCGAACGGTTCGCGAAACTCACGGGTGCCGGTGGGGCGGGCATCGGCCACGGTTCCTGAGGCCGCCACCCGCAGCGCCGCCCATACGTCGGTGTCGTCGGGCCGTTCGCGCGCGAGGGCGTCGAGCAGGTCGCGTGCCGCCGCGAGGTCGCCGCGTTCGAGGTGGACCCGGGCCAGAAACAGCCGCACCTGCCAGGAGGACGCGCCGGACCCGCGCGGGATCGCCTCCAGCCGGGCGACGAGTTCCCCATCGGTGATCGCCCCTGTACGCCACCGGAACAGGCCACCGTTGTACACGGCCCCGACATGGTGCGGGTCGACCGCGAGCGCCTGGCCGAAGGCCCGCTCGGCGTCGGCGGCCCGGTCCAGGTCGAGGAGCGACAGGCCACGGTTGTTGAGCTCGTCGGCGCGCAGATCGGCGGCCTGGGGCGTGGGACGACGATACGCCGAGCCGGTCGCCTGCTCATAGATCCCGGTCAGCACATCCGCGATGTCCGCCATCGAGGCCGGCCGGTGGGCTGGGCGCTGCCGCAGGCAGCGCCTGAGGAGGTGGGCGACTTCCGGCGGCGCCGCGACCGGATTCGAGGGGTCGGCCAGGTATTCTTCCAGCGCGAGACCCGCTACCGAACCAGCCGCCCAGCGCACACCGCCGGTGAACATCTCCAGGACCGAGACCGCGAGACTGTAGACATCGCTGCGCCGCCCGACGGGCTCGCCCGCGAGCTGCTCCGGGGACGCGTAGCCGACCGTCATACCGCCGGCTGGCACCAATACGCTGACACCCGGCGCCACGTCGATGTCAGCCGGGGCCGTGGTGGCCCTGGACCGGGCGAGACCGAAGTCGGTGATCTTCGCGGCCCCCGTGCCGTCGAGCAGAATGTTGGCCGGCTTCACATCCTGGTGCACCAAGTCTCTGCCATGGGCGTGCTCGAGCCCACGGGTCGCTTGGACTGCCGTGTCGAGCACACGGGCGAGGGCCTGCCGCGCATCCCCGGCGTAGAGCCGCCCGTCGCCGATCCACTCGGCCAGGCTGCCGCCGTCGACGTACTCGGCGAACACGCGGGGGACACCGTCGATCACCCGTACGTAATGGCAGGCGCAGACGTTCGGATGGAGGCCGAGGGACACCCACGCCTCGGCCTCCCTGACGAACAGTTCCTGATCGCCGGGCCTCCGGAACAGCTCGGGCCGCGAACTCTTCACCGCCATGTCGATGCCCCAGGCGAGATGCCGTACCCGGTGCACGACGCCCATCCCGCCCCGGCCGAGCTCGCCGATCACCCGGTACCGGCCGTCGACGGTTTCGCCGGTCGCCCAAACGGCCGACGACGTAGGTGGGTTCACTGCGATTCCCCCTCGTGATGGCGGCAGAGTCGCTGTCCTTGAAGGCATGGACGCAGAAGACCCCGTTGTCAGAATTGAAGGAGGATCAGTATGTGGCGCCGTCGTTCCTGGTGTCGATGTCTCAGGCTCGAGGCGGGGGGTGCGGGAGCGTGCCGTTCAGTCCTTCGCCGAGATGCCTGGCAGCGGGGAGGCCACCGTGCCCCCGGGTACGCGATACGTCGGCCACATGCGCGACAGGTCGGCCAGAGCGGACCCGGTCGACCAGGAGCCGTCTGTCGTGAACGGTCAGCCGGGCATTGGGGTGGGGCACGAGGACCTCTGCAGGGGACGGGGTTCAAGGGGGTGTCTGCGTGCCGCGTCGGCCGATCCTGGGCTGGGCACGCGCTGTCAGGGCTGGGGCAAGAGGTCGATGACGACCTTGCCGCGGACGTGTCGGGCCGCCTGGAGCTCGACGGCCGCGCGGACATCTTCGACTGGGTAGGTCGCTGCGATGGGTACCGGCAGACGGCCGGCCGCGACAAGGCGCGCGATGTTCTCGAGCGCGTCGGGCGCGGCGTTGGCGCCGTTGGCGGCGGGAACGCCGTCGACCTGGCCCGCAATTGTGCAGATGCGGTCATCCGGAACTTCCAGCTCGCGAGCGACGTGCACCGTGTCCGTCCCGTGCAGGTCCAGCGCAGCGGTGACAGAGCCCGCACCGAGGTTCCGGACCCTGTCGGCCAGGCCCTCTCCGTAGGCGACCGGTTCTGCGCCGAGGCTGCGCAGATACTCCGCGGATGACGGCGAGCCGGTCCCGATGACGCGCGCACCCGCGATCCGCGCCAGCTGGACTGCGAACACGCCGACCCCGCCGCCCGCGCCGCCGACCAGCACCGTGTCGTCCGGGCCGAGGCCAAGGACGTCGAGAGCGGCGGACGCGGTGCTGCCCGCGATCGAGAGCGTGGCGGCCGTGCGGTCGTCGACGCCGTCCGGAGTGTGGTGGGCGATGCCGCTCGCGATGTTCCCGTTCGCGTCGAGGACAACGTAGTCGGCGATCGCCCGGGACAGGGCCGCCCCGAACACGCGGTCGCCGACCGTGTAGCCGCTCGCGCCGGCGCCGACCTGGTCGACGACTCCGGCGTAGTCGGTCCCGAACCCGCAGGGCAGGCTCAGGCCGAACCGCGCGGCGGTCTCGGCGTCGGAGGTCATGAACCAGTCCATCGGGTTCAGCCCGGCTGCCGACACGCGGACGCGGATCTGCCCATCGCCCGCCTGAGGTTCAGGCACCTCCTTGAGGGCCACGACCTCCGGGCCGCCGAACGAATCAAGCAGGACAGCCCTGCTCGCACCGTCCCGGAGTGCGTCACCGTGTTGCTGCACGTCTTGCTCGCTTCCTCGTGATTCCTGGAGTCACCTAAAACGGACTATGCTCCACTTATGGAATCCAGCATAACCGGAGCGTGATCCGTTTGACGAGTTCAAAGCCGCGGGCGACGCGGGCCGACGCCGCCCGCAACCGCGAACATCTGCTTGAAGTCGCCACGCGCGTGCTCGCCTCGCCTGACGCCGAGACGTCCATGCGTGCTATCGCCCGCGAGGCCGGCGTCGGCATCGCAACGCTCTACCGTCACTTCCCGACCCGGGAGTCCCTCGTGGAGGCCGTCTACCGCGACCAGGTCATCCGCCTGACGAGCGGCGCGTGGGACTTGCTTGCCGACGTGGCTCCGGCCGTTGCGATGCGAGGCTGGATGGACCTCTTCGGCAACTGGATCGCGACGAAGAACGGCATGCTCGACACCCTCCCGACCCTGATCGAGTCCGGCGCGGTCGGCCACGCCCAAACCAGGGACGAGCTTCTGAACGCGGTATCAACGATCCTCGACGCAGGCCGCACTGCGGGGGATCTCCGGCCCGATGTCACCGCCGAAGAGGTTGCAGCCTGCCTGATCGGGATCTTCACCGTCGCGCACCAGTCTGGCCACGCGGTCACAACCGATCGGCTCCTGGGCATCCTCCTCGACGGCCTTAGACCTCAGAAGCAAACGTGAGGACCAGCCGAGAGAACGCGACAGGCATGACTGAGCCGGACAGGGGCCCCGTCTCATCGGACCCTCTCGGCACACCCTCGGCCCCTTGGATATTCCGCAAATCTCGATGGCCTCACTTGCCAGTAGCCGCTGCAGATGCCCGCTGCGGCGCCTACGCCCGGCTTCCCAGGTCCCGACAAACCTTGACCCCGGCTTTCACGGCCCACCGTCAATAACGCTCGTGGTCAATACAGGTAGGACGGCGAGCAGCAGGCCGTTCACGCCGGGCTCACCCCCGCGTCGCGGGAGCGGGCGATGACGGCGGCTACCGCCTGCTGCATCCGCAGCGCCTCCGCGCCGAGCGCTGCGGAGCCCTCCTGGATGAGGCGGTAGGCGTCTTACAGGGTTCCGGCTGCCGCGGACCGGTACATGCTCGGTACGGTCGGGGTGAAGCCGAGTTCACGAGCGAGTGAACCGTCGAGGTGGCCCTCCCAGGGGTTGGTCAGCGGTTCAGCCGACTCCTGGTACTCAACGCCGAGGAGACGCGCGATCTCCAGCACCGTCGCGGGGGCGTCGTCGGCGATGTTTACCGTGCGCCCGTCCATCGCACCGGTGAGGGCGAGCTGCACGGCGACCGCGATGTCCTGGTGGTGGACGAGGCTGAGGGTCTTGGCGGGGTGCCAGTTCCAGGAGCCCAGGAGCCGGGGGGCGGACTGCAGGTGGTCGTCGGCGTCGCCGTAGACGAACGCGAGGCGCAGGATGCTCCACGTCAGTCCGCTGTCGCGCAGTACCTGTTCCGCGACGATCTTGCTCGCCGGGTAGGGCTGCTTGGGGTTGGTGGCGTCGTCCTCGCGAGCGGGTCCGGAGAGGTCGGCGTCGTAGACGAGGCTGGTGCTGGCCATGATTACGCGCGCGTCGGGGGCATGGGCCTGGAGCGCCGCGACGAGGTTGCGGGTGCCGTCCACATTGACCCGCTGGATCTGGTCCGGGTCGGGGGTGCGCAGGACTGCCGCGAGGTGGATGACGGTGGTCACGCCCTGCACGGCTTGGGGCAGCGAGGCCGGGTCGAGCAGGTCGCCCTCGACAGTGGCCACGCCGTCCGGGACTTCCTTGCCGGCGCGCACCAGCGCCCGGCAGTCGAGGCCCGCTGCCACGAGGCGGCGCAGGAGGCGGGTTCCGACGAGTCCGGTACCGCCGGTGATCAGGATGGTCAAGTTTCTCTTCTTTCTGAGAGCAGGTCGGTGAGTCGACCTGTGGCTGTGCGGAGCACCCGTGTGGTCGTGTCGATGTCCGTCTGTGAGACACCGTCGAAAGCGACCTCGAGGATGCGGGCGATGGGGTCGGGCAGGTCGCGCCAGAGCGCGGCGCCGGTCGGGGTCAGGGACAGCACCTTCTGCCGCTGGTCGGCGGAATCGGGTGTCTGTTCCACCAGGCCTTTGCGGACGAGCGCGGCCACCACGCCGGTGAGCGTGGCGCGCTCGACCTGGAGCATGCGCACCAGGTCGCGCTGCGGCGTGGCCCCGGTGTTGGCGAGCTGGTGCAGGACGTACCACTGGGTAGGTCCGAGATCGTAAGGACGGAGCACGGACTCGATCACCAGGCGCGAGGCCATGTGGTACTTCTTCGCCCAGACACCGGGGGAATCAGGGTGGGGGCCAGGATGTTCGTTAGTCACCTGACGATTATCGCCGGGCATATGGCATGGACAAACGACTGGCGAGGCGCGGACCGCTGCGGGTGGCGACGGTGTTGTCGGCGCCGAGACTGACAGGGCTAGGCATACGTGGTCCGCATCCGGCAGGGGAGGCTGTTGGTCTCCTCGTACCCCTTCTCTGTCACGATGACGGTACCGCCGGAGACCACGCGCGCGCGCCCGATGCAGGCATTGGGCTCGAACGCGAGGGTGGCACCGGCCGGCAGGACCAGGTCGTTGCCCGTCAGTTGCGGCAGGTTCCGCGGCGGGGGGCCTGGGAGCGTGGACACCGGGGCGGCATGCTGGTCGTTGACCTGCGTGAAGCCGAGGAATGCCTGGGGGTTGAGGCTGTGTACCAGCGGGGTCAGGGCCCAGCAGCCGGATTCCTTCAGGGGCTGTTCCATCGCTTGAACGAGTTCACGGAAGGTGATGCCGGCGCACAGGACGGACAGCCCCGCTTCGTAGGAGGCACGGGCCACGGCCGCGCACTGGGCGACAGCCGCCTGGGGCTTGCCGACGGCGACCGACATCTGCACCTGGACCTCGGCGTTGCCGAACGTGGGGAAGATCTCGGCCATGACCAGATCGCGGGTGCCGATACGACGCACTGGTTCTGCCGTGGTGGTCCATCGGGGCGGCCCCCACGCGAGGCTGGGATAGCCCGAATTGAGGATCAGCGTCGGATACCGCACCCCGCATCCGTGGCGCGCCAGTGTGGCGAGCACCTCGGCATAGATCTCGGTCTCCGGAACTCCCGGAGCGACCGTCTCCAGCATCGCCTGGCAGGCGGCCTCTGCCGCGCTCGCGGCCCACCGGACCAACGCGAGCTCCTCGTCGCTCTTGGGCAGCATCATCTCGTTGACCTTCCACGAGATGTCGACTGTCTCCCGGCCGGCGAGGTTCTCGGTCAGATCGATCCAGAACCTTGCGGGAACGAAGCCACTGAACTCCCCTGCGGTCTGCGTCTCCAGACCAACGACTCCGATGCGGCCGCGCGGGCTCAGCTCCTTGATCAATCCAGCCACCGCAGCGCCGTCCAGGCCGGTGTAGTACCGGTCGATCCAGCGCGCCACGCCGCGGGCGAAGCTGTCCTCGGCCCGGAAGATGCGCGTGCCTCCCCAGGTCACCGTGACCGGCGCCTCGACGCGAGGAAAGAGCACGATGCCTTCGGTGTAGTCGTTGCTCAGGTAGTGCTCGTAGTGGTCGCGGCTGCGGAACCCGCCCAGCAGGATGAGATCGAGATCCAGTTCGTCCATCAGTGCGCGGGTCCGGGTCCAGCGGCGGTCGCGCTCGGCCAGTGACAGCGAGGGTGCCCCGTCGAGCACATCGGCGAGTACGCCGTTCATCATGTGTCCTCCTCGGACGGACAGGCCCTACCGGTCAGAAGAGGTGGTGAGCGAGGTCGCCGCGCAGCGTCGTCCACTGCGTCTCGGTGAACGCCTCGATGTTGGCCAGGTGGCCGCCGTGACGCGACCCGGTGCCCGAGTTGCCGACACCACCGAAGGGGACCGGCGCCTCGTCGTTCACGGTCTGGTCGTTGATGTGCACGTTCCCGGACGGGATGCGGTCGGCGAGTTGCAGGCCGCGCATCACGTCACGCGTGAGAATGCCGAGGGAGAGCCCGTACTCGGTGTCGCGCGCCAGCTCGACCGCCTCGTCGAGGGTGGAGAAGCGGATGACTGGAGCCACCGGACCGAAGATCTCCTCACGGAACGCGCGGTGATCGGGTGTGACGTGGTCCAGAACCGTGGGCCGGTAGAACAGGCGCTGGTACGAGCCCCCTGCGCGCAGTTTCGCGCCGGCCGCGACCGAGTCGGTGACGATCGCATGGATGCCGTCGCGTTGCCGTTCATCGATGACGGGCCCGAGCTGGACCGGTTCCTGGCCGGCCGGGTCCCCGACGACCAGTGCCTCCGCGCGCTCGGTCAGCCTGGCCACGTACTCGTCCGCGATTGACTCGTGCACCAGCTGCCGACCGGTCGCCATGCAGATCTGCCCCTGATGGATGAAGGAACCCGCCGCGCCCACGCTCGGAGCACGGGTGAGGTCCGCGTCGTCCATCACGATCAGTGCGTTGTTGCCGCCGAGTTCGAGATGAGCGCGCTTGAGATGGCGCGCCGCCAGCTCGCCCACACGCCTGCCCACGCCGGTCGAGCCGGTGAACGCGATCACTCGTGTACGGGGGGTCGTGATCAGTCGCTCGCCCGTGGAGGCCCCATGGCCGGGCAGCACCTGGAGCAGACCCGGCGGCAGTCCGGCCTCCTCGAAGATGGCCGCAAGCGTGACACCGCCACTGATGGGCGTTCGGCTGTCCGGCTTGAGGAGAACCGCGTTGCCCAGCGCGAGGGCCGGCGCCACGGCGCGGATCGACAGGACGATCGGGGCGTTGAACGGTGCGATCACTCCCACCACCCCGACCGGGAAGCGGCGACTGAGGCTGAGCCGGGGCTGGGTGGAGCGAAGGACCTCGCCGTAGGGCACGGAAGCCAGGGCCGCAGCCTCGTAGCACTCCTGCGCCGCCGTCTGGACTTCGAACCGGGCTTTTGCGGCGGCGGAGCCGGACTCGGCCCTGAGCCACTGCGTGACCTCGTCGATATGGGCGTGCCAGAGATCCCCGGCGCGCCGCAGGACAGCGGCTCTCTCCTCGTAGCTGCGCGCGGCCCAATCCTGCTGGGCCGCTGCGGCCGCCTCGGCGGCGGCGTCGACCTGATCGGGGGAGGCGAAGCCGATCGTCGCCAGGAGCATGCCCGTCGAAGGCGAGTGTACGAAGTGCTCGCCGTCCGCTCCGGACGTCCACTCGCCCGTCCAGATCCTGCCCGCCCATTGGGCCGGGTTCAGGAGCCTCGTCGCCGTAGTCGTTGTGCTCACGTGTTCACCTTTCGGCCGGGCGTGACAAGGACCGGCCGAGAGTTGGCGGCGGCACCCCGTCAGACATCGCTAGGTACCTGACATACTTTGCTAGGCGCCTAGCGTGTTGTCAACCCGCTAGGCGCCTAGCGTTCTCGTCGGTGTGGCCTTCTTCGATGCAGGCGACGGCCGACATGATCTGCCCGGATGTGCAGAACCCGCACTGGAAGGCATCCCGTTGGATGAACGCCGCCTGCACAGGGTGCAGTTCGTCCCCGCGGACCAGGCCTTCGACTGTGGTGATGTCACGGCCCTATGCCATGACAGCGAGTGTCATGCAGGACTTGACACGCCGGCCCTCGACGAGGACGGTGCAGGCGCCGCATTCACCGCGGTCGCAGCCCTTCTTCGGCCCTGTCACGCCCAGACGCTCACGGAGCGCGTCGAGCAGTGTGACGCGGGATTCGACCGTTACGTGACGCGGAACTCCGTTGACGCGGAGTGCCACCTCGGCTGTCGAGGCCGGGGACGGCAGCGCGGTCTCCGCCTCGGCGGCCGGATGAGCAAGCGCGAGCGGCGCCATGCCGCCCGACGCGGCCACGGCGGTGCCGACTGCACCGGCCTTCAGCACGTTCCGGCGACTGTGCTCGTCAAGCCACAAGGTCTGTGCTCCTCGGCACGGGAAGGCATCCGCGCCGTCCGTGGCTGGCTAATGCCCTGGGCCACGCTGCAACGCTGCTGGCGGGCCTGGACAACCAAGCCTCCGCCCGCAGCACTACAGGAACTGATCAACACCGTCGGCACGGGCAGACCCCTGATCCTCTACATCCCGGTCCAACAAACCACCGCTAGGGCCCTTCTGATGGATCTCCGTGGGAGAAGGAGCGGCGTCCGGTGCGCGCTCTCGGCGTGCCGGGCACAGGCCCGCGTACTGGACGTACTTGGGTCTGTGTCCGGTGCGGCGAGATGGGGGTCCCCCACGCCCTTCAGGCAGTGGGGGAGTGCCGGGCGTCGCGACGCCGCGGAGATCCATCAGAAGGACCCTAGCCCCAGGGCTCGACCAAGTTGTTGCGATAGGCGTAGCCGACGGCCTGGGCACGGTCGGCTGCGCCGATCTTGGTGAAGATGTGGTTGATGTGCGTCTTCACCGTGGCCGGGCTGACGACGAGCCGGGC
>Ga0307510_10010540_pt1 | contig 10978 bp, 12 predicted proteins | sample 12_EM_MG_FD_207224 | JGI IMG/M metagenome (GOLD analysis project Ga0307510, IMG submission 207224) | Populus trichocarpa ectomycorrhiza microbial communities from riparian zone in the Pacific Northwest, United States - 12_EM | ecosystem: Host-associated > Plants > Roots > Unclassified | place... | reverse complement strand
TCCAGTCTAGTTACAAAAGAGCGAGCCTCTTGTGGGCTAATCAACTGTGCCAAGATCACTCAATAGGGCAGCCAAAAATAGGCGTGCAACCCTTCTAAACTACCCTAACAGATACCCTCATCCACACTGGTATTGAGAGAGTAAGGTTGAGAGAAGCTTCCAGGATGGTTGGGACGGGGAGGGATTACGTTAGTCTTGGCGCAAAGCGCCTCACAAAGTGGCTGAGTGTCATGGGAAGAGTGAGCCCCCGCCGCGGCCCTCAAATACTCAAATACGGTATAAGCGAGTGACCATGTGGGAGCAGAATGCTTTTTCCTCCCAAGGTTTTATATTTTCACGGGAAAATGTTTCCCCCAGAGGTTTACTCATACTCACCTTGTGGGGCCCGGCTTTTTTACTTGACTGCTCTGCTGCCATTTCGGATTAGCCTAAATTATGCTGCTGTCACGTGCCTCAAAGATATCCATGATAACCAAATGATTTCCACCACCCCAGCTGCCAAGGCGACTGTTCTTGTTGTAACTCTTCTCATCCTTACCACGGCGCAACTACCCACCACCACCCACGCCAAACAGAGCATATCATCCATATTCACCAAAGTTCTGAAACCTATTATCACCCATAACTGGTATTATTGCGGAGGGCTCAGATGGCGCAAGCGTGGTCACCCAGTGCTCGTTCCCTGGAAAGCGTTTTTCAGGTTTTAAGCGATCACAATCACCCATTCGTCATGGTTGGAAAATATGCACTTACATGGATGGGCGTTTCAGTGCATACAGGATATGTACCTTTCACTCACTCCCTTATGATTTCCTGCTTCCTATTGCTGACATTACCGTGATGGATAATGGATATCCTGGTAAGAACCTCACAAGCGGCATCCATATGCCAGTCGTTAGCCCAAACAAAGGAATGGATGGAGGTCGACGATGCAAACATTCCAGGGCTAGTTTCGTTCGCTGAAACGCAGGGCGCCACGCTCCGTCGGTCGATTGAAGAGGCTCGATGATCACTGGTATATTTGCCTGTGCACTGAGGACAACCTATAACCTGATGGTCGATACCAAGAAAATCCCCAAGTGCCGCATCCCATTAGCTTGAATGCTGGGTTGGTGGAGTCTGAATTTCATCCCCAATCCCACGGATCGGCGAGCCAGGCCCTTTCTTATTACCGACGAAAAAAATCAAATTTGTGTGGGGCGAGCCAATCACCTTTCCCGTTTTCATACCAACGATCCCCGAATATCTAGACTCGTGTCTGAGCACGACCGGGGGCCGGAGCCATGTCGATGATGATTCATGTCTCGTTCCCGAATGCGACCTGGACTATTTGTCAAGATATCTCGCCCTCGATTCGCCCCACCAGCAGGATAAACTTCTCTCCAAGGTTCGTCAGGTCAAGTTGTTGGAAGGTTATTTTGTTAGCCGCCGCCAGCGGCAAGACACAAGGATGAAAAAGATCCTGGAGAGACGCAGAAAGCATTCTTCAAATTGTAACTCCGGGCCACAGCTTCCTTTCCCGATGCCAGACTTGTGAGGCTATATTAAACTACACTATCATATAATATCATAATGTAGGACGGTTCCTGTTATCATTGATAGCAATGGCTAATGCTTCTGTGTGTTTCTGCGGCAGCTGGACTCGTTACAAAGCTTGGCAAGTGTTTCTTTTCTAAACTCAGGCGATTGGCGAAGGGGGGTTTTCATATTGTTATTTCTTGGTTCCCGTATTGTTATTTGAGAACTGAATCCAGGTGCGGTGATACATACAAGGTTGGATTACGGTATGTTCATTGTGTTGGGTGTGCACTAGCACTATTTTCTTGATTCATGTTGCGGTACACACGGGAAGACGAATCCCAAGCATAATTTATGTTGCATCCCCATATTTCACACAGTGTCAATCTCGGCTTGACAGCTACAAACTAGTTTTCTTGCTTCTCAATAACAGTGTGCTAATGCCTGGTGTCAGCCGCCTGTGTCCTACGAACCTACTGAAATCCTAACAACATTATTCAGAGGCTGCTTCATTTATAAAAGTCTTGTGATACGCTCCTGCAGCTGCCGGCCCAGTGCCGATCCCACAAACCCGAGTTCTATCCCAATCTCTTCAAGAAGTTCACTTGCCTGCTCATCCAATCCTTTGAAATCCAACCTAGACCTTCGCATCATCGCCACAGCGTATTCCAAACCAATAAGGTTTTTTGGGATTTTTGCGTTCGACCCATGCGGTTCCCTTTCCGATTACAAGATCTATTGGTGTTGCTACCGGAATCCCATCAATGAGGGAATACTCCCCAAGTTCGTGAATACAATCCCTATCCCTATCCCTATTACTAAAATCCACCTTAGCCAGGAAATCGTAGGATGAAGTGTATTCCCACACACCGAACACGGCCTCGTCGAAGCGTGGATCGTCCTTGGCGAGATTAATGAATTTGGTGTATGAATCTGCATTGACTGCTAGGTCTGCATCGTGGGTTATAATGGTCGCACCATGAAACAGGAGGGCTGCTCCTCCTCTCTCGGCGATGAAATTTTCGCGATGGCCTTCACTCAACATTTCCCAAGCAACGTGGGCAGCCTCCATTGCTGCTAATTGTATTGGGAGGAGGGGAGATGGTTGAGGCATGGCCTGAACGGAAGATGTTTGGTTTGAGGCAGACATAGACGATTATTTGCTCCGAAGGTTCGCTTTGGCAGAGAGAGGATGGAAAGAGATGGAATTTTTGCTTCGGAGGCTTGCGGGGGGCAGAAAGAGGATGGAAGCGGGGATGGGGTTCCTGCTTTCGACGCATGAGCGAGGAGGATGTTTTATAAGTGTGTTAACCCCATAGCTGTTTGTCGTGGGACGCGTATACATCTCCGGGCAAGTTGGATCATAGGTAGATGCGATGCTAATGCTAGATGTAAGGCTACGATGGTAGGTTGTGAATGGAATGAAATCGTGGACTACCATACGATCCATAGCCTTTGTTCGTCCGCTCTAGGTGCGTGGCGCTGTGACTTGCTACAACCTTATCGCCAGCTATAAATACCGGCAGCAGATCATCATTATTCCAGAGTTCGTAGCATCATACTATATCAATCGTTTTTTTGCCCCCACCACCCCTCCCACTTCTCACCCCCTCCAATCCTACCTTTGAGAACCTCCCCACTTTTTCGGGTGCGGAAGAAAGGGGAAAAAGAAAGAAGGGGGAAAGAGAAGAAAGAGACCTGACAAGAAATTCAATATGGTCCGCCAATCCCACCCCACGCATGATATGAATTTTTTTGTTTTATACAGTGTAATGTAACTCAATGGAGGTAGTGACAACAAATAAAAAACACCGTTTCCCAATTCGCCGCTCCCACCTACCGCAACAGACAGACCGAAGTAAAGGAAGGAAATACGATGAAAGAAGAAAAAAGTAAAGAAATCCCAAACATAATGTGACTATCCAAGGAAGAACAACTAGTCGAGGATAAGTGAAGAAAGTAAGAGGGAAAGTAAAGAGCATACACCGAAGATGGAAAGTAGGTGACAGAAAGGAAAAATGAAAGGAAATAAGCGCGACAGCAGGAAAGAGGAAAGGGGACCAAGAGGATGGGAGGGGGTGGCGAAAAAAAATGAAAAAAAGGTCAAGTTAATTGTACATCCGATTTTAACCGTTTTTTTATATATAATTTTTTTTCAAAAGGGGGCATCTCACATTACAATGGAATCCTTTATCCTCTTGCTTAAGCCCGATGATGTTACTGCAACAACTCATCCGCGGTACGACGTTTTTTGTGGATCGTCTCGGGATTGGCCTCCTCGCCGAGCCTCTTCGCGTTCCCCTTATCGTGACTGGTGTTCTCTGTGGTGGAAGATGAGCCAACGTTGCCGCCAATGTTGATACCGGAGAGGCTCGGGGACTCTTTGCTTCCTATTTCGGCCTGTGGGTGAGGGGCGGTGGAATTGCCGGTCATAGATGGATCGATGTCGAAGATTGGATTGTTCGCCATATCCTCCCAGCGAACCATATCGTGGGACCCCTCTTGTCCGCTGCCTTGCGCTGGTTCTTTCCCGTTCCCCTGGGCCACGGCGAGGAATTCCTCCGTAATTTGTTCGAGGGTGGTGCCCGTGAAGCCTTCGTTCAGAGCAGGGTCCAGGGCAAGGCTTCCAGGTGCCGGTGATTGGTCGGAAGAGGTAACGGGAGTGTCTCCTGTTGCCCAGCCTGGCGAGAGGTGACCTGCGAGGAGGCTCTGCATCAAAAGTGACGTGTTATCGCCTTTATTCGGCCCTTCCAATCCTACACCACGACGATCCTCCAACTCCCCGTTAGCTTCGATGGGATCAGCAGCCTTTTCCTTGACACTGGAACTCGAGCGCGGGGGTTTAGGGCGCTGTCGAGGCCGAGCTTTAAACCCAGCTGATTCGTACCGATCCGGGAAAGCATTGCGAAATCTAGACCGGTTAAAAAACGCATCACCAGAGGCAAAAATTGATCGATATACCTATCGCGAAGATCTGTTCCTCGACGGTGGCTCAGTTGAAGGTCGGGATCACTCTGGATCTTGGACCATGCTGCTCCGTGCTGCGCAAGTTAGTTTTGATCATATATAGTTTTGGGCGGGCAAGCTGTTGGATGGGCTGCATGATATCCCCGAGAAGTACAAGAGCGCAATACATACAATATTGAAGCCGTGGAGAAGGCGGGCATCTTCCTCAGCAGTGAACTCTCTTCTCTCACGACGTTGAACCTTGGGAAAGCTATTGGGAACACCAAGCTTTTCGAGAACCTCGACATGGTGGAGCTCGGTTTTCGTAGTCTTCTTCCTGCCCTTTTCGCCCTCGACCTTGGGGGTCTTGGGTGGTGGGGGGGCAACGACAATGGTATCACCTTCCGGCGTAGGGCCGGGTATTCGCTCGGTATCCTCCTCAGACTCAAGATCGTTGGGCTTTCTATATTCTTTGGGAAAACACGTGCGAAACCTGTTCGTCTCACGGTTAGAAAGGAAAAGGAAGGGAGGGGACCGCTGCGCAAACAGTCGTGTGTTTCAGCGACGAACCTATCCTTCAAATCTACAGACGAGCGCCCATTGAAATGAAATCTCGGATCTTCAAGAACCTTTTTCCAATTCCCCACACCATGCTAAAATAATGCAGTAGAGATCAATAACACCGTAGTGCATGAATTTGGCGTGCGGCATTGACTTACTGTATGGCATCCCTTGATAAGGTCATTTGTTTCCTCTTCCGTCCATTTCCGACGGACTCGACGGTTAGATGATTTTTCGCCGGGGGTGGAATTTTTGTTTCCAGCCCCACTTTTAGGAGTGCGAACTTCGGACGGTGGCATAGCTGATGGGAGCAGTGTAGGGTATGAGCGACCGCCTGGGGTGGTGACCTGGTCTTGGCGGTCGTTGTTAGATTTTGCTTTCTCCTTTGATTTTTCCTTCTCCTTCGGAGTAGGTGTAGATTTTGTGGAATTCATTCGGACGTTTATCGAGTTTTGAATGGGCTCCGCTTGTGGCTCCTGACGCGAATGGTCATTGGGCGACTCCCGGGAGTGGAGTTGAAGATGCGGTGGTTGCTGTTGCTGCTGCTGCGGTTGTTGCTGCTGCTGCTGCGGGGGTTGTTGCGCCTGTGGCTGTGATTGCTGTTGATTAGGTTCCCTACGTCCCTGTTGATACTGTGGGGAGCTATAAGCGTCTTGAGAAGTTGACGGCTCGAGAGGGAGAGGGCGATCTCTAGGCTGGGTGTCAGATCCTAAAGGAAAGGGAGGAACATCGCGGATTGGAGGCAGATTAAGAGCAGCCAGAAGGTGCCTGGTCATATCCATGATGACCAGAGTGGATGTAGTGGAAGCGACGAATTGAGTGTTGGCGGAATGTGCGGTGCAGAGCGAGGAAACGAATGGAGGACAGTAAGGAAAATACTGCAGTGATGGTGGTGTTAGAGATTGTGGGGGTGTAGGAAGGACAGTGGTGCTTGTCCGTAATGGTCCAAGGAAGAAGAGGGTTGTCTGCCGCCTGACTAAGCGATGGAGAGCTATTACGATGGAAAGTGCCTAAAGACGGGTCCTCCGGTGAAACGGGAGTACCGTGGCAACCGATCCGAGTTGAGCTAATAATTGCCAAGACACCTTGAGTAAAGTGAAATGATATATACATCTCCAGACAACAAGCAGCACCACAGCTGAAGCGGAAATCACTATAATTATCTACTTTTATGTGCTGTGATAACGCCCCCAAGTCTTGTGCTCATGATCTCTTTTCTATCCATTATCACCATGTCTTAGTCATCCGCACCCAACAGTATTTTTCAGCCTGCCACTAGGTAGATTCTATCACTTGTTTTACTCTCACCAAAATTTTCAATTTTTGATCTAGAACTACTTTTGCAGGAAGGACTTAATTTTTTTTAAAAAAAAGAGACCACTGGCCTCTTCTCCTTTCAAATAGCTTCTCCTCAGTGGTTTTATTTTCCAAAATTCCTTGTTGTGATTAACTGGCTCAAGGTCGCGTTTGGCCTATACTCGTGTGCACTCCCTTACACTATCTGGCTATGTGGGCACTGTTCTCTCGCAACTACGGTAAGCCACACCGGTTCCCCGGAATAACTCATCCTAGTGCCTTTGGGTGATGAAGGGGTCAGTTTCCTTAGCTTTTTTTCTTATTCCCTCACTTTGGTGCTTGTACGAGTACTGTACAGTACTGGTCGCTAGTTTGCCTGTTAACTTACCTATTTGTGATGTACGAGTAGGCTCTAAGAAATGCATAGTACTCGTACTTTTATTGCTTTCGGGGCAGTGCCTTCAAGACTGCTGAGTATGTACGATGTTCGGGAGTGCCTAGCAGATCCCCCACTTCAGACCCCCTCCTGCACCAAGCGACTTCGACAGCTCCCTAGACCCTCAAGCTTCATGGCTCTCCTCGGGAATGTGGCAGCGGGTAATATAGCACTATCGCATCTGAGCCGGACCCGCGAGTATCATGTTGGAACTAAAAAAGGGGAGCCGGGTGCCATGACCCGTTCATCATTTCCTTGAGCTCTACTCCTGGGTGTGTCCGTCATGGTCCCACCCTCCTGCCGTAGGGCGGGTGTCGCGCTTCTCGCTGTCGTTCCTTTGCGAGGATTTACCTCACTATCGGTTGGCTATCATACCGTACTTGTATTTACTAGAATAATTGAACCTCACGCTAAGATGTTGGGGTTGCCTTTGCTGGTAAGGTCTGACTCTTTTTTCTTTTTTTTCTGTCTTAAGCTTCGTCAGAGGGGGTCAGTTTTCGCTGTGCGCCCGCCGCCTATCCAAGAGAGGGAATTTCGGACGTCTTAGCGCCTGGCGCGAAGTTTAATTATCCTAGTAAGTGCGGTAGTGGCAGAAGAGACCCTAAGTCTATTCCCTCAAATTGATGGTTTAATTCATCCCTAAGATTTTTCTTTCTTTCAAAATTTAATATCATAGTTATTCCAAGCTCTTTCTCCCACATTGTTGCTACCACTTTTGGTATTATCTCCACTATCTAGCAATGGGAGATCGTATCATGACTGCCCACAAAAGAGCGGTTTCCAGAAAATACCCATGAAAATAGTAAACTATCCTACCCTATTCATAATCTTGCTAAGCTACCCACCGCTTCCTGCTAGTCTCACCTATTCGAGGGTATCTTTCAACTTAGGCCAGCCGGGTAAGTCAACTAGTTCAACACAAGGGTCAGGAGGATGCCAAATCGTCGTCCTATATACCCCCCTCTCACACGCATGGACGAATATGTAAAATTCAAATTGTAGCTTCTGTGGGCTGCTGGGTATTATATAAATACCTTATATAGCCTATTTTTTCATTTTCTTCTTCTCTTCTTTCATTCACTTATTCAATAATTGACAACATTTCTTTGCTCTTTACTACCAATCATACATGCCATATCCATATGCTCGATTTAGTTCATAACACCTCTTTAATTCCATCTTTGTACAATTTAACTTACACATTGCCTAATATCGTAACGTTCTACCAGCTCTTTACTACCCCCTACACCTCATTTCTGAGCCAACTCGATACCACCCGTAAGCGGTAACTCGTTACGGATCCCCTGTCGTGTTATAGGGAGTCTTCTAGGTCCCAAGCTCCTCAGCGTGGAACACCGATTCCTAGTATGATGCTTTTGTTTTTATAGCGTGTACCCGCATTCAGGGTGTGGTAAGAGTTTTTTTGTGTACCCCTTTCTACCGGTTCTTGGCTGAGTGCCTTGAACCACCCTTCCACTAGTATTCACCCAAAGTGAGCACTCATACTATCAACGCTTACCTTAGCTATTGGCAGAGGAGCGCAATTTTTGACCTCCCAGCCCACAGGTCGGCCTTCCTTCGGGGGAGGGTACTATCAGGGTTGTTTATTTTGACTTAGAAGAATCACAAAATATCACTCGATGAGTAATCTCAATTGGGCTTTGGGATAGAGCACAAGACCTCTGGGTCCGAAAAATAGAGGGCCATAGCACACCCCTTACTTTACCACCCTCCGGAACAGCATAACCGGAAGTAGCGTTCGCTCAGGTCTCGTTAGGAAAAAAAAGCAAGGAACTCAACCGGAAAGAAATATTCGAAGGTTCAATAGAAGCTGCTTATATATTATTATACTATTATGAAACCATTCTAGAAAGAGAGTGAGAGAAGCCTCGTTTCCCACCCGCCCCCTCCCTCGGCCCCCTCCTTACTCCAAAGAAATGATTCTCGACCTTCTCCCCACTCCTTATCTCCTTCCACCCAAACCCCGGCACAGAAACACATCCCATAACAAGGACATCCCTCCCCCATCCTTCCCTTCAAAAAACTCTCTCAGATCCTCCGCATTAATGTACTTATTCCAATCGTGCGCCCCCCTCGGCACAATCGCCAGAATATCTTCAGCAACCAGCTTTGTCGCCGCGATCTTAGGCAACATCAGCCACCCCCCGGGCCTAACATGCTCCATGGTAGCCGTCAAGAACGAATTCGGACACAGGATATGCTCTATGACTTCCATTAATGTGACGACGTCGAATTGGCTCTTCTGGCCCTCGAGCTCTTTCGATTGTGGTATTAATTTAGCGGAGTTTGTCGCCGGCGAGAATGGGGTCTTGTTGCGCGTGCTCAAGCACGGCGGAGAGAACCTCCTTGCTCAGGTCGATCACTATGACGGGCTCTGTGCCTGGTAGTCTTGCAAGCGCCTCCGCCGGGATTCTGCCGTCGCAGCCTATGTCAAGGAAACGGAGTTCCTGGGTGCTGTCTGCGCCATGCGCTTCCACTCGGGGGCCGAGTTTTTCCAGGGATGTGCGTGCAGAAGAGGTGGCTCGTATCGGGGAACCTTTGAGGAGGCAGCATTGGATAAAGGAGAGGCGAATTGCGTTCATTAGGTGTAGGAGATGGGAGGAGCTGTGGGGGTCCCACCATGTTGAGGCAAGGTTTGCGAGTGCGAGATCTCGGTTTGGTCGACGGAGCTGGTTGAGTGGACCCTTGTGGGATTCTTCCCGAGGTTCGAAAGACGTATTCGCGGGGGCCTTGCTCGATGGAGGGGCGCGATTTTTGAAGACATTGGCTTGGTGAAGTGGAATTTCGTGGTGGGGGGATGTTTGTTTGAAAGGGATGGTAGGACATTAAGTAAAGCTTCTATAGTAGTACGCAAACCCTAACACTCAGGGAGTATGGCATTTCCGAAAATGGACACCCGGGGACAAGGCAATTCATATTACACCGACGCCCTGGGTAAGGAAATACTAAGGATATTGGAAATACCAGCATGAAATTGGATGCTTTTGGGCTCTCTGCAGCCCAGCGCCACGGTTGCCACGCCATAAACCATAAACCCATAAACCGGTAAAACTCGGTTACTTGAATGGCGTAGATATAGGTTCCACGATAGTACCCGCTTAACCATAACCCTCGGCATCGTAGAATTCTGGAATGTCATATTCGTAGCCCACTCGGGCGCAATAGGGATACGTAAACTGCGTTCGTATTGCTGCTGCGACTCGAAGGGAAAAGGGGGTGCAGATGCTTGATATTTGTCATTTTAAGGGAGTGCTAGCGTTAGCGGTAATAATCGATCCAGTAGTCTCATAACTTTTTCATACGCTTCTTATTGATAATAACCCTCTCAAGCTTCTTATCCTTCCGCTTATTCTTGTCGACACCCTTGATCGTCTTGATGAACTGGTCTCCTTCTTCCCCGTTCGTTCTACGAGACCATGCCGGAATCTTGGTATGGATAACCCGGTCGCCCTCCTCGTCGATCTTTCTCTTCTTCTCTACCTTGAACTCTGCGGCAACATTGTCGCCTGCGGAAGCCCGTTTCACAAGTTCCTGTAGATCAAGATTTATGCCTTTCTTTCCTTTGGCCGGCACCAGATTGATGGCCCCTTCGTAATCCTCACCCCCTTCTCCATCATCGCCGCAATCGCGATGGTTACCGGCTTTACACTTTTTTGAAGGAGATTTAAGCGTGGCACTTATATCAGCCTCCATATCCAGGTTGCGGCTATTACGGGCTTTGAGTGCCTGTTTTCGACTTGGAGGGCCTGGAGTTGATCTTTACATTCTTGGACTCCTGTCTTCCGGCTACCAAAACCGGAGCTTTGGGTCTGACGAGGCCGGAAATGGAGTCTTGAGCACACCATATGTTTGGCTCTAGGGATTCCTTCCCCTCCCTTATCCTAGGAAAAGGCCCAGACGAAATGCATCCCTTCTCGCCAGCCCTTGCTTTCTGATTTAGGAAACTGTAAAGACGATACCCCAGGTTGTGCGAAGGGGTTCTTGAGTACACCAGAAGACGGCTTGGCTTGTTCACTATCCTAACCTCGGCCTGATCACCACCCCCCCCATCTTCACTCGAGTGTTTAGCCTCCTCGAATTCAGACTTGTTTGGCTCGGGTTTACCGACTACCCCTTCCTTCTTCCTTCCAGCTCTGATGATCGTCCCTCCACTATCATTAATTTCTTCCCCGCCCTCATCAGTCTTATCTGATCTGTCAT
>Ga0307510_10010539_pt1 | contig 10978 bp, 11 predicted proteins | sample 12_EM_MG_FD_207224 | JGI IMG/M metagenome (GOLD analysis project Ga0307510, IMG submission 207224) | Populus trichocarpa ectomycorrhiza microbial communities from riparian zone in the Pacific Northwest, United States - 12_EM | ecosystem: Host-associated > Plants > Roots > Unclassified | place... | reverse complement strand
TTCAGCTGGGTGGCTGCTCTGCATGGTCAAGAGCTGGGAGGGGAGTTGGGGCAGGATAATGTCAATCGTCACATGGATCTTAACGAGCTCGAGAAGACTCTGGGAGAGAAGAGGGTGCACTTCATCATCTAATGACCATTCCTTAAATTTCACATTCCTTTTTTTTCGGCGGATCGTGGGACATACACAACTCTCATTCATATTTATTATTGGTACTTTCTCGTAAAGTAGTCAAACACGCTCATTTGTGGATTGATCTTGTGGAGCTCTGCGGCCTGACGGTCGAAACTCGTTACCCTGGGTGTCAAAGTTCCGATGCTTCTCTCCGTTACTTATCCGTACCGTGAAGGGGGTGTCGAAAGAAGCGGAGATCCGGCCGTTTGGTACTCAGAAGCGACCTGATTTATCATGTAATACAATTCACTTCTGAACAAACGTTAGTGAGTGCGCTCGGGAGTGTCGCAGTACCTACATTTCCGACTACCAGTGTCCCAGCTTGTCTTTAGCCGCTCGACCACGACGAGACAGGCTTCCACGCGAACGCCGTCGGGTCCCGGACACCGAGGCCGCAGTTCCCAAACCCAAGGGTGAAGGTGCTTGACTCTTCGTTCATTGCTGTAGACTTCGTGTCGGCCGACTACTATGGGTGGCTTCGGTCACTTGACGGGAAGGAGTCCCTCCACCTCGACTCGTTATCCTCCCTGGCGCACGATGCAACTGCCATTTTAAGAACAGCGATAAACTTGCATAAGTCACCGTGGTGATGGATATCACTACTCCCACGATGATCATTTCTTCATCTTTGACATTAACACTCCAACTCACCTCAAACGGGCGGATACGGCGCGCGGTTTCCGCACGGAAGATGCCTCTGGGTGCTTCCGAACCTGGCTGGTAGAGATTCTCTCCCGGTGAGTCCGGGAGACAGCCCTATGGACCTAAGGGAAGAAGCTGATAAAGAAGGTCATTCTCGAAGAGCGACTCGAGTGCCCAACCCCCGGCGCGGCTGTATCCTCCGAACGCTTTATCGGATCCACAGCCCGGGCCGACTTCCGGGCCGTGATGCATGACGCATGACTTCTCTCCTCAGCTCTCCTCGAGAAACACCGCGGGCGGTCTCAATATGTTGTTCCTCCCTGGGTTCCACCCGGGGCTTAACTTTATCGAGCAATGTTGGGGGTGTGCGAGGTGGGACTATCGTAAGTCCCTCGCTTTGTCAAGGAAGGATTTGAAACCTTGGAAGGAATGCCGACTCTCAGATCTCAAGTCATTGGACGGAATTCTACTTCAGCTCACGCGCCGGCAAGATCTATCTTTCATCCCCACCAACCTTACTTACTCGCTTATTTCAGCTTTTTGAACCGGCTTTGCCGGTTCATGGATCCATACCGTAAGGGTTTGAACGGCCGACAGGCTGCGTGGGCTGGCTCAAGGAAGAATTGTAGCCATTGACTCCTTCGTTCTCCGTGGAGAAGGATCCCGAGAGTTGTTTTTTTTGGTATGCCTCGACATATTCGACGATTCTTGCCGCCGGTCACAGTGATCACGGTACACCATGCATCATCGGTCGAGAACGAGCGAGCTCAACCCGGTTCTGGTCCCTAGTAATACTAATACCGCTAAGGTCCTTAGACCCGAATCACAATCGAGCGCCCTTCCTGACATCTTCGAGCTAGACAAACCAGCTTCCTCCCTCCTTCCAAACCGGGGCGACCCCGTCCCCAGTACAAATTCACCAGACAGTCAGGAGACCCATCCCGTAGTGTGATCGTGGTGATCTGGCCGGATGGAGGAAAGGGTGGGGCAAGATCTGCGAGACATCGTCGAGGGATAATACATTCGAGCCTCCAGGATCAGGCATAGAGCCTGCGTCACCCTACCTAACCATTTTTGCCAAGAGGTGACCGGTGATCCGTTTCAAGCACAACCCGCCCACAATAAAGAACAGACGTTTCCGATTCCCTGAGGATCCCCAACCACCCGCCACTAATGTCATCTTCCGAGGGCCCAACGTCCCTAAACTCTCTTCAGAGGTGTGCCACTTCTTTATCGTGTGACACATTCACTGAAAGTAATTTTCCAGGGATGCGGAACTGAACCCAGATGCTCCAAAAGAACCCCTTCTGAGCAAGTTGTCGGACGATCCGGATCCCCAAAAGCCTACCCAAACTGCTCGCACATCGACGGGACGCTTCGAGCGACCCAATTACCTCCATATTGTTGCACACGTGATTTGGTGCTGCGTCGCCTATCCGATCATTCATGCAGGGACAGTTGTCGTGAAGGACAGAACGTTATTTTGGGCCAGGGCAATTGTCGGGGTGTTGTGTTCAGGAATTGGATTGGTGACTGGGTGGAGTTTGGTGGCATTTGCGACAAAGTACGCCGAAGCTGCAAGTACGCACATTTCCCACTTTTTGTACCCCGCAGGTGCCCGACTCCGTGCTTATCGCCTTTTGCAAAGCATGGGCGACAGTGATCCATCTCAGTCACGGTGATAATGGTCCGGGAATTAAATTGAGGGAGTTCGCGCGTAATGCACATAAACCTGAGAGCGCGATGAGGGGAGTTATGTTGCTGTGGACTCGGTTCAGTAACAGGGGCACAGACCGACGTGCCAGGAGATCTGTTGAGTAGGTTTTTTCGTCCCTCCATCTAGTGACCAGATTCGTGTGCTCAAGCATGCGTGTGACTGCAGTTCGCGACCGTGGTCGTTATTCATCACCTTCTATGTAATCTTGATCCTTGCCGCCGCAGGACTCCCCTTCATCCTTGGTCGTGTAATCAATATCTCCACCCGACCGGAACATCAATTACGAACCTACACCGAGACAACCATCTGGGGTGACCTCTCTGAGTCCGACATTGCAGCGGCAGAGGACCTTACTTATCCCTTTACCGCGAGTCTTCTGCTTTCTCTTGGCGTCAACCTGGAGGACCTTACCTCGTAGGTACAGATTCTTGCAGGCGGTTGGGCTTTGGCTTCGTTGACGGATCGATCTTTGCTGCCACCCGCCGTACGATTGAAGTACAACAAAGAAAACGTGTATTTCGCAGAATTGGTACAGTCGCAGCTCAAGCCTGATGGGAAAGGTTTGGGGACATTCCTCTCAAATGGAACGGTTTCCGATGTGGACGAGGCGGCTACTCCGTCGATGGAGGGTCTGTCGGAAGGGTTCGTTTTGAAGTACGTGGACGGCAAGTAGTGCGGAACCTGAGACTCATGTTTGGACCTATGGATGATAGAACACCACGTTGGGGGATCAGGATACATTGCGAGAAACTTCCGGAGCCTGAGAAGTACCTGTAAGTAGGTTCGTCGGCTATGAAGCAAACACTGCTGACTCAAAGGGAGTGTTCCACCCTCGAACATCACGCTCACATATGTGATCGTCACGAGGGCCCTCCTGGAGAACCTATTTTCTTCGCTTTCGTCACCTCTTCCCGATATGTTCGAGACCCCTCAAGTCCCATTCCTGAGTACCAATGATACACTACCTTCCGGTGTCAACGAGGAAGAGGTGGCCTACGTTGGTGTGTTCGTCTTGTGTGCTAGCATTTCTATATTCAGCGCTGATCTTGTTCTAGCCGAGGTCCAGGATGACGGACGGGCGTATACGTTCTATGATTACCCACTCACCGCCTCTGGATCGGGGACCGGGTGGGTTGGGGTAGAGACTGTCCTCGTTCGTTTGAACAACAGCTACGCGCCCAACGCGAGTTTCCCCGTATGGAGCACGCACCCAATCGAGGATGCGTCCGGATTCAGCAGCCGCATTGGCTACGATGCTGTGGTCTGCGCGGAAATGTATGAACCTTGGATCGTGCAGATCTATAACTCCAGCCTTGGCGTCCCAACGACTATGGCCATTGTCGGCAAGTCTGCTACCACGGATTTCGAGACGGACGACGGGAACAGGGGCCCACGTCTCGACTCATACACACGAGCCCTGAATTCCACAGGCAAATTCTCTGCCTACTCCATGAGGTATGCGGGCGATTTTTCATTTGAACGCTACTGACCCATTTTCCATAGCTTCACAAACGCCGCCTGGCAGATTGGGAGGGATAGCGATATGGGCCTGCGGTATGCGCCTTCGCCCACAACGGTCTCACTTACGGGCAACGTTGGACCGGAAGGTTACACCGAGCTATCAGCACAAATCTATGCCGATGTGCGGGGAAAGGTTGACGCCTCAAATGCCCTTCCTTACCTTTCCGGTACACATCCTATCGTCGTGCGAGCGTACAAGGATGAAGTCCTCGCTTCTGCTTTCTTCAAACCAGGCATTCTATGTGGGGTGTTGGGTATCGCGCTGCTCCTGGGAGCTCTCGCGGGGTTCTTCGTTCCGGCTCTACCGTTCGACATCCCACGAAGAGGGTTTGGGTTGTTCAGCTGGGTGGCTGTTCTGCATGGTCAAGAGCTGGGAGGGGAGTTTTGGCAGCATAGGGTCGATCGCCACATGGATCTTGACGAACTCGAGAAGACTGTGGGTGAGGAGAGGATGCACTTCATCATCTAGTAACTAATCCTTGGATTTTCGCATTTCTTTTTTTCGGCGGATCGGAGAGCATACACAGCTCTTGTACATATTTATTAACAGTACTTTCTCGTAAAGTAGTCAAACATGCTCATTTGAATTGATCTCGTAGAGCTCTGCCTGACGGTCGGAACTCGTTGCTCCGAATGTTAAAGCTCTGGTATTTCTTAAGTATCCACTCCATGAAGGGGATGTTGCGAGAAGCAGAGGTTTTACCGTTTGGTACTCAGAAGTGACGTGCTTTATCGTGTAGTATGGTTCACTTCTGGAGAAAAATTAGTGGGTGCGCTCGGGAGTGTCGCAGCATCTGCATTTCCGACCACCAGCGCCACGATTCACGACGAGACAACCTTCTGCGCGAACGCCATTGGGTCCCGGATACCGAAACCATAGTTCTCAAGTCCAAGGGCGAAAGTGCTTCGCTCACGGCTGCAGACTTTGTGTCGGCCGAGTCTCCGGTCACCTGGAGGGAAGGAGTCCCTTCATGTCATTATCCGCCCTGGTACTACACAACGTGGCGGCTATTTTACAGACAGCGATATACTTGCACGAGCCACCGCGGTGATGGATATCCTTCAGAAGCACTGCTCAGCTTACAAAGTACGAAACACTACATGCTTCGTAACGCTCGCGGCGTCGAGCATTTTAGCGCGTCGATCATATGTTTATACCTGTTCAGACATACGGACCTTATTACCATTTTCGTTCGCTGGCACTCCTCAGTTTCTTTCGTCGAACTGAGGAGTGAGTCCGTTTTACCTTTGTACCTCTTACTCGCTTACTTACATTCTCATGTAGTCGTTCTGACTTGGACTTCGTCCTGTCTTCATTATAAAGTGCGAAACAAGGCTACCGTTCTTCGTAAACACAAACAGCTGTAAATTTTCTAGAATGAACAAGGTCCTACCGCGGCTTCGAACGAGGCGCTCAAGACCAATTTCATTCAAAAATTATCGATCCGTCGCCCCAGATCATTGTCAGTCGCCGCACATCGTAAAACCTTTTACTGGGCTTTAATATCCAGGGCAACGAGAGCCGACCGACAGGCAGCTCCGCGAGACCAATCCACAAATGAGCATGTTTGACTATACGAGAAAGTGCCAATAATAAATATGTACAAGAGCCGCTCTCCGATCCGCCGAAAAAAAGAAATGTGAAAATTCAAGCTCAAGGATCGTTAACTAGATGATGAAGTGCACCCTCTCCTCACCCACAGTCTTCTCGAGTTCGTCAAGATCCATGTGGCGATCGACTTTATCCTTCCAAAACTCCCCTCCTAGCTCTTGACCATGCAGAACAGCCACCCAGCTGAAAAACCCAAACCCTCTTCGTGGGATGTCGAACGGTAGAGCCGGAACAAAGAGCCCCGCGAGAGCTCCCAGGAGCAGCACGATACCCAACACCCCACATAGAATGCCTGGCTTAAAGAAAGCAGAAGCGAGGACTTCATCCTTGTATGCTCGCACGACGATAGGATGTGTACCGGAAAGGTAAGGAAGAGCATTTGAGGCGCCAACCTTTCCCCGCACATCGGCATAGAATTGTGCTGATAGCTCGGTGTAGCCTTCCGGTCCAACGTTGCCCGTAAACGAGACCGTTGTGGGTGAAGGCGCATACGACACGCCTTGACCGCTATCCCTCACCATCTGCCAGAAGGCGTTTGCTAAACTACGTAGAATGAATCAGTAGCGTTCAAATGAAAAACCACCCACCTACCTCATGAAGTATGCAGAATATTTGCCTGTGGAATTCAGGGCTCTTGTGTATGAGTCGAGACGTGGGCCCCTGTTCCCATCATCCGCCTCGAAATCCGTGGTAGCAGACTTGCCGACAATGCTCATGGTTGTTGGGACGCCGAGGCTGGAGTTGTAGATCTGCACGATCCAAGGTTCATACATTTCCACGCAGACGACAGCATCGTAGCCAATGCGGGTGCTGAATCCGGACGCATCCTCGATTGGATCCGAGCTCCATACGGGGAATTTCGCGTTGGGCGCGTAGCTGCTATTCAAACGAACGAGGACAGTCTCTATCCCAATCCACCCGTTCCCTGATCCAGATGTAGGGAGTGGATAATCATAGGACGCATACGACTGTCCGGTAATTCCGAACTCGGCTGGAGAAAGATCAGCGCTAAATATAGGAATGCCGGCACACAAGACGAACGCACCAACGTAGGCCACCTCGTCCTCGCTGACACCGGAAGGTAACGTATAATTAGTACTAATGAGTGGGACTCCAGGGGTCTTGAACCTATCGGGAAGAGGTAACGAAAACGAAGAGAATAGGTTCTCCAGGAAGGCCCTCGTGACGATCACATATGTGAACGTGTTGTTCGAGGGAGGGACACTGCCTATGAGTCAGCAGCGTTTGCTTCATGGAAGATGAGCCTACTTACAGATACTTCTCAGGCTCCGGAGGTTTCTCACAATGTATCCTGATCCCCCAACGTGGTGTTCTGTCATCCATAAGTCCAGATGTGAGTTTCACGTTCCACATTAACCGCGGTCCACGTACTTCAGCAGCGATCCTTCCGACAGACCCTCCATCGACGGAGCAGTCGGCTCGTCCACATCGGAGACAGTTCCATTCCAGAGGAACGTTCCTAAACCTTTCCCATCAGGCTTGAGCTGCGACTGTGTCAATTCTGCGAAATACACGTTTTCTTCGTTGTACTTCAATCGTACGGCGGGTGGCTGCAAAGATCGATCCGCCAACGCAGTTAGGGTCCAAGTGCTTGCATCAGTCTGTGCCCTACGAGGTAAGGTTCTCCAGATCGACACCAAGAAAAAGTGGAAGACTCGCAGTATAGGAGGAATAGCGGACCTCTGCCGCTGCAATGTCAGACTCAGAGAGGTCGCCCCAGATGGTCGCCTCGGTGTAGGTTCGTGATTGATGTTCCAGCCGAGTGGAGATGTTAATCACACGACCAAGGATGAAGGGGAGTGCTGCGGCGGCAAGGATCAGGATCACATAGAAGGTGATGAATAACGACCACGGTCGCGAACTGCAGCCACACGGTTGGTTTAGCATACGAATCTGATCACTAGACGGAGGGACAGAAAACCCACTCAATAGCCCTCCTGGTACGTCGGTCTGTGCTCCTGTTACTGAACCGAGTCCACAGCAACCTAACTCCACTTAGCGCGCTCTCAGGTTGATGCGCTTTGTGTGCGAGTTCTTTCAATTTGATCCCCGGACCATCGTCACCGTGACTGAGATGGATCACAGTCGCCCATGCTTTGCAAAAGGCGATAAGCACGGAGTCGGGCACCTGCCGGGCGCAAAAGTGGGAAATGTGCGTACTTGCAGCTTCGGCGTACTTTGTCGCTAATGTCACCAAACTCCACCCGGTCACCAATCCAATTCCTGAACACCATAGCCCGACAATGGCCCTGGCCCGGAATAACGATGTGTCCTTCACGATGACCGTCACTGCATAGATGATCGGATAGGCGGCGCAGCACCAAACCACGTGTGCAACAATATGGAGGTAATTCGGTCGCTCGAAGCGTTTCGTCGATGTGCGAGCAGATTGGTCAGGCTTTAGGTTATCCGGATCGTCTGGCAACTTGCTCGGAGGGGGTTCTTGTGGAACATCTGGGTTCTCTGCATCCCTGGAAAATCACTTTCAGTTAATGGGTCATACAACAAGGAAGACGTGACGCACCTCTGAAGAGGCTTTAGGGACGTTGGGCCCTCAGGAGACGACATCAATGGTGGGTGGTTGGGGATCTTCAGAGAATGTGGAAGCCGTGTGTTCTTTATAGCGGGAGGTTCGTTCTCGAAACAGATCACCCCTCGGCAGGAGTGATTAGGCGGTCATATAGTACCCTGCTTGCATGGTTTCATCGACCCCCCTTAACCACAACCATGTATCGCCGTAATTCTTAAGATTTTGACGGTGGCAGTGAGCTAGAAGAAGTCATCTCCCTATTGACCCCGGTCGTGATCTTGATCAATACCCTTAAGCTATTTCGCAAGTTCTGAGAAAGCCAAGAGGTCGCTGGGTAGAATGTCAGACTAAACACAGGGCGGTAGTGCAACGACCGGTGTGGGTTTTTGGTACTAGACCCGGTCGGCGTCCACTCGTAGAGGGTCCTGGCCAGCGTTCGCTCGTATGAGCTCCTGGGTCACTGCCAGGTTGCCCAGAAGTAACCAGGCTACGGGGGGTTGTCTATTAAGGTTCAGAGTGTGCCCGCACGGTGAATAGCATAGGTGAAGAGGGTAGGAATTCCAAGTGAAGGACAGATGGAACCGTTCACGCTTCAGTCCACGGGCTTTCAGGAACTGAGAAAAAGACGTGTTCTCTTTGTGAAAAGATACATAATCATCACGATACCATCGTTGCTCACCTCGGGGTGTTCAGACTTCAGGATTCTCTGACGCGTCCGTCTGCAGCCGCAATCTTGATCTCGTATCGAGTTCCTAGGTTTCTCCTCGGAGGCAATACACTGGATTTGTCGCTTGCTTACGCCTGTGATCGCTCCAATGAATGTAGGATCCACCCCGAGGTTGATGGCACGAGAAACTGATTCCTGGATGTCTCTGGAGAAACGACGACCCCGCATACCCTGAACCTAGCGAATCATGTCACCACGCCCACCTACAAAAAACCTGTCGTTAATGCGGAGTATTAACTCACTGGATACTGTTACGGAAATAGTTGAAAGAAACAGCATGTCCTTCGAAACCCGAATGCCGACCAAGATCAGAACCCAACGAAAGTCTGAAGTCGGACCTTCCCGGGGGACTCAACGTTACCCGAACTAGGCAGGGAAAGTTTGAGTTTGAATTATCCCGCGAAAAAGCGCCCGCGCCAACCTGAGTGAGAACCGCAATCATGATAGCTGTCCCTGCTCAATTCACACAGTTTGAATGCGGGACAACAGCCTGAGACACCGAGTTGAGATCCCGTCTGCAAGATGCAAACGTTATATTAGTGAACGCAGCAATAATTAAACAACTTCCAAATAGTTCTGATCGTCTCAACTCACTGCACAGTTGAAGCTTCAAACCTCGTTCACTCACCCTTGGAGGGCCTGCTTCTGTTCGTTGAGTTGGATTTCAACTGTTAAATCCCGACGAGGAACGCCTGGAGAAGTTCTACACGTGGAGACCTATTGACGCGCTCAATGAGGCCAAGAGAAGGGTCATATAGACTGGGATACTAGTGGAACGGATTGCACCGACACAAGCGGCAAAACCAATCAGGCTATAAATGGCCAATCCACCGACAAGGCAGAAACTCGCGGCTGTAGCGGCAACATCGGTGCCTTCCCTTCGGCCTTTTGGTCTCGGATTATGTTCGACAGACGCGGAGGCGGTCATACAAAGTGTCAAGACATACCCATTCGACCAACCGAAGGTCAGGAAAATCAACACGAACATCCAATCAGAGGAGATAACCGGGTGGTGCACGTCCGTTGATAGGGGGAACTGAATGTTTGTAGGGTGGAATTCTGGGATGAATAGGATACGAAGGTAGTGGCAGGATGACTGAACGACGGCCAGACCAAATGATGAACGAAGGCTATGAGCAATACAGCCGGCAAAAGAAGTCCCCAACGTTGAAGACAAAGAAGTGAAGGGAGCTGAAGATGAGGCAGTTTGTCCATCGGAAGCACAGACACCGTGATCGGAGGGAACCCGAACTGCAACCAATGTGCGTCAGACAATTCTAGGTTCCAGCGTTCCTGCCACGCACCAGAGCGACAGCAAACACCCAAGCGACGGTGAAGTTGAAGGGAAGGCTGATCTTGATCATTGCGATGGTCCGAGCGACTGGACTGGACGTTGCATCTCGATTATCCAGAAACCAAACCAGCTCCTTCATCGTCGGTGGTAAACCTCCGAGATATCGATATAGAGACAGTCCCTTCGCATCCCGTGATCGCCCTTTATTTCCCAATATTCCGGTGTCTTCATGAGCCATGCATATGCCCCATCGCTGAAGATGTGGAAAGCTGTGGATAGAGTGAAGAGAAAAGCGGAGCGGGTTTTTGTGCTCCTTTCCTCCATTACTGTGGCTCCAGCAGCACAAGATTTCACAGATGCGAGCGCGCTCGGCAATTTAATAACACTGACGGTTACACCCACGGCAACCTGACTGGAGGTAACAGTTTGTATGGCCGACGCGCCAAAGAGAGAAGCTAGCATATGACCAGACCTCGCCCCTGCCTTACCAAACGGCCCCACCTATTGTGAGGACGGCCGTTTGGTAATATGAACCCGTAAAGACAAGTCTGTCGAGGGCCATCCCGTAGCTACAAGGAGGTGAGAGGGAAATATCTTAGATCACGTTTGGCACGGATCGCTCTGATCAGCTTGCTCCCTAAATCGTAGCGGCGCCCTTGGCGCCAATCCCCGACTCCTCGTGAACATGCCTTTTGACCCCCCTGGTTGTCTCTGCATTCAACGTGTCACGTAGTGTAGTC